>ENA-OQCK01000587-OQCK01000587.1-human-gut-metagenome-genome-assembly--contig:-NODE-587-length-18423-cov-5.701793_pt1 | contig 18423 bp, 22 predicted proteins | sample MGYA00242498_ERZ504578 | MGnify/ENA primary metagenome ERZ504578 (study PRJEB26092, sample SAMD00036229) | human gut metagenome | host: Homo sapiens | study: EMG produced TPA metagenomics assembly of...
TTGTTTTTCCATATAATCTATTTACATTTAAAGTCAACACAAATATACTAAAACTCGCCCACATACGGATGGGATTTAACATAAAGACACCCCTAATCTTTCCCCTCGCATTCCTAATTCCGGTGTTAGATTATCGACCAACTCCGCATGGGTAATCCCGCAAAGGGTCGCATAGTCATAGTCTAAACTTATATCATTGAGTTGGTTCAAATCACTGAAATGCAATACCGGATAAACATTCCAATCCTGCTCTAGCTGATCGATAGCCAATCCTTTAAACAGTTCTTTTTTCCCTTGGAAATAGGCTTCTAACGTAGATATCAATAAACTTTTCCCAAAACGGCGAGGACGACTCAGAAAGTAAGGCTTACCTTTCGTCACCAATTGGTAAATCAAGCAGTCTTATCCACATATAAATAGTTCTCATTCCGAATATTTTCGAAACTCTGTATTCCTATCGGTAATTTACGCATAGTCGTCATAACCTTTTTTCTTACCACACCTGTTGTTGAACAAAGATAGAACTTTTTTCCGGAACAAGTCTCCGATTATAGTTTTCATTCTATGAAATACTCAATTTTTTCTACACTAATAGAGGGCGATATTTTACTTTCCATAAGCTGGAAGTAGAATATCGCCCTCTATTTTACAAGACAGTTTGTCTATGAGTAAGCACTATATCTAAGGCATACAAATATTTCACTGAGTAAGATCACCTCATAGCCTTAGCAAAAGCTCTAATCGCATAATGAATAAAATAATAAACAGCCTTATACACCGGCAAATCCATCTCATTTCTCAAAATGTTCCACTGCCAACGCATGGCTTTTAATTTATTCGAAGAGACCGAATGGTCACTAACTCGGTAAAGAGCCGTCACCGTATTTGTGTTCTGCGCTTTATACCCTTGCTTTAAGATAGAAAGCCAACATACATAATCCTCATGCCCAATTTCCTTGAAAAATATCTTTCCCGTCAAGGCTGAATCATACATGGCTGTCAAGCATCCTATACAATTCCCTTTCAATAACAAAGGATAATCAACCTCACAAGGAGCTATTACCTCACGCCCGCATCGCTCTCCGCCTAGACTTACTTTCTCATAGTTAGAGAAAACAATAGCGACCTCAGATTTCTCAAAGACTTTTAACTGATCGCTTAGCTTATTCGGTAACCATATATCATCGCTATCCAAGAAAGCAATATACCGTCCTTTCGCTTCCTTTATTCCCATATTACGGGGTAACGTAGGCGAACCGGATGGTTTATCCGTCCGTAAATATCGAATACGGGAATCTATTCTCGCATACTTTTGAATGATTGAGAGTGAATCATCACTAGAACAATCATCCACAATAATCATCTCCCAATCCCCAAACGATTGAGCCAATACGGACTCAATCGCTTGGGATATAAAAGGAGCCGCATTATAACACGGGGTTATAATGGATACAAGAGGCAACACGTTAAATACAAATGATTATTTAAATAAATAACGTTTCAACTTAGCGAATGCCTTAAGCGAACGTTTCAAGTCTGAAGGATTACGCAAACCGACTCTCAGCCTGTGTAAAATGTAACTGGCACGTAAATAATATTTCTTCCGTGCCCTATTACAGAAATCAACCATTTCCCCTGCGGAAAGATCCGGTAAAGACAATACGGTGTTATGTGTACCATCCGGCAAACAATACTTCTCATAATCCGTCTCTATATAGTTATTTTCCCTCGCCCACTGATAAGCCTCCGTACCGGGATAAGGTATCAACGGGAAAAACTGGGCGGTATCCGTATTCAACCTTAACGCTAACCGAAGAGTCTCTTCCATGGTTTCCCGGGTTTCGCCTTGGTTACCGACCATATAACAAGCATGTATTAACAAACCCGCCTTTTTAGCGTTGGCAACATACTGATAGAAATATTCCACCTTCGTTCCTTTCTTGATGTTATCCAATATCTGTTGGCTACCACTCTCTATACCCGGAATAATCAAACGACATCCGGCCTTTTTCATAGCCAACATCGTTTCCAAATCAAGGTCCACACGAGCATTACATAACCATTTCAGCCGTTTATTCAATTTCTTTTCCACTAACAAACGACAAATGTCCAATACTCGCTTCTTATTGGCTGTAAATGTATCATCTTCGATTACTACCTCTTTCACATCTGGGAAATTAGCGGCAATGTATTCGAACTCGGCCACCACATTCTCTGCGGATCGTGCCCGAAAAGCATGCCCATGCATCGTTTGCGGATAGACACAGAAATTACAACGAAAGGGACATCCACGCCCGGTAAATATCTGGATAGAGGGATATGTAGCAGCAGCGAAAAAGTAATCCCTCTCATTTAAATGTTCCTTGATAAATTGTGAGGCAAAAGGAAGATCATCCAAATTCTTCATCGGTGGCATAGGCGCGGTTCGTACAAACTCCTTCCCGTCCCAAAAACAAAGCCCTCGAACCTCCCGCAGATCCTTTCCTGCGTCCAGAACATTCGCTAGCTCATTCACGATACAATCATATTCTCCAATAGCGACCGCATCCACCGCATCCGAATAACCCAACGTCTCTTCTGCGCAAGCCGAAGGATGAGTCCCCACAAGCACGACAAACGAGTGAGGATACAATGCCTTCAGCTTCCCGGCAAAAGCAACGTCACTTTTAATGGAAGGCGTACTTGTATCTAAAACAAACAATGAATGCTCATTATCCGTCTTCCGAATAATGTTTAAAGACTGTTCCTCATTTAACTGTTTAGCTGGAGCATCCAAAAAAGAGACATTATGTCCCTGTTTGCTTGAATACAAAGCCGCATAAATCAGCCATAGAGGATAATATAAAGCCCCACTTTTCGTAATTGCTGGACTACGGGACTCACGAGAGAATTTTCCATACTCAGCTTTGAAAGGGGGATTGATGAAATAGATATTCATATTTCTTATTTTTCATTAAACTTCTCATAATTAACCAATAAGCTAAATATAATCTATAATTTATTTTATATGATAACTTATTAGTACTCTTACTACCAGCGAAAGAAACTGTATTATCATGCCGCCTGTATAATTGTAATACTTTAGGATAATACCCACACCTAAAATGGATCTGACCGTACAGCGCAATCCATAAATCATGAGCCACCACTTTATCAGGAAAAGGCAAAGTTGCTTCAAGAACTTTACGACGAAAAGCCATACAACTACCTAGCCACAAGTTTTTCATCCAGTTTCCACAAACACTCTTATTTAATGGTGATTGTTTTATATAAAACATAGCTTGAGTTATATTCAATTCAGAATCGGTCAAAGCACAATTTCCAGTAACCATATCATAATTACCTTGAATAAGAAAGTCTCTTAATTCCTTAATCTTATTCGGTAGCCAAACATCATCTTGATCAGCTAGAAATATGATATCACCACTGGAGTGTAAAAGGGCATTTTCAAAATTATGAGTGACACCTTTTGGTAACTCATTAAGGAACAGTTTTATTCTATCATCATTATATGATTTTATAATATCACGTGTAGAATCCTTTGAGTGATCATCAGATATTACCAATTCATCTTCTTCAGATAATTGACATAAGATGCTATCTACTTGTTCTTTTATATACCTTTCACCATTATAGGTAGCCATACAAACTGAAATCATATATACAAATTCTTTCGTATTATTTTATATCTATTACTCCAAGTGTTATTTTCAGCAAACAATCGCATTGATTTAACTCTATTAGGATCTAATTCTTTAATTGTAAAGATATTATCTATAATGGTAAAGAAATCTTTCTTTGATTTATAAAGGTGCACATATTGAGCAAACTTTAAAGTTTCTCCATACTCAGGAGCAACAATATGTTTACCCATATATATATATTCATACAACTTTACAGGATTGACAGAACGAATCAACTCATTAACTTTAAAAGGCATTGTCAAACACCAAGCCTTTTTCATCAACAAAAATATATAAGTACGCTCCACTGTTCCTAAATAATGAATTTTCGGATGCATAGGAACAGCTATATCTGACGGACCTACCAACATCAAATGCAACTTTTCATATTTATTTAAGGCGTCTAATAATAATTCAAAATCAAACCATTCTGAAATTGTCCCCACATACAGCAAAGAATGGGGGTATTTTTCCAATAAAGTAAGGCTAGATATCACACTATTAGGCAAGGATGTTCCTAATAACACTTGAGGTAATTCAATCGCATTATTCAACTCTATGACTTCTTTATCCAATTTTACCCTACTAGTTATTTTATCTTTCAGATAATTAGATGAACAGAAAATCTTATCTGCTCTTTCCATCAATTCCCGCTCGGCAATAATCATTCTCTTCTTTAGGAATAAATTGTTCTTGCAAAAGGGAAATTCTACAACATCGTCCATGCAGTCGTAAATAACTTTATTACAAGCCGAAAGTCTGTTTTTAAATAGCGGATATATAGATGGACAAGTAAACCAAACATAATCGTATTGCTTAAAATCAGGCAATTGCCAATAGAGCAAAAAGTCATTCAAGAAATTCAACTTTAAATGTTTAATTCCAGGTATTTTATCAAAAGCAATTTGTCTAAAACCATTAATTGATAAAGTTGAATTTTCTTGTTGAAGAGTTAACTGGTTCTTCTTAGATACTAATATAGCTTTTTTATAGTACACATCAACAATTAAATCCTTTGCCAAATATTCCGCAAAAAAGTGAGGTCTTTGCTTTATCCATCCCCATGGAACATGCATTAAATATAAAATTTGTTTCATTTTTCAAATACAATTTTATCTTTATATGGACTATATATTTTATTATAATTAGACCTTTCATCATATAAATATTCCTTTCCAAACATCTTTTCTACAAAATAGTTTGTATATGGAATATATCTATAATCTGATGTTACTATCTGATAGCAAGAACACACAGAAATAGTAATAACATATATTTTATAAAAGATTCTTGATTTTATATCAAAAAGGCTAACCGTACAAGAAATGGCAACCACATAAAATAATGATAGATATAGTTGAAAACGAGAAAACACTAAAGAAGTTAACCCCATTCTAAATACAATAGGAAACAAAACAGCCAAATTGAAAATATATTTTCCATTTGGAATCATTCAATTACTTCCTTGAGTTCAAGATCAATATAAAGAAAACTAAATGAACTAATAATCCTAAAGAAAACAACTTCCCTTTTGCGACCGTATCCAACTGATCCATATACGAATCAACCTTCCAAGATAAAAAAGGGAATGGCACAAGTACAAAATCCGCTATTTGAAATAATATATCTGGTTTTACAAAAATAACATTTACGAATATATAAACAAAAAACCATTTTTTATTACTAATACTACTTCTAACGATTGGATATATCAACAACATAAAAATTGCAGAATAATGAAACAAGAACGCTATAAACACTATAAATAAATAGTTAATTATCTTTCCTTTATACAAATAAGGCATAGCCGTCAATGTAATGGCAACGGCTATTACATTCCTCATTGGATTATCTATTAACATAAAAAAGCCAAAAAAGAAAGGAAAGATAAGAGAGAAAGATAAAATTTATCAGTGGGGCATATTTGTCTTAACGACTTAAACAGTATTATCGAAACACATAGCTTTATAAATATAAAGAACATCCAAAAGTCCACATTCAACCTATTAAATATCTTATTAAGAAGAACATAGAACGGCTCCAAAGTCCAATCAGTCACTTCAAAAGATGCTTCCTTACCAAATTCCTCATACATCAACTCATAATTTCGCCAATCGGTTCCACACATATACCCAGATGAAATCACAAAAATAATCACACCCAACAATATATATCGATAAGCAATATTATCTACTTGATTTTTCTTTAAAAAAGAAGATATTATGCATACAAATATCAAACAAAAATAAACCACAGTTATTTTTATCAATTAAAAAGAGAAAACACTATTCTTCCACAAGCCTTCCCATCTCCATAAGGATTAATCGCTTTACTCATCTTATTGTAATAATCTTGATTTTCCAATAATGCTGAGACTTCGTTAACTATTTTATCATAGCTCGTTCCTACCAGTTTCACCGTTCCAGCCTCTAATGCCTCCGGCCTTTCCGTTGTATCACGCATTACAAGCACAGGTTTTCCTAGTCCCGGAGCCTCTTCCTGAATACCTCCACTATCTGTCAATACGATATTGGATTTTTCCATCAGATAAACAAAACTCAAATATTCCAAAGGTTCAATAAAGAACATATTACCTAAACCGGATAGATTATCTTCAAATACCTCATGAATGGGTTTGCGTACATTGGGATTCAAATGCATTGGATAAACAAAATCCACATCCGGGTATTTCTTTGTTAAATCTTTAATGGCCGTACATATGTGGACAAAACCTTCACCAAAATTTTCACGACGATGCCCAGTAATCAGCACCAGCTTCTTCCCCTCTTTCAAACGGGTCACATCATAACCTGCTTGCTTCAACAAACTTTCCAGTTCAGCATCCAACTTAAGATTTTTCTTTATATGATCCACTACCCTATACAAAGCATCAATCACCGTATTTCCAGTAACTACAATCTGCTCCTCTTTTATACCTTCAGCCAACAGATTTTGCTTGCTCAACGGTGTAGGAGAGAAGTGATAGGTTGCGATACGGCTGGTAATCTGCCTATTCATTTCCTCAGGCCAAGGACTATAAATATCGTGAGTACGCAAACCCGCTTCTATATGCCCACTGGGATCTGCTGGTAAAAAGCCGCTAAAGCCGCTGCTGTGGAAGTGGTAGTGTCTCCATGTACCAGTACAACATCCGGTAGAACTTTTCTCAACACATTTCGCATCCCTACTAACACACGAGCTGTCACGTCATATAAATCCTGCCCTTGCTTCATGATGTTCAAATCATAGTCGGTTGAATATTAAAAATGCGTAACACTTGATCGAGCATCTCACGGTGTTGTCCTGTGACACAAACCACGGTTTCGAACTTCTCGGGATATCTCAGAAACTCCTTCACCAAAGGAGCCATCTTAATCGCTTCGGGACGAGTACGAAGACCAACATTATTTTCTTCTGCATAGTTTCTTACCTGTTAAATATTTTATTGTAGTCAAAATCCCGTATTTCTTCAATCCGAGATTGGAATTTACATTTCTCCAGTCTTTCAATGACCAATTGGGTATTTTCAAAATCGCCTAACGCAACAACCATATCTTTAGAGCCATATACAAATTCAGCCATACCTTTGGCCTTTTCGCTGTAAGAGAGAAATAAGGTAGGAACTGAAACTGTAATGGCATTAACCGCACAATGCATACGAGCCGCTATAACATAGTCACATTTCACAATAAAGCGTTTCAATCCCACAAAGCCCGGATCTGAATCGATAATCATTATCTTATCTTGAAAATTCTTGGGTAGTTTATCATAAATAGCTTTCATATACAGTAGATCATTATCCGATTTATCAGGCGATAATACATGTGGAAGAAAAAGCACCTCGCACCCCCTCCGCTCAATAAGCCGTATTACCGCCTCCGCTTGTATTGCTACCGCTTCCTCAATACTACCATATTCATATAGTGCCGACAAAGGACTCAAGTTAATTCCAATGATAATCCCCTCATGCTGCTCCGGGACCAAATTTACGGGATTCTTCACTAAAAAAGCCGGATCTGGTGCTAAGCACAAATTAGCATTCAAATTCAAAGATTGTAAATACTCCCATGTATTTGATTCTCTAGAAACAATGAGGTTTATCTTTGATAAGTGATGGGAGAAGAAACGCAATGCCAGATGATTCTCCTCAAACTTACCGACCGAAGCCCCCAAAGGATATACTTTATTCCACGTTGTTGAAGCTGTTCCAAAAACAAGGGTAATGAAGCGTTATATGAGCCATTGGATGCCAGCGTATATATATCACCACCTATGGAGAAAACCGTATCAAAGCCCACCACCCAATCAAGCTTGTCATAAGGTACGACATAGGGAATATGGAGGTAAGACAAACACTTTCTTACAATATTATACCAACTCCAACGCCTTCGCTTAGGGCGAGGAAGTATCTTTATGTCACAATCAGACAAACGTTTCCTATCATCTTCAAAATTATAGGAAGCATACGTCACCTCAATCTTTGGATTGACAGCTTTCAGAATCTCAACAGTACCTCTGACTATAGCCTCACAACCATAATTATATACGCCGTCAATACCTATTAATAAAACCTTCTCCATCATATTGTTTTACACTTCAAAATTTTATTCTTAATATAAGATATCACCTTCTCTCTTATTTCCTTATCAATCCCCACGTAAAACACAGATGTGAAAACACTCAATATTATAAGTATTAAATAGCCTAAACTACCCCAAAAATCCAAACAAGTCACATCAACACACCATCTCAATAGTAATGGGAGCAGTAAAGCTACTATAGTAACCCTTAGACAAGATTTAAAAACCAAGCCTATATCACGCCAATCATATCCAACAATCCTCACCAATAAGAATGGCTTTATAAACAAAGCAAGAAACATGCATATCAACAGATTAGACCATGAAAGCACAATCGGCGAATATCCTAATTTAAACAACAAATAAATTAGGGGAAATTGTAAGAACCCCAATGTAGGAGAAAGGAGAGCATTTTCTCGCAAACTACCTTTGGCATACAAAGCAGTATAAAAAGATGTGTCAAATACCTGAAACAAGCTTTGTACAGTAACAATTTGCACAAAAGCAATTGTATAATCAGGAAAAGTTCCTAACCAAAACCTTAATAAAGATTCCGTCAACAGCAAAATGGGTAAACATATAAGCAGACTCAAATAGTAAGAATATTTTGTTGAAGCAAGCAACAATCTTTTTGAGCCGTCGTAATCATGAACTGCGTATCTTTTTACGATTTGAGGATTGACTGCCGTACGGAAATTGGTCACAAATTGATTAGCGGCCATATTCACCTGAACGGAAATGGCACGAGCTGTAACAATTGCCGGAGAGAAAAACATATTCAGCAGCATCAAAACTCCTTGATTGTTCAAAGCAATAGATCCATTTGCAAACAGACCCCAACCTGAGAAAACGGCAATAGGCTTTAATACTTTCTTGTCTAGTACAAAATGATATTCACACTCAGTAAACCGCTTACGACAATAAATGCGATAGAAACACATCGAAGCTATTTGCACAAAGCACAATAAAGTGGCATAATATTTCATCTTGTCAAAGTTCCCTATCTCCAACAAATACACTATACACAACTTCGCAATCACCTCTATTATACCCACGTAGGCAAATACTGACATTTTTTCATGGGCTATGACACATGCGTTATAAGGGATCTGTGTCAATGAAAAGACCGCAGTCACGATAGATATATGAAACACATATATAGCTGCAACCAACCGTTCCGACGGTATAACCATTTTGTATTGCAAAAACCACATTCCCAGTGTTTCGCCAGTTATCACCACCATTGCAGCTATCAAGATATGCAAAGATAATGTGGTAGAAAAGGTACGTTTCAATTTCTCAAAATCCCCATTTCCCAACTCAAATGTCAAAAAACGAGAAGAACCAGCACTTAACGCTCCATTGACAAAAGATAACAAAGCCACTATTCCACCAACCGACTGATAAATACCATAATCGTCAATACCTAATTTCTGTAATATGACACGTGACGTATATAACAAAACCAGCATGACAAACATCATGCGGGTATAGAGAAATACTGTGTTCTTTGTAATCGTTCTATTGGCAGAATACATAAAATTTAAATTAGACGATTTTACGAATTAATTTTCGTCCTATTTTGCACATCAATAAAAAAATACGAACTGCATAGCACTTATGATACCTAAACAAATAATAAATAACTTTATCTTCCCAGCCTGCATTACCTAGATAGTCGATAAAACGCAAATTCATTTCACATGTATCAATATGATTAAGTTTACACCAGCTATTAATGACACAATCTGTTTCCCCTTCATATTTCCAATCAATACCATGCTGGAAATTATTCTTAATATAAGCGTCATACGTTAATTTCATTCCTTCTTTTAAGGATATAGTATGCCGAAAAGCAGGAACAGCCCATTTTATTTTCTCATTACTGTTTATAGCATCAATGGAACGTCCTCCCAATATTTCACCAGATTTTTCAGGTAATTCTTTGGCGTAAAAAGCACTGTCAACATCCACTAGTTTTGGAGATGCACCTATCAACTCAGAAAGGCATTCCAATACTTCATTAAACGATGGGGTTTCATCTCCACAAATGTTAAAAGCCTCATTGTAAGCCATCGGATTACCGATTAGCCTACTACCCCGACCGCAAAATCCTCCACACGCATCATATTACAACGGTTATTACCTTCATTCCATCTAACAATAGGCTTTCCATTCAAGACTCTCGCTATTAAAGTCCAATGATAACCATATTGTGGAACAATGCCATAAGGGATTCTCGTATCACCATATGTCACACATGGACGTATGATCGTATATTTTACATCTGTGCCAGTAGCCAGTTCCACTAACTTTTTTTCACTAGCCCACTTATTGATGCTATAATCCCACACAGGTAAAACTTTTGGAGAATCTTCTTTAAAAATTCCTCCTAAAGAAGTATTATATACAGCACACGAAGAAATAAAGAAATATTGCTTAGTATATTGGGAATAAAACTTAAAACTATCAGCCGTATCTTTATCCGAATAACAAAGAAAATCCATGACCGCATCAAAAATTCGATTCTTTAAGATCGATTGAATTCTTTTCGTATCCTTCTTATCCGCCACAATAACATCAACTCCTTCCGGAATCAGGTTCTTTCTTCGCCCACGATTTATCATTGTCACTTTTAAACCTTGTTTCAAAGCCACATTTACAACAGCACTACTTAGAACGCCTGTTCCTCCTATGATTAAAATATCCATATCTCAATTCTGATTTGAAAATTTCAATATCGTACCGCCCCAACTCAGTCCTACCCCGAAACCAGCTACCACAACTTGCATCCCAGCCTTTATCGTTCCGTTTAGCAAACAATCTTTCAATCCTATCAATACTGTTGACGAAACTGTATTTCCCGTATTCTCAAGACTGACATAAAATTTCTCTTTAGGCAATACACAAACCTTGCGAATCGTATTCAACATAAACTTATTGGCTTGATGAAAAATGAAATAATCAATCTCTTCTTTTTGGGAACCGCTTTTATCCAGCAATTGCCTCACCAGCACAGGAACAGTTTCAAGAGTAAAATTAAATATCGCCCCACCATTCATATACAAATAATCATCATACCACGTATGACCTTCTTCATCTTCTTTGAAGATCCCGGTAGGCTTCCGCTGTTTAGAAGCCCCCGTTTTAACAATCAGATTCTCGGCTCCACTGCCATCCGTACCACACACAAAATCGCCTATTTCCGCAAATCCATCCGTGGAGATCAAGCAGGCTGCCGCACCATCTCCAAATATAGAACGGTTACTTTTATCAGACGGATGCAAATACTTACTATATGTTTCCGCAGTAAGCAACAGGACATTCCGGGCAATCCCTGCAGAGACCAATCCCTTAGCTACCGCCAAACCATAAATACAGCCTGAACACCCCAAATTATAATCAAAAGCTCCACTTGTCACCGGGATACCTAACCTATGTTGCAGCAAGCAAGCCGTGGAAGGCAAAAAATAATCCGGACTTTGTGTGCAAAGCAATAAAAAATCAATCTCAGAAGGAGAAATTCCATATTCTTCAAACAGTCTCCTTGCTGCCTTTTCCGCCAAGTCTCCTGCCGTTTCATTATCAGCAGCCAAGTGGCGAGAGGTGACCCCAACCTTTGCAGTCACTTTATCTACACTCCATTCAGGAAAGTCTTTCAACAACTCTGCATTGGTTACAATCCTTTCGGGCAAATAATAAGATAATGCTTTTATATATACTTTCATAAGTTACAAATTATTCTCCCCCCCTGTTAAATCGATACAAGAACCTGTCATCCAAGATGATGCATCAGACAGAAGATAAACAGCCAAATGGGCGACATCTTCAGGAGTACCATATCTTTTGAGGGGGTATTTCAATTGCTCTCGCTCCAAATCCTCCTTAGTAAGACCTCCTTGCAGTATTAAATCCGTCCACACCATTGCGGGAGAAATACAATTGACCCGAACCAAGCGTGGAGCTAATTCCAAAGCTAAACAATTAGCGTATGAAATAAGCGCTCCTTTAGAAGCACTATATAGAGAATTACCAATACTAGGAGAAACAGCAGCTCGCGAAGCAAGAAACACGATCGAAGATCTCTTATTGACTTTTTTCTCTTTCAACAAAGCAGCTTGCAAACAAACGGAAGATTTGAAATTTACACTCATAACCTCATCCACGTCAGAGAAAGCCAACATCTTACATGGTTTACGGAAACCAATGCCTGCACAATGCACTACCCCATCCAAAGTAGGCGTATCATGTACCAGCGTGGCTATATCCTCTTCCGAAGAAAGGTCAGCTTTCTGACTCTGATGCCCCTTTCCTTCCAATAAGTGGTATGTCTCATCTAAACGAACTTGGTTACGCCCTGTTACTACCATCACAGCTCCCATCCTAGAGCAAGCTACAGCGATAGCACGACCAATACCCGCCGAAGCTCCTGTTACCAAGATCCGTTTACCTACAAGAGCAAAAGGATTGTAATTATCCATTATTTAACAGCTAACAGATTAAACAGATCCTCCACTGTATCGCAAGAACGGATTTCTTTACCTGTTATACTTTTGCCGTATTCTGTTTTTACGAAGCAATGATCCCCATTGCCGTTAAAGAACTCCACTCTTCCAATTCTTGAAAATAAGTATCCGGTAAAATGTCGGATACATCCGTATCATCAAACTGTTCAGCAAATTTTGCCACAAAATCATTTAATTCCATATCTCTAAATTTTAATATTTCCACAATATATCTTCATCTACTACAACCGCAGGGTTACCTGAAACTAGCGCATGAGCAGGAACATTCGATGTTACAAACGCATGTGCGCCTACGATAGCACCATCACCGATCTTGACTCCCGGCATAATAACACATCCTTCACATAACCAAACTTATCGCCAATAACAACAGGGCGAGAATTTTTATATCCTTGACGATTGATGTAGTGACCACCGTTATTATCCCTAATGGTGACGTTACGACCTATCTGTACATCACGACCAATAATTATTTTCTCCGAACAAATAATTGTAGTAGAAATATTTGTTCCTGTACCGCCTTTAAAAATAAGTTCGCCACCTGGGAATACTTCTATGTCGGCCCCATACCCGATGTTCACATTGCCTCCTATGACTATTTTCGCTCCCTTATCTACTAACAAACGGCTCTCTAAATGGGATTTAGGAAACTTTTTCCATCCTAAAACCATCCGACCTTTTTTTTTCTACAATAGCCCCCCTTCTTATCCGTATAACAGAGTGGGGAGTAGGGAAAATAAAATGCCCATGCAGAATCTCCAAAAGACTGTTATTGTATAGCAATTTATAAAGACTAATCAGAGAGAAGCGAGTATCACAAAAAAGTTTAAACATTCCTCTTATATTTTTCAAAAGAGGCTTTATACGAGTCTTAACACCTTTGTTATCACTTTCGCTTATATACTTTTGTGCTATTTGTAAAAAAGTCATCTTATCCAAATCATCAAAAAATTGCTTTCGATCAACCAAGGCTGGCGGCATTGATTCTTTTAATGCCATATTCCCCATTTCAATCGAGCAGAAAGGAACTTTATGATAATTAATTCTAGATTTTATTTTTTCAAAAAAATCTTTTCCTTTCTCTGAATTGATCATTACCAACGACGTACCTAAATCCTTATCCAGTGTTTTGTCTATCTTTTCAATCTTCCAAAAATCCGCCAATGTTATATCAGCTATTCTTGGATACCCCTTAAACTTACATTCATAACAAGAAGGACGAGCATAAACATGTGTTCGTAAATATCCTTTTGTAAAACCACTTTGATCACCTGTTTCATAGTATTCTTTTCCATTGTCAAGAATAACTTTTTGAGTAAGATTTCTCCAACCATATTCTTTTGATTTGGCTTTACAATAAATAACCTTATGAGCATATCTTTCTTCAAAAGAATCCAAATATTTTCTCCATACTTTGGGAGAATTTACACCTAGACAAATAAAATCAGCAATAATTAAATTTTCATAATCTTTACGCAAAAAAGCTCTCAGCGCAGCCATTTGACACGGAGTTCCACACACCAAAACTTTTTCACCGATTTTAAGCAACCCCCTTACTTCTTTATAAAATCCCTCCAAATTACTCTGTAAGTATTTAGAGCTTCTAAGTTTTATTAAATCCTTTTTATCATTAGATATATAATGTTTAACTAAAAAATTTTCATCAAAAACAGCACCACCCACATAACCTTTATTCATATATATAACATCTGCCAGTGCAGAAAATACACCTCCAGAAGTACTATCAAATACTACTTCTATATTCTTATGTTCCGCAGCATAACAAATAGATTGTTCTAAATCATTTTTCTTTAGTTTTTTCACATTAATTATGGGACAAACGCTATCACACAACCCACAATTTACACATTTTGTTTTATCAATAATAGGATACCAAAATCCCTCAATATCTTTCTCAAATGAAATAGCATTGTAGGTACACACATCACCACATGCATTACATCCACAACAATCTATTTTATTGGTTATATTTATCATATTCAAAACTATTTATAAATAATCCTCTTATTTTAAGCACAGCCTAAAGTACCTACTTGCAAGTTCTCTCTCAAATTAGGATCAACCGTAATACTCATCAAATTCTCAAGCGTATGATGTCGGTAAAATTTCACGAAACCCAGATAAAAAACAAAAGAAGAACCAATACGCATATAGCTAGCCAATCTACATCCGAATGAACATATCACCTTCATTAGCATGACGCATAACAGACCGGGGAAAAGATACCCCTAAAAATCATAGAACGAGAACGGATTCTTCAACATGTCTATGGAAATTATCTAATTCAAATCTCAGGCATTTTATACCTAAAAATAGTATCCGCTATTCCCGGAAGTTCATCTATCGCCTTATCCTCCTATAAAGGAACACGATACTTTTCCTCCAAACATCTTAAGAAAGTAGCCCGAAAGATTCCTTTTATTCCTCCTCCAGACAAAGCCTATATATTAAATGTATTTTGCAACATTTGATGCTCAGTATTCAGAATTTCATCCTTGATTTGTCTAATCCCATCAGACACCCCTGTCGAAAGACTTCAGACAGAGCTGTCTAAGGTGATTCGACAGAGCTGTCTGAAGGGATTAGACAGCGAGCCTGTCCGCACTTACTGGCATGGCTCGCTATACCTTACATCAGACCTCGTCCGGGCTTTCGCTATCACCCCCATCAGTAGGCTTGCCGCCGATCCAAACTTGTGTACTTACACTGCGGGGCGTTTTCAAGAAACGACTCGCGGCAGAATACTGCGTCGTCACCGTCAGCGTATACTCGCCCTCCGCCAAATCAGCCGGCAGAAGCAGCGTGAGCGAGGAGGGGTTGTTGATAGTGATCAGGTCATCCGTTAATTTTGTGACGGCTTTCGCCGCATTGGTCAGCGTAACGCCTACCGACTCGTCATCGCCAACCACTTTCAGCATGGCACCGCGCACGAAGAAGTTGCGGCCCGCCGTGGCGCTGCCATCTTTCAAGCCGGTCTTCTTATCCTCGGTCTCAAGGATATACATGATATTCGACTTCTCACCTAGGATCTCCACCGCAGTCTGGGCGATCGCCTCGCGCAATGCCTTGTCCTGCGTAAAGGAGACGTAGATGGAATTCTTCTCCTTGTTCCATACGCCGCCCTCGATCACGCCAGTTAGTTGCGCAACGGCTCGGAAGAGACCCGTATTTACGCTGTAACCGTTCAAGATCAAGTCCGTCAATACCCGGTTGTAGAGTGTCACCGAGTGACGCATCGTCTCGGGACGCAGACCGGTGTCTTGCTTTTGCATCTCTTCAAGAACATCATCAAGATCCAAACTTCCCGTTGAATGTAACAGCAGGATCTTGTCCGTCTTGTTGTCGGTGGTCACCGAATTGTCGATGAGCCAGCCTTTCAATACTTTCTTCATGGTATTCTTGATTTAAAGGAGGAGTGGAATTGCTCCCCCGGATTATTACTTATACCTTAGAATTTCTTCCCAAACGCTATGTTCAAGAACGTCTTCACCAATATCTTGAAATCGAACCACCACGAGCGGTGCTCCAGATAGAACAGGTCGTAGCGCAAGCGACGAAGCATCTTCTCCAGCGTATCCGTATAGCCATTGTAGAGCGTGGCGTAAGAGGTCACACCCGGACGGATCTGGTACAGGTAACGATAGCGGGAATCACGTTCCATGATCTGGTCGATGTAGAACTTTCGTTCCGGACGGGGGCCGATAAAAGACATATCACCGATGAAAACATTCCACAATTGGGGCAACTCATCCAAATGATGCTCACGCAGGAACCTGCCAACATGGGTCATGCGGGGGTCAGCACCTCCCTTGTAAAGAGCCGGACCGAATTTCTCCGCATCCAAACGCATGCTACGGAACTTATAGATGTTGAACGGGCGACCGAAACGGCCGATACGCTCCTGCTTGAAAATGGCAGGACCGCCATCCTCGCGCCTTACGGCGATGTAACAGATCAAGAACAAAGGGGAGAATACGACCAAGCGATAAAGCCAAAAGGCAATCCCCTATACGCTTCACGTTACGCTCGAAGGCGTTCATCCCATCTGAGATAAAATCAGTAGATTTTCCAAAACTCTCTTCTAAAATCATGGCTAGTTAATTAGTCGATGAAGCAGGCACGAGGTTAAAACTTAATCTCATTTGCATAGCCCATCCTTAAATTATTTCTTTCCTCCGTTCATTTCCTCCTCTTTCTTATAATCGATATACCGTTCCAAGGCCTCACGTGCCAGACGACGGAAAAGTTCCTCGTCCGACAGATGGTCCCAAAGGAGATCTACCAATCGATAGTAAACGCTAAAATGCATGTCCTTGCCTTTTTAAAAGAATTGTAAGTGTCACTGCCAATGCCTCCGCTTATGCGGATAATGGACTTGGTCAGTCTGGTGACTTGTAAAACCGTGGCGATGTAATCGCCCAAACGGGGAAATGATTGTCTGTGATACATGTCTGGTTTGTTATTATTTTTATACATCTATGTCCTTATGGATAGGCCCTAGTAATGCAAATAATGCAAGTAATGCAGCACCTTTTTCCCACACACGTGCGTACATTATATAAAACAAGAATTTTACACTAAACGATCACAAACAAGGCATGGAACGATCCGGATGAGAAACGCTGGATAGCCGTATGAAAGTTTGATTCGACATATATAATGTACACGTGCGTGTGTGGGAAAAGGTGCTGCATTACTTGCATTACTTGCACCTGTTTTCCCCGGCATCGGTTCCATCCCGCACGTATATCGGCATCGACTCACGCCTACGTTCGTATAGGCCTACACCGATATACGTGTGGGGCGACGTCGATATACGTGTAAAACGATGCCCTTATACGTATGCCACACTCATACGGTCTCGCTTAGCAATGGCAATCCCTCCACCTCTCTCTTATGCCAGCCTTGGTAATCAGACAGGGAAAAACCGGGGACGGTCAACTGTTTGTAATCCTTATCGTCTCTTCGCAAGATGTGCTTGCGGGCATACGAGCGGAGCGAACGATCCGTCACGGATACCATCACCACAGGAAACGGGTAGCCGAGCAAGCGCATCGGCGTAACCTCGCTGTCCGGGAACGCACGGCGCAACTGATAGGCTGAGTACTCGAACGCCACCCAGTAAGGACCCGTGCAATACAGGTGGATGGAAGCGATATTCGTACGCTCGCGGCTCATGATCTCACTCAAATGCTCGTTCAGCAACCGCACCAAACGAACGCCGGAAGGAAGGGAAGACATTTTGATTTTTGATTTATGATTTAAACTGTCAACTGTCACTTGTCTACTGTTAACTTATTTCATGGTTGAGCCACCGGTCGCAATCGTCCAGCCGGCGGATCAAGGATAACTTGCTTTTCTTGGGCGAGGACTCACCCCGCCAAGGATCCACCACCTCATGCGCCATCTGCCGGTAAAGGGCGCTGTCCGTGCAACCGTAGAGCGTCACCAGCAACAAAGCACGGGATTGCGGAGCTTTCACCACTGGGAGCATACCACGCATCGTATCATGCAAACGTGTGAACTCCTCCTCATCGCCCAACAACTTGTAAGCAGAAAGAAGCAATGAGTAGATCTTGCAACGCATCACGTCCGTCTCCGCACGGAGCGAAC
>ENA-OQCK01000588-OQCK01000588.1-human-gut-metagenome-genome-assembly--contig:-NODE-588-length-18413-cov-3.729848_pt1 | contig 18413 bp, 17 predicted proteins | sample MGYA00242498_ERZ504578 | MGnify/ENA primary metagenome ERZ504578 (study PRJEB26092, sample SAMD00036229) | human gut metagenome | host: Homo sapiens | study: EMG produced TPA metagenomics assembly of...
TCTTCGGCATACGCGGCGTCGTTCACGGGCAGGACGAAGGTGAACACGGCGCCGCTTCCCTCTTCGGACTGGCTGGCTTTCAGTTGCCCGTGGTGCAGTACGGCCAGGCTGCGGGCGTAGTACAAGCCGATGCCGGTTCCCCAGTTATAGGTGCCTTTGGATTGATTGTCCCAGTTGGTAGTAGCGTTCGAATACCTTCTCCAACTGTTCCTCGGGGATTCCGTTCCCGCTGTCGGCCACGGCAACTTTGACGTATTGCGTGTCGATGTCTTTGTCGGTCAGCGTAAAGAGACGCGCAGCCTCTTCGCGGGTAATGACGTCGAAGCACAGTTCCACTTTCCCACCGTTCGGAGTGAACTTCAAGGCGTTTGAAAGCAGGTTTCCTACAATCTTGTCCAGCTTGTCCACGTCCAGCCACATGAGGAAAGTATCCTCCAGGCATAAGTGTTCAGTGCGATGCCTTTCTCGTTGGCGTTGATGCGGAAAATATCTACAAAGCGTTGCAGTTGCGAGATGATGTCAGTCCGTTTCACTCGCAGCTTCAGGGTGTCATTCTCCAGTTTGTTGAAGTCCATCAGCTGGTTCACCAGACGGAGCATGCGCCCCACACTGCGTTGTACGATGTAAAGCAGTTGTTTGTTTTCTCCCTCTATCTTGGGACTTTCGCAAAGTTGTGTCACCGGCCCGAAATCATGGTGAGCGGGGTGCGGAACTCGTGCGAGATGTTGGCAAAGAAACTCATGTTCATGCGGTTCACCCGTTGTTCCTGCTCCTTCTCAAGTTTGGCACGCCGGGTGGTTTCTTTTTCCTGCTTGATACGTAGCCAGGCACGGATGAAGATACCGATGATGGCGGCGGCAATAAGCAGATAGATACACCATGCCCACCACGTTTGCCAAGGGGCGGGCTTTACGATGACGCGTATGGAATTCTCCCTTTCTACAATGCTCTTGTCGTTATTGGTTATTTTAACTTTGAAGGTGTAGGTACCGGCAGGCAGATTGGCATAGTAGGCCTCGCGGTTGTTGCGGGCATCAATCCAATATTTGTCGAAACCGTCCATCTTGTAATAATAATGTACGCGTTCATATTCGCAGTAGTCCAGTGCGGCAAAGGAGATGCTGAAACCATTCTGATTGTGGTCCAGGCAGATGTCCGGTCGGTAGGAGAGGTGCTTGTCTATACTTCGCTGTCTTGTGGGCGTGCCAACCGGTTGTGTATCTTCAAATCCTCGAAGAGCAGTGGAATTTCCCGTTTGGTACTTACGTCCATAGGGTTGAAGAAAGTCAGCCCGTGCGTACCGCCAAAAACAAGTGTCCCGTCGGCAGGCGGCATGAAGAACGGTCGTAAAACTGATTGCCGCCTATGCCGTCGGCGGCATAGTAGTTGGTAAATTTCCCTACGGTGCGGTCATATTTGCCCAGCCCGTATTGTGTGCCTGCCCATATATTGCCTTGTGCATCTTCCTCAATGCAAGAGATGTCCCGGCAGGGTGTACCCTCTATGGTCTCGATTTTTCCGGTGGCGGCAGAATAGTGCAGCAGTCCGTTGCTGACGGTCCCAATCCATACATCTCCACGACTGTCTTCGAAGATGTCGGTAGGGATGAATACTGAACGTTGGATACAAGCTTGCCAGTCGGTGTTCTCGAATGGTACTTCAGCGCTTTCCCAATTGTCGGGATTGATTTGCATGACTGGGTTCATGAAGGCAGTGGTCCACATCTTTCCGTTGTTGCGTGGAAGGAGTCCGGGTATGAAGGTTCCCGTCCAGGAAAATACTTTTGTTTGGACAAATTCTTTTTCTTTACGCTTTTTGGCATAAAGTTTAGGGCTGTATGTACCCACCCAAATTGTTCCACAACGATCTTGTGCAAACGACAGTGGTAGGAAGATGTCATGAATAGACTCTGTCTTCAGTATGCCGTTTTTATAGCTGCATTTCATCACCTTGCTCGCATAGAGGGCCGCCAGCCAGATGTAGCCTCATCATCTACGAATACGCGTGTGATGTCCGGTTTGTCGGTAGCGCTTTTTCCCGGAAGTCCAGCCGAGTCCACTTCTTTCACTTCGTGGCTGTCCATGTTGTAAACGTACAGCCCGTCTATCATGGTGGCCATCCAGAGATTTCGCTCCTTGTCCACTGCCACGGACAGCACTGACTTTCGGTTCAGGTATGAGCTGAGATGATTATTGGTGTTGAAACGTTCTTTATAGTTGTAACGCACGACATAGCCTTGGTCTACAGAGCCTATCCACAGGTTTTTCTGTGAGTCGGTAAACATGGTGCTTATCTTGAAGTGAGGCACTTCGAAGGGAAAACCGTTTTCGCTCTGATGTATCACGTATCCTTCCACGTAGTTGTAGAGAAACATTCCTTGTTGGTCGGTATTCAGCAGCAGGCTGTTGCTGCCGTAAGGGTGGATGTAGTTGACGTTGGCATGCAGCAGCAACGGATGGCTCCGAAGGGCTTGGGGTGTTTCCTTGAATTTGTGCGTATGTGTGTCGAACAATGTTATCTGGCGGTTTCCCGCCAGCCATAGGATTCCGTTGGTGTGCATGAAGAAGTGGGTGGGAAAAATGCCTTGCATTGGAATGGAGTCTTCCAGCGCTAGTGTGGAGGAGTTGTAGCGGCGCAGAGACAGTGGGGTCACTGCCCACAGTTTGTTGCTCTGGTCTATGAAGCAGCGGTTGTTGAAGGTATAGTTTGGGTCAAATATCTTGATGGGTACGTCAAATTTGTGTGTTTGTGGATTATATACGGCAAGGTTGTGCATCATGTTCAGAAAAATCTTTCCGTCTTTGTTCTCGAGTATTTGGATGCCGTTTTTATTGGGGAAGTCCAGTGGGATATTTTGGAAATTATCTTTGTCTGTGTATAGGCTGGTTCCATTTACGGTGACTACCCACAACCGGCCTTGTGAATCACGGAAGAGGTCGTTGATTTGATTATCGGGTATATCCAGCGAGTCATCCGTACAGTAATACTGATGATATTCGTGTACATTATATTTGTTTACCCCTCGTGAAGTTCCTATCCAAATGTGTCCTTGTGCATCTTCGGCAAAGGCGGTGACCTTCTGATTGGAGAGGTCATTGGTGATGACGGGGCTTTCGATGCTGCCTTCCGGTGTGGGCTTTGTGTCCGACGGATTGCACGCGGTGATTAAACACAATAGAAGTAAGTATTTAATGTATTTCATAATATATAGTGTAGACTAAAAGCATTGGCATGTCATCCATTTGTTTTGTTCAACGAATCTCTGCATTACGATGCGAAAATACTCATAAAAATTGAGAGAGAGACTGCCGGAGAGCATGTTTTGAACAAATCTGCAAACATTTGAACATTGGAGAAAGCTGTTTTGAACATCGGGGAAAGCCGTTTGGATAACGTAGAAAATCCTTCTGGGGAGAATGTGCTAATATTGCAATCATAAAAACATAAAACTAATACATAATATGAAAAAGCAATTCTTGTCAGTGTTAGCATTCTCCGCCATCCTACTTTCCTCGTGCGGAGGGACAGCTAAAATAGAGAAAGCATCTGCTTGTGGGCAGGAGGGGGAGATTACGGCTTCTTCGGCAACCGCCATTGCCGAGACCGAATCAGGAAAAGTAGCCGGATATGTGGAAAATGGTATCTATATATATAAAGGTATCCCATATGCCAAAGCCGAACGTTTTATGCCGCCCGTGGCCGCTGATAAATGGGAAGGCGTCCGCAGCAGCCGTGCCTATGGCCCTACTTGTCCGCAAGGCAAGCGCATGGGATGGTACAGCGACGAGCAGGCGTTTGCCTTCAACTGGGATGACGGTTATCCTGACGAGAATTGTCTGCGGGTGAATATCTGGACACCGGGACTGAAAGACGGGAAGAAACGCCCCGTCATGGTGTGGCTGCATGGTGGAGGTTATTCCGCCGGCAGTGGTCAGGAGCTTCCCTCGTATGACGGAACAAATCTGGCAAAGAAAGGGGATGCAGTGGTTGTGACGCTGAATCATCGTCTCAACGTCCTGGGTTTTCTCGACCTTTCCGCCTATGGCGATAAATATGCAAAATCGGGCAATGCCGGACTGCTTGATCTGGTGGCGGCACTGCAATGGGTGAATAAGAATATAGAATCCTTCGGTGGAGATGCTCGGAATGTTACCATTTTCGGTCAATCCGGTGGAGGAGGCAAGGTCTCTACGCTACTTGCCACGCCATCGGCGAGAGGCTTGTTCCATAAAGCCATTGTACAAAGCGGATCTATGCTTCGCACGATGGAGCAAAGTATTCTCGTCGCATTGGCAGTGCCGTGATGGAAGAACTTGGTCTGAAGGCTTCGCAGATAGACGAACTCTGCAAGATGCCGTATGACAAGGTGCTTGCCGCCGGTGACAAGGCGATAGCCAAAGTGCGTGCAGAGGCAGAGAAGGAGGGGGTGTCTTCCTTCATTTTTGGCTGGGCGCCTACGGTGGACGGCGATGTACTGCCGTACAGCCTTTCGACCTCAAGCTCCAGCACAAAGCAAGGGCATTCCGGTAATGATTGGCACTACTCTGCACGAATTTACCATGAGTACTTATGTCCCCGCTTTTCGTACCATTACCAAAGAAAAAGCGGTGGAATTCCTGCAAAAGAAATACGGCGAACGTACGGACGAGTTCCTTACCGCTTTCGAGAAAGCTACCCCGCTATCAGCTAAAGATTTGGTGGATGTGGACTTCGTGTTCCGTCCCGGTGCTGTGGAGCAGGCTAAACTGAAAGCTGCGCAGCAGGGTGCTCCGGTCTATATGTACATGTTCGCGTGGGAATCGCCCGTACTTGACGGCATGTTTCGCAGCACGCACTGCATGGACATTCCCTTTGCCTTCAACAATGTAGTGCGCCACGCTTCCATGACCGGGGGTGGCGCTGAAGCACAAGCTTTGGGCGAAAAGATGAGCAGCGCGTGGTTGAACTTTGCCCGTACGGGCAATCCCAATGCCGAAGGGTTACCCGAGTGGGAACCTTATACCGCAGAAAAGGGAGCAACGATGATTTTCAATAACGATTGCCAAGTGAAGTATAACCATGACAAGGAACTGCTGGAGGTAGTGATGGCATTTCCTACACGTGGTTCTGACACTTTCTTAAGAAACCTTTTATTATTAACATAAATCTAATTTAATCAAATGAAACAAAATCTGAAGCAAACAGCTCGGAAGAGACTTGCAGCTATGGCACTCTTCCTATTGATCTGTCTTCCTTTCAGTCTGGCACAAGCCCAGACTATAAAGGTGAACGGTAGGGTTACTGACGACCTGAATGAACCGATGATTGGCGTGAGTATCTTTGAGAAAGGCACTACCAACGGTGTCATTACGGATATGGACGGCAACTACTCTTTGTCTGTGAAAGAAGGAGCGACGATTGTCTATTCCTACATCGGCTACCTGACACAAGAAAAGAAAGCAGTGGCAGGAGTAATGAATGTGATATTGAAAGAAGACACTAAAACGCTGGATGAAGTGGTGGTGGTAGGTTATGGCGTGCAGAAGAAAAGTTCACTGACCGGTGCCGTATCTTCGGTAAAATCAGAAGATATGGAAGCACGTACCATTACCCGTGCTGAGCAGGCATTGCAGGGTAAAACTGCTGGTGTGCAAGTGCTCAGTGCATCTGCTAAACCGGGTGCTTCTCCACAGGTGCGTATCCGTGGAATAAGTTCTAACGGCTCTTGCGATCCGCTGTATGTAGTGGATGGACGTATTGCCAGCGATATTGGTGGTATTGACCCTAATGACATTGAGTCTATGGAAGTTTTGAAGGATGGTGCTTCTGCAGCTATCTATGGCGCTGCTGCCGGTAACGGTGTAGTATTGATTACTACAAAGAAAGGAAAAGGAAACGGTAAAATCACATACGATTTTCAATATACTTCACAGAGTTTGGGTAAAGTACCCGAAGTAATGAAGCTGCGCAGTATAAGGAATTCTTCTTGGAAAACAAGAAGCTTACCCAGAGTGCTTTTGATACCTATTGGGATGGAAAAACCGATACGGATTGGGTCGATGAGGCTTTTGAAAACAGTTCGATGGTACGTCATAATGTGACTTTCCAAGGTGGTAGCGACAGAGGTTCTTTCTATCTGTCATTGTCCCACCTTGATAACGACGGTATGATTGTCGGCAATGCCGATACTTATGAACGACTCACGGGAATGGTAAATGCCAGCTGGAAAATCAAACCTTGGCTGGAGGTAGGTACCAATAATCAGATTGAGCACTACAAAACTCAGTCCGTAGCCGAGGGCAATGAGTATGGTAGCATGATGCTTTCTGTATTACAATTAGACCCTCTGACCAAGCCTCTTTATCCTATTGATGACTTGCCGTTGAATATGGCTACCATCTATAAGGATCATAAGAATATGTTGGGCGATGGAAACGGCAACCTTTATGGTGTATCAGCTTTCACTGGCAATGCCGAAGCTATCAATCCTTTTGCCATGCGTGACAACTCTTATACCAAGAACAGAGGCTTTAATATCAATGGTTCTACTTATTTGAATTTTATGCCTATCAAGGGGCTTACCGTTACTTCTCGTCTTTCTTATCGTTTGGCTTCAACTTCCTCTTATGGCGTGGGGCAATCTTATTACTATACTGACAAGGCTAAACGTGATTGGGTGGAGGTTTCGGCTTCGGATTATAGCCCAACCTATTATCAGTGGGAGAACTTTTTGAACTACACCCGTTCTTTTGGCAAACACAACGCAACATTGATGTTGGGAACTTCTTATAGTCAGAGCCGTTCTTATGGCGTTAGCGGAAGTAAGAAGGGATATAATGAAGATACTACAGATATGTGGGGAAATGTGATTAACAGAGTTTCGCATTTGGGTTTCTTGCAGAATGATCCTAATTTCTTCTACTTTGCCTATGCTACATCTGATGCTGTAAAGGATGTAAGTGGTGGTGAGCCTACCTATACTCGTAAATTATCTTACTTCGGACGTTTTGAATTATGACTATGCCGGAAAGTACATGGCTCAGTTCTCACTGCGTGCCGATGCTGCTGACCTCTCTGTGTTGCCAAAGAACAAACGTTGGGGCTATTTCCCGGCAGTTTCTTTGGGTTGGGTTCTTTCGGAGGAAAATTTTATGAAAGGAACTGAAGACTGGCTGTCACAATTAAAGCTCCGTGCCAGTTGGGGACAGAATGGTTCTACTGCATCATTGGGCGGTTATAAATGGAATGTATCAATTGGTGCTACCGGGCATTTGGCTGTAGGTGATAATAATAATTTCTCTTACATCAATGGTTATGCTCCCTCTGCTACCGGTAATGACGGACTTAAATGGGAAACTTCTGAACAAACCAATATAGGTATTGATGCCCGTTTCTTGAATAGCCGTTTGACTGTTACAGCCGATTATTTCCATAAAAAGACAAAAGACCTGATTGTTTCGGGCATTAAGGCTTCAACTGTAGTAGGTAACAGTTTCTCGCCAGTTAATGCCGGTAATATTACGAACAAGGGGTTTGAATTGGAACTGGGATGGCAAGATCGTATTGGTGACTTTGCTTATGGTGTCCGTGCCAACGTTGCTACATTGAAGAATAAAGTGACCAAGATGCATGAGTCTTTATCAAGTATTGATGGGGCTACTTATGTGACTTATGGAGCCATTACTCGTTTTGAGGTAGGTAAGCCCGCGTGGTATTTTTATGGTTATGATTTCATGGGTGTGGATTCAAAAACCGGTGAGCCAATCTTTAGAGATATTGATGGTGTAGAAGGTATTACGGATAATGATAAGACAGAAATTGGTAAGGGAATTGCCGACTATACTTATGGTATTACCTTGAATGCAGCTTGGAAGGGATTTGATTTTATCTTGTTTGGTACGGGTTCTCAAGGTAACGATGTGTTCTGTGGCTTGAACCGTGTGGATTACAATTTGAATCAGCTGACTTATTTTACAAAAAACCGCTGGACAGAAAGCAATCGCAATGGGAAGACTCCTGCATCAGGCGCTACAGATTATACCAAGTATCTGACTTCTTCCGGTTGTGTATTTGACGGTTCTTATTTTAAAATTAAACAGATTCAGTTAGGTTATTCTTTCCCGAAGCAACTGATTAAGAAGGTAGCAATTGAAAATCTACGTATATATGGCTCACTTGAGGACTTCTTTACTTTTACAGACTATCCTGGTTTTGACCCTGAAGTTACCGGTGTCGGAAATTCATTAGGTGTGGATAAAGGTAGTTATCCTAATTCAAAGAAGGTTGTTCTTGGTTTGAGTGTGACATTCTGATTTTTATGAACTTATTAAAATGAAAAACATATGAAATTAAGATATTCTTTAATGCTCGGAGCGCTCCTTATATTGGCTGGCACTTCGTGTGAAGACAAATTGGATATACCTCAAAAAGGTGTATTGGACTTTTCCACTTATTATAAAACTGACGAACAAGCTCAAGCAGCGGCTGATGCGCTTTATATACAACTCAAGGGTACATACTATAACTATACGATGATGAAGAATGCCCTTTCGGACGATGTTTGGGCAGGTGGTGGTGGTCGTAATGACAATGCAGAGCTGGAAGGCTGTAATGAATATTCATTTGGCTCAGACCAAAGTTTTATCGGAGGCGTATGGGAAAGCTACTATCAGCTTATTTATAAGGCGAATGTGATTCTGGGACGTGTTGAGCCTGATACTGATTTGAAGAAGAAGGCTTGTGCTGAAGCCAAGTTCTTCCGTGCTTTTGCTTATTTTGATTTAGTTTCTATGTGGGGTGATGTACCATTGGTAGACCATGAACTTGATAAATCCGAATATCAGTTGGCTCGTTCGCCTAAGGCTGATATTTGGGCGTTGATAGAGCGGGACCTGACTGAAGCTATCAATCAGGACTCTTGGAGGAAAAGAAGAGTGTAGATGATAAAACGACATGGCGTGTTACCAAGCAGTTGGCACAAGCTATATTGGGTAAAGCTTATTTATGGCAAGAAAAATTCCATGAAGCTGCTGTTGTCTTGAATGAGGTTAGAGCTAGCGGTAAGTATAAACTTATGATGGAAATTATGAGGATATCTTGACCTACAAGGCTGAGTATAATTGTGAAAGTATGCTCGAAAGTAACCGTATTTTTGATGCAAGTAATTCCATGGATGAGTTCAGTTTCTTTGAGGTGATGAATCATTGGCGCACTGATAAGTTGGATATGTCTGGCTCTAACAATCAGTTTAATGGTACCGGATGGGGATTTATGGTTCCTCAGAAAAAGTTGTATGATGCATTTGTTCAGGAAGAGGGTGTAGATGGTTATCGGTTGAATCAGACAATGAAAACCTATGACCAAATTACTCAATTGGGTGTCAAGGTTGCCAAAGGGCAGAGTTTGATTAATGAAGGTTATTTCATGTGGAAACGTCGCTTCTCGAATGTAGAATCTCCTGCTGGGTTCTGGTGTTCATATAATACTATCGTTGGATGCGTTATGCTGAAGTCTTGTTACTGGCAGCTGAAGCAAACCTGAAGGATGGCAATCAATCCGAACTGATGCTTGCTTGAATGAGGTGCGTCAGCGTGCAAGATTGGATGCTAAGACAGCTACCCTGGATGCCATTAAATTGGAAAAGAGACTGGAACTCTGTTCTGAATATACCCGTTATCAGGATATTATCCGTTGGAAAGATGCGGAGGCTTTGCTTAAGGATCAGGGTGAAAGAACACCTATCTTGTCAAATAAGGCAGGAAAAGATGAGCCGGATAATGTAGCGGTAGAATACATTCAGTATAACAAGGATAAAACGCGTTATGGTTTCAAGGAAAGACATTATTTGTTGCCTATTCCGGCAAAGGAGATCCGCTTGAATCCGAATATGGAACAAAATGCAGGTTGGTAAAGCGTATAAAGAATCAAAATCTAACTTCGTCGTCTGATGCAGATAAACAAAATTAGATTTTTCTAACTGATTAATTGTTTGTAGAAGAAGTCCCCCGTGGGAATCAGCTAATTGTACGGGGGCTTCTTTTGTGGCTTTTTAAATATAATATATATGAGAAGATTGTCAATTACTTTATTTTCACTCTGTCTGGCATCTGCCTTGACTGCACAGACGACCGGTTCGAATCAGTCAGTCAGACTGCGTGCCGACAATATCGACGAAGTGGTCAGTGCTATGACCCTCGAAGAGAAGGTACACCTCGTCATCGGTTGTGGGATGTCGATGGGAAGTGATACCAAGTTTCCCGGAACAGCGGGACGTACTTACGACATTCCCCGACTGGGTATCCCTTCCGCCTATCTTGCCGACGGACCGCACCGGTTGGCGATGGCTGCCAAGCGGGAATTCGACAGCCGTACTTATCATGCTACGGAATTCCCTTCCAGCACCACGGTGGCAGCTACTTTCAATCCGGATGCAGCCCATAAGGTGGGACGTACTTTGGGTATGGAAGTGAAGGATTATGGTTTGGATGTGTTGCTGGCACCGGGTGTCAACCTGATGCGAAATGTGCTTTGCGGACGTAACCATGAATATTATTCGGAAGATCCGGTGTTGGCTGGTAAAATGGCTGCTGCCTATATCAATGGAGTCCAGAGCCGGGGGACAGGTACCTGCCTGAAACACTTTGCCGTGAACAACCAGGAGACCAACCGCAATAACAACGACTCTCGCCTGACACAGCGCCCCTTGCGCGAGCTGTATTTGAAGTGCTTCGAGATTGCTGTCAAAGAGTCTCAGCCCTGGAGCGTGATGACCGCCTACAATAAGGTGAACGGCAAATATACCTGCGAGGACCGCGAACTGACAGAAGACATCCTCCGCGACGAATGGGGATTCAAGGGACTGGTGATGTCCGACTGGAATGCCGGAAAAGATGCCGTGACCTCCATCGTAGCAGGAAACGACATGCTTCAACCGGGGCAAGACCGCCAGTATAAAGCTATTTTGGAAGCCGTAGAGAACGGTACACTGGATTTGGCACTCCTCGACCGCAGCGTGAAGCGTGTGCTGGAGTTTGTGGTCAAGAGCCATACCTTTGCCGGCTACGAGTATCCCAATAAAACCGATTTGGAGGCTCATGCGCAAGTAGACCGTGAGATAGGTGCGGAAGGTATCGTGCTGCTGGATAACAAGCAGGCGCTACCCATGGCTGCCGGCATCAAAAAAGTGGCCCTTTATGGAACTACTTCCTATGACATGGTTCCTGCCGGCATGGGCTTTGGCAGTACGGGCATCGGCTATTACACGGTTTCTATGGTAGAAGGTTTGCGCAATGCGGGCTACATCGTGGACAAAGAATTGCTGAACTGCTACAAGAAGCATATGGCCGACGAGCAGAAACGGCTCTTTCCTCACGGAAAACCGCCTTTCGCCTTTACTCCGCTGCCCCGTGCCGAGGAGTTCCTGCCCACTGCCGAGGAACTGGCTGCACAAGTGAAGGCCAACGACATTGCCGTGCTTACGCTGGGGCGTGTCAGTGGCGAGGCTGTGACCGCCGTGTGGAAGATTTCCTCCTGAAGGAGAACGAATTGGCTCTGATTAAGCAAGTGTCTGCCGCTTATCGTGCTGCAGGCAAGAAACTGGTGGTGGTTCTCAACATCTGCAGCCCGGTGGAGACTGCTTCTTGGAAGGGACTGGCAGATGCAGTGGTTTGTGCCTTCCAGCCGGGACAAGAGGTGGGTAATTGTATCACGGACATCCTGACCGGAAAGGTGAATCCTTCGGGCAAGTTACCCATGACGTTTGCCGTGAAATATGGCGATGCGCCGTCGGATGCTAACTTCCCTTTTGATTACGAGTTCAAGATGCCGTCGTTTGCTATGGGTACCGGCATGAACTTCAAGTCCGAAAAGAAAGAGGAGAAACCGAAGGAACCGGAGAAAAATGTGGATTTCACCAACTATGAAGAGGGAATCTATGTGGGTTATCGCTATTTCGACACTTTCGGTAAAGAGGTTTCCTATCCGTTCGGTCATGGTTTGAGCTATACTGCTTTTGACTATGCGGTAGAGAACGCCAAAATGGATGCCGACCGCTGTGAGTTGAAAGTGAGCGTGAAGAACATCGGCAAGGTGGCAGGGCGTGAAGCTGTACAACTCTATGTGAAAGCTCCGAATGGGGGACTTGACAAGCCTGCCAAGGAGTTGAAGCCTTCGGCAAAACTGCCTTGCTCCAGCCGGGCGAGAGCCAGACACTGATTCTGACTTGGAACGTGATGGACATGGCTTCCTTTAATGAGAAAAACAGCTCTTGGGAGTTGGCTAAGGGTGAATATCAGTGGATGGTTGCCGCATCTTCGGCCGATGTGCGTTGCACAGCGGTACAGAGGGTGACAAAGGCACGCAAGCAGAAAGTGCATGATGCCATGCGGGCGCAAGTGCCTGTGGCTGTGTATCCGATGGTGAAGAGATGAGGGGGATATGCGTGAAAAAACTGATATATATCAATTAGTTTTAGAGTGGAAAACGCTTATTTTGTAGTACATTTTTAAATCGATACCATGAAAGATTGATACTCTCTCTTTTAGCCGTCTGCTTGCTGTGGATGGCAAATGCACAAAATCCTGCATGGGGACCGCAAAGCAAGGTAGTGACCGACAGCATCTACAGCCAGGTATTGAAAGCACACCGTGCCTACACCATCTATCTGCCGCAAAGCTATAGCAATGAAACGGATAGGAAATATCCTATCCTCTATTTGCTGCACGGCATGTCGGGGGTGAATACCAGTTGGTTTACAGACCAACGTGTGAAGGACGTGATGGACCAGTTGGTGGCATCGGGCGAGGCTTGCGAGATGATTATCGTCAGCCCTAATGCCGGAGGCAATCCGGCTACTTGCTGGAACGGCTACTTCAACATGCCGGGCTGGGCTTACGAAGATTTCTTCTATAAGGAGTTCCTTCCTTATATAGAGAAGACTTACCGGGTGAAAGGTGATAAGCGGCATCGTGCCATTGCCGGACTTTCTATGGGCGGAGGTGGAACGGCAAGCTATGCACAGCGCTATCCGGATATGTATTGTGCTGCTTATGCTATGAGTGCTTTGATGAACATCCCCGTTAGTGGTGAGGAGGTGGGAAGAGACCCCGACCCCACAAACAAGATGGCTGTACTGACGCGTTCTGTGCAGGAGCATAGTTGCATCAGGTATGTGGCTGAGGCAGATGTTGCGCGTAAGGCACAGCTTCGTACTGTACAGTGGTTTGTGGATTGCGGAGACGATGACTTTCTGCTGGACCGTAATATAGAGTTTTTCCAGGCGATGCGTAATGCCGGTATCCCTTGCCAGTTCCGTGTGCGGGATGGCGGACATACCAGCGAATATTGGCATTCGGCACTTTATATGTGCCTGCCTTTTGTAAGTCGCTGCTTTGCTAAATAACAAGAAGCTAATTCATTTAATATAAGAAATTATGAAAAGATTATTAAGTTTGGCAGCGATGCTGCTGGTCTGCTGTGTCACCCTTTTTGCACAGCAAGCTCTTTGGGGAGGTGCGGCAGTTGTCTCTCCTGATATTCATGACGACAACACGGTTACTTTTCGCTTGAAAGCTCCTAAGGCTGTAAGGGTGCAGATTACCGGTGATTTTCTGCCTCCACAAACTATTAAGACTCCTCGTGGCGATTATGATGCACCGGGCATTGCCGATTTGACAGAGGGGAAGGATGGCGTTTGGGAATTTACTACTCCCGAACCATTGAAGCCGGAACTTTATGGATACTCCTTTATTGTGGACGGATTGAGAATGATGGACCCGAGCAATGTTTACATGATTCGGGATGTGGCTACCGTGACCAATGTATTTATCATCGGTGGTGACCGTGCCGATTTGTATAAAGTGAATAAGGTACCCCATGGAACGGTAAGTCGCATGTGGTACAATAGTCCTTCGCTGGGAATGGACCGCCGTCTGACGATTTACACTCCGGCTGGTTATGAAACCAGCGGCAAGCGTTATCCGGTATTTTATCTGCTTCATGGTGCAGGTGGTGATGAGGAAGCTTGGATTGCTCTTGGCCGTACTTCGCAGATATTGGATAATCTCATTGCACAAGGCAAGGCTAAACCTATGATTGTGGTGATGACTAACGGCAATGCTTGGCAAGATGCTGCTGCAGGTGAATCTCCCAAGGGTTTTGTTGCCCCTCCATGCGTCCCGACGAAAGAGCGAAGGTGGCGGAAGGTGCTTTTGAACTCTCGTTCCCCGAAATCGTGAAGTTCGTGGAGAAGAATTTCCGCACTCTTGCCAATAAGAAGAACCGTGCCATTGCCGGGCTTTCTATGGGTAGTTTCCACTCTTGCAATATTTCCAAGTATTACCCGGACATGTTCGACTATGTAGGTCTTTTCTCCGGTGCAAGTACCGGAAACGATAAATCGACTTGTCCGGTCTATACCGACTTCGAAGGTAAGCTGAAGACTCAGTTTGCCAAGAAACCGGCTCTTTACTTCATCGCATGCGGCAAGACGGACTTTGTTTATAAAGGTGTGGCCGATTTTCGCAAGTTGCTTGACGACAATGGTTATAAGTACGAGTATCTTGAAACGGGCGAGGGACATATCTGGAGGAACTGGCGAATCTATCTGACGGAGTTCGCGCCGAAGTTGTTCAAATAAGAGGATTTGGTATAACTAATTTAATAACAAAATAACATACGTATCATGAAAAGAATTTCTATTTTGTCAGCTCTGTTGCTGATGTGTGCGATGACTTTCGCGCAACAAGCTCTCTGGGGAGGCGCTCCCGTGGTCTCACCTGAGATACACGACAACAATACAGTAACTTTCCGCTTGAAGGCGCCGAAAGCCGTAAAGGTGCAAGTAACTGGCGACTTCCTGCCTACGCAGAAAATCAAGACTCCTTTTGGTGAGTTTGATGGTCCGGGTGTGGCAGATTTGAAAGAGAACAAGGACGGTGTGTGGGAATTCACTACTCCCGAACCGCTGAAACCAGAACTCTACAGCTACACTTTCCTGGTAGACGGACTGAAGATTAACGACCCTGCCAACGTCTATATGATTCGAGACGTGGCAAGCGTGACGAATGTATTCATCATCGGTGGTGACGAGCGCATCGATCTCTACAAAGTGAATAAGGTTCCTCATGGAACGGTATCTAAGGTATGGTACAACAGCCCTACGCTGGGTATGGACCGCCGCCTGACTGTCTATACGCCTGCCGGATATGAGACAAGCGGCAAGCGCTACCCCGTCTTCTACCTGCTACACGGCATGGGTGGCGACGAGAACGCATGGAGCGAACTGGGACGTACGGCACAGATTCTGGATAACCTCATCGCCCAAGGCAAGGCCAAGCCGATGATTGTAGTAATGACCAACGGTAACGCTGCGTTGGAGGCTGCTCCGGGTGAATCGTCACTGGGTTTTGCCGCTCCCAGCATGAATCTGCCCAAGACGATGGAAGGCTCTTTCGAGACTGCTTTCCCCGACGTGGTGAAGTTCATTGATAAGACTTACCGTACGCAGGCCAACAAGCAGGGTCGTGCCATTGCCGGATTGTCTATGGGCGGTTACCACTCCATGCACATCTCCAAGCAATATCCGGATATGTTCGACTATGTAGGTCTGTTCTCGGCAGCCATCATGCCCAACAAAGATGTGAAGTCTCCGATTTATGACAACCTTGAAGCCAAACTGAAAACCCAGTTTGCCAAGAAACCGGCACTCTATTACATTGCTATCGGTAATAAAGACTTCTTGTTCCAAGCCAACAGCGACTACCGCAAGATGTTGGACGAGAAGGGTTACAAATATGAATATTATGAAACCGGAGAAGGTCATATCTGGAAGAACTGGCGTATTTACCTGACAGAATTCGCACCGAAGATATTTAAATAAGATTATGAAGAAGAATATCATATCCATGGCAGCAGCAATGGCTGTTTTGTCAGCTTGCGGACCGGGTGTGCCGCAGCTTGGAAAGTCCTCTCTGGATGAGGTGATTGGCGCCATGACCTTGGAAGAAAAGGCGCATCTGGTAGTGGGTACCGGTATGGCAGGTTTCTCGGGTGACAGTGCCGTAATCGGTGCAACGAGAAAGCTAGTGCCGGGTGCGGCAGGAACCACATACCCGATTGAACGCCTCGGCATTCCCGCTGTGGTGCTGGCTGATGGTCCCGCCGGACTGCGTATCGACCAAGCGTGAGGGGGATTCGGCTACGTACTATTGTACTCATTTCCCTATCGGAACTTTGCTCGCCTCTACCTGGGACCAGGAACTGGTGGAAAGTGTAGGTCAGTCCATCGGTAACGAAGTGCTGGAATACGGTGCGGACGTGCTGTTGGCTCCGGCGCTGAACATTCACCGTAACCCGCTTTGCGGACGTAACTTCGAGTATTATTCTGAAGACCCGTTGGTGTCGGGTAAGATTGCCGCCGCCTACGTACGTGGTGTGCAGAGCAACGGTGTGGGTACCAGTATCAAGCACTTTGCTGTGAACAACCAGGAAACCAACCGTATGGCTACGGATGCGCATGTATCTCCACGCGCCTTGCGCGAAATCTACTTGAAAGGGTTCGAGATTGCGTGAAGGAATCCGCTCCTTGGACTGTGATGTCCTCATACAACTACCTGAACGGTGTCTACACTTCGGAAAACAAGGAGTTGCAGACAACCATGTTGCGCGACGAATGGGGCTTCAAAGGCATGGTGATGACCGACTGGTTTGGCGGCAAGGATGCCGTGGCACAGATGGTGGCAGGCAACGACATGTTGCAGCCCGGTCTGCCCAAGCAGTACGAAGCCATCGTGAAGGGTGTGCAGGACGGAGCGTTAGATGAAGCCATCCTCAATCAGAATGTGAAGCGTATTCTGGAGATGATTCTCCAGACTCCCCACTTCAAGGGATATAAATACTCCAACAAGCCTGATTTGAAGGCGCATGCTGCCGTTACTCGCCAGTCGGCAACGGAAGGTATGGTATTGCTGAAGAACGATAACGGTGCTCTGCCGCTGGCTGCCGACGTGAAGAACGTGGCACTCTTCGGTTGCACTTCCTACGATTTCATTGCAGGCGGTACAGGTTCGGGCAACGTGAACCGCGCTTATACCGTTTCGCTATTGGACGGCTTGAAGAATGCCGGCTATGTGGTGGATGAAGCGCTGAAGAATAGCTATGAAGCTTACCTGAAAACCGAGAAAGAACGTCTGTCCAAAGATAAGAAAGAGTGGTTCATGCCCGATACCCGTCCGGCTGAGATGGCTGTTTCCGCACAAGTCATCCGCGAGCAGGCTGCCAAGGCCGATGTGGCACTGGTGACGCTGGGACGTACCTCCGGTGAGTTCCTTGACCGTATGGTAGCCGACTTCAACCTCACCAAAGAGGAACAGAACATGTTGAAAGCTGTGTCCGATGCTTTCCACGCTGCCGGAAAGAAGGTAGTGGTAGTGCTCAATATCGGTGGTGTGATTGAAACTGCTTCTTGGAAATCTGCTCCCGATGCCATTCTTTGTGCATGGCAGGCAGGCCAGGAGGGAGGAAACAGTGTGGCTGACGTGCTGAGTGGCAAGGCTTCTCCTTCGGGCAAGCTGACAATGACTTTCCCGGTGAAGTTTGAAGATGCCGCTTCTTCCGACAACTTCCCGATAGACATGCGTGTGAGCACCGACCTCATGAACAAAGGCGGGAAGAAGAACGACGTGAAGAACGTGGACTATACCAATTACGAAGAGGACATTTACGTGGGTTACCGTTACTTCGACACCTTTGGCAAGCAGGTTTCCTATCCTTTCGGTTACGGTCTTTCCTATACCACTTTTGCTTACGACAAGGCTGCTGTCAAGGCAGACAACGGTGTCTATACCGTGTCTGTAGAAGTGAAGAACACCGGTAAGGTAGCAGGCAAGGAAGTGGTTCAGCTTTATGTATCCGCTCCCGATGTTGCTGCCAACAAGCCCGAAAAGGAACTGAAGGCTTTTGCCAAGACCAAGGAGCTGAAACCGGGCGAAGCGGTTGTGGTGACGCTGAAAGTGAATGCTGATGACCTGGCTTCCTACGATGAGGCTGCATCGGCATGGGTGGTAACTCCCGGAAACTACAAGTTCCTCGTCGGGGCTTCCTCACGCGACATCAAGGCTACGCTGGAGGCTGAAGTAGCTGCCGCAACGCAGAAGACGAACAACATCCTGAAACTTCAGGAACCGATGAGCCTCTTGAAGAGATGAGAGTAGGATTGTCTGAAAAAATAACAAATCATACCCTAAAAAACATCCTGTTGTACCCTTTGGTATGGCAGGATGTTCTTATCTTTGTGCCTCGTATAAACAGATAGTGCAACTATTATAAACCAATATCACAACCATGAGTAAAAAAGTTAATCTTATCTTTAGCCTATCAGGTTAGTACTTACTTCTACGGCGCAGACCACTGTTGCGCCTGCCATTCCAAGAGACGAG
>ENA-OQCK01000589-OQCK01000589.1-human-gut-metagenome-genome-assembly--contig:-NODE-589-length-18358-cov-3.589600_pt1 | contig 18358 bp, 30 predicted proteins | sample MGYA00242498_ERZ504578 | MGnify/ENA primary metagenome ERZ504578 (study PRJEB26092, sample SAMD00036229) | human gut metagenome | host: Homo sapiens | study: EMG produced TPA metagenomics assembly of...
GAATTTTTGAAATCTCACGACATACGGAAACAGGCCTTTCGGCACCGAAAAACTCGGCAAATTGAGTTAAGGTTTTCACCAAACGGTAAGGTGATTCATAAAATATCATCGTCCGTTTTTCTTCTTGCAAAGAGGTCAAACGGGTCACTCTTCCTTTTTTTTGTGGCAGGAATCCTTCAAAGCAGAAACGTTCATCAGGCAATCCCGACGCCACCAGCGCAGGTACAAAAGCAGTAGCTCCAGGCAAACATTGCACCTCAATGCCACTCTTCACACACTCACGCACTATCAAAAATCCGGGATCAGAAATACCAGGAGTTCCGGCATCAGATATTAAAGCAACAGTTTCGCCCGCTTTGATGCGATTCACAATACCTTCCACTGTTTTATGCTCATTAAACTTATGATGAGACTGCATGGCGTTTTTAATTTCAAAATGTTTCAAAAGAATGCCCGAAGTACGCGTGTCTTCCGCCAATATCAAATCAGCCTCTTTCAACACACGGATGGCACGGAAAGTCATATCCTCTAAATTTCCTACTGGAGTAGGTACGACATACAGTTTTCCCATAAAACAATTGCATTCTGTTATACTGGAACAAATGTAGAAAGAATTTAAATGCATAAAGTTAATTGTCCCAATTATTTAACAGATGTTGCACTTTTGTTTAACATTATATCTTTTATTAATAAATTTCCAAGTGAAAATAATCCTTTTTCGGGGTACAAGTCGTACATTTGCACTCAGAATTAATCTAATTGTTATAACTAAATTATGGTAGTTTTTTCAGAAGACCACATCCAGGAAACACGTAGAAGAGGAAGAATAGAAGTAATATGCGGCTCAATGTTCTCAGGTAAAACCGAGGAACTAATCCGCCGTTTGAAAAGAGCGAAGTTTGCCCGTCAACGGGTTGAAATATTCAAACCGGCCATAGATACACGCTATTCGGAAGAAGAAGTTGTATCACATGACAGCAACTCTATTGCCTCCACCCCTATTGATTCTTCTGCCAGCATCTTGCTTTTCTCCTCAGACAAGGATGTAGTGGGTATAGACGAAGCGCAATTTTTTGACGAAGGTTTGGTTGATGTCTGCAACAAGCTGGCTGACAACGGGATAAGAGTCATTGTCGCCGGATTGGACATGGATTTCAGGAGAGTTCCTTTCGGACCTATACCTGCCTTGCTGGCTATTGCAGACGAAGTAACCAAAGTTCATGCCATTTGTGTGAAATGTGGGAACTTGGCCTATGCCACCCACCGAATCACCAAAAGCGAAAAACGGGTCCTATTAGGGGAAAAGGCAGACTATGAGCTCTTTGCCGGACCTGCTATATGGAAGCTTTGAAAGAGGAAACTGAAAATAAATAACACACACTTTATGATACAGAAAAAAATAACATTCGATAGTTTTATCCGCGGAATATTGACAGCATGGTCATTATCGGCATTCTATATCTGGTCAACCGACTCAGCGGAGTGCTGCTTCCTTTCTTCATAGCATGGCTGATAGCCTATCTTATCTATCCGATGGTCATTTTCTTTCAGAACAAATTGCGTCTGAGGAACCGGGTAATCTCCATATTGGTTGTTTTGCTGGTATTGCTGTCCATTATCACTTTAGCATTTGTAGGACTTGTACCACCAATCATTGAAGAATTCGGCAAACTGAAAGAATTGCTCACCGCCTATTTTATCGAAGGATCCAAGCAAGCAGCCATTCCCGGCACAGTGGCCAATTTCATAAAAGAGCACATAGATATGTTGAAAATACACGAAGCGCTGAACGAAAGCAATTTTGCGAATACCATGCGTAATGTTCTTCCCCAAGTATGGGCATTGCTGACCCAATCTGTCAATATTGTATTCAGTGTATTCACCTCATTCATCATCCTGCTGTACACTTTCTTCATTCTATTAGATTATGAAGCCATTGCACGGGGATGGATAAAACTGATCCCTGCCAGACACCGTGAAATGACAGTACATATTGTCACGGATGTACAGGACGGCATGAACAAATATTTCCGCGGGCAGGCGTTTGTCGCTTTTTGTGTAGGGATTCTGTTCAGCATAGGGTTTCTTATTATTGATTTCCCGTTAGCCATCGGTTTCGGATTGTTTATCGGGCTTCTCAATATGGTTCCCTACCTTCAGCTTATCGCTTTTATTCCCACAGTCTTATTAGCCTTACTGAAGGCTGCGGATACAGGAGAGAATTTCTGGTGGATATTATTTTGCGCCTTCCTTGTGTTCTGCATCGTACAAATTATACAAGACGGTCTGATTGTACCGAAAGTTATGGGAAAAATCACAGGATTGAATCCTGCTATCATTTTATTATCCCTCTCCGTCTGGGGGGCATTAATGGGAATTGTAGGTATGATTATCGCTTTGCCTTGTACCAGCTTGATGCTTTCTTACTATCAAAGATACATACGAATAAAAGAAAAAGAATTTTCCGGAGGGATAGAACATACTGATTTTCAGCACAAAGAGAATTCACACGAAAAATAATTCAAAAAAATCAAGTAATATATTTGCATATTTCATCTAAAACGTCTACCTTTGCACTCGCAATTCGGAAGAATAGCAATAACAAAGGATTGATTCGCTAGCTCAGCAGGTAGAGCACAACACTTTTAATGTTGGGGTCTTGGGTTCGAGCCCCAAGCGGATCACCAAAGAATCAGAGAGTTACACCAAAGTAACTCTCTTTTTTATGCCTTAAACGCGCCGGTTTACGTGGTTCAGTTAAACCGAGAGTTAAACCAAGAATGGATTTTCCGGATCAGTTTTCCAAAATATTCGGCTCAGCGGAAATTTCTGGTTGTTAAGTTTTAAAATTAGCTATCTTTGCTTACCTTTGTTTTATGAAACCCGAACGACTCCTTCGTGCCATCCTTCCGGATGTGCTTATAGACAACTTTGATATTGTCAATTTCGACAAGAGTGCTGACCGTTTTGATATTTATCTTGATGAAAAAAAAAGTTCAGCTAAAAGAAGATAAGACCAACCCGGATATCATATCCTATGGTTTGGTGAGTACCGTATAATCCAAGATTACCCTATTCGTGGTCGCGCCACTTATCTCCATGTTCGTAAACGTAAATGGCTTGACAAGTCTTCCAATGAAATCTTCAGCTATGACTGGGATTTATCCGAATTTGACGGTACACGGCTGAATTCTGAGTTCGTTTCTTTTTTAAAAGAAGGAGATTGAATCTACTCCTGTGAGTATCTGTGTGCTTGCGGAACGTTATGGCGTAAAAGGGCAGACTCTTCGTAAACAATACAAGGAGAAAATCAGTGATTACCGGAACTGGGACCAACTCGAACATGCGCATGACTACCTCCTTTATCCTGAAAACATTGGAGAAAACCTTTCTTTGGATGAAACTTGCCTGAGCAATGGAGATGTTTATACGATTCTGACCAATAAAGCAGCTAAAGGCCGTAAGGGGGCTTTAGTTGCAATGGTTCGTGGAGTGGCCACAGATGCGGTAAGCGGAATCTTGCGCAGGCTTCCGCACCGGAAACGGCTGTCTGTCAAGACTGTCACTACAGATTTATCTTCAGCCATGATGCTGACGGTCAGAAAGGTGTTTCCTGCCGCAAAGCTGATCAATGACCGTTTTCATGTACAGCAGCTCATGTCTGAAGCTGTAGACCAGTTAAGAATACGCTATCGGTGGAAAGTACTTGATGCGGAAAATCAGGCTATCAGGGAGCACCGTCAAAAGAAGAAAGAAGCAAAGAGTAAGGCGGAAAGGGAGAGAATAGGGAAATGGGAGCCTGAAAGAATGGAGAACGGAGAAACCCTGCCACAGATAGTAAGCAGAAGCAAGCATATTATACTGAAACACTGGAGCAAATGGAATGAACAGCAAAAGACCAGGGCTGCCATTCTCTTTGATAAATTCCCCAAGCTTCTGGAAGGATACAGCCTTAGCATGAAACTGACAGACATCTTCAACAAGAAGTCAGGTCCCGATGAAGCAAGGCTAAATCTCGCAAGATGGTACAATGAAGTGGAAAAGTTTGACTATATGGAGTTCAACAAGGTACTTGATACCTTTTCAAACCATAGTACGACCATCATAAATTATTTTGAAGAACGATTGACAAATGCTTCAGCGGAGTCGTTCAATGCTAAAATCAAAGCTTTTCGAAGCCAGTTAAGAGGGGTGGCTGATCTGAAGTTCTTCATGTTCAGACTGGCTAGCTATACGCTTAAAAGAAAGCTTGCCAACCCGGAAAATCCGCTGACCCCTATAAAGCCTCAACATCTCCAGTGGAGTCGCGGGGGTGGAAAGCCGACCCTTCTCTACTTCTACCATAGAGGACGTAAGTAGCTGAAAAGCGAAAATGGATTAGAAATTTTCATTCTAATCATTCGCTTTTGGAGGTTCCTGGCGGATTTTGTTAAAGCTTGAGCTCAATTTATATAACATTGCTTTGTTCTACTTTTGTTCGATTGAGATACTTTATTGACTTTCTATTTAACCAAATTGTCATCCTCTTTTTGAGAAAGAAGAATCTGAATAGTTCTTTCTTTCTCTTCTAAAATTTTTTTTAGATATATATTTTCCTGGTATAAACTCATGGTTTCATTTTCATCTTGCACAGTTTCTTCCTTTTGGGGAGTATCCCACTTTACATCCCTATCAAAAAAGTAATCAATCGGAAGTTGAAAAAAGTCAGCTATTTTTTCTAGATTGCCCGCTCGGACATTGCTTCCTTTAATTATACTATCTAATCCTACAGGAGTTATATCAAGGTAATCATATAAATCCTTTTTCTTTTTTCTCCTTTCAATTAGTAAATCAGTGATTCTTTGACCTTTAAACATATTGTTATTTATATTGATTCTAAATATATAATATACACATTAAATAGTTTAATGTATTCTTTGTATTATGCAATAAATACCTTAAGTTTGCGATATAAATTTAAAACTAAAAATTAGATTGACAATGGAAAAAGAAGGAAAAATAAAAAAATGGGGCCTAGGGACCAATTTGGTTTATTATCCAAGGATGACAAAGTTAAGTTTCGCGATGAATATCTTCTGATGACAGGTATGCCTTATCCAACCTTTTATCAGAATTGCAAAATGATGGTTTTCGCCCATTAGAATTGCGGGCTTTTAATGACATGATTCAATGTTACATTTCAAATCATAATAACTAAAGCATTACAGATAATATTCCAAATCCCTTCTGTCAAACATAGAAGGGATTATATAAATCATTTCCGGCAGTCGAAGCCTTGGAAGGAATTTTCTTTACGGACTTTATGCAGGATATTGTTGAAAGGAGATTACGGCGAAAGTCGGAGCACTATCCAGCTGTTTATGATGCGATAATAGGTCATATCAACAGATTTTCTCAATTATATGATTGTGACATATACACTAATTCTGTCACAGAAGAGTTCCTTGACGATTTTATCATTTATCTCCAAAATGAGGGTCTAAGACATAATACTATTGTAGGGTATGTACAAAAAATACAATCTATGGTTCGTAAAGCCTCACAATATAATTATGCAGTGGATACCACATACGATGAAATAAATATGCATGAAGAGGAATCACATGCTGTTTTTTTAAGTATGAATGAGATTGCTCGTATATACTATTATAAATTATCCATCAGGATAAACGTAGGGCGCGTGAACGTATCAGAGATTTGTTTGTAGTGGGATGTCTTACAGCTCTTCGTTATTCTGATTATTCAACTCTGACAAAGGATAATTTTCAGGATGGCTTCATAATAAAGCGCACAAAGAAAACTAATGTGACGGTCAGGGTTCCAATGCATGATTATGTTCGTGAGATTATAGCTAAATATGATGGGGATATTCCTAGTGGACTTTGTATACAGTATTTTAATAAATATTTAAAGGTAATAATGAAGGAGATAGGGCTAACAGATAAGATTACGTATTCCTATACTGTAGGGGGATTTTTAAAAACCGTAACAAAGGAAAAGTGGGAATTGATAAGCAGTCATACGGCAAGAAGGAGTGCAGCTACAAATTTATATATGACAGGGAGAATGAAAACATTGGAGATTATGAAACTTACTGGTCATCGTAGTGAGCAAAACTTTTTTCGGTATATCCGGCTCACTCAGGATGATACAGCAAGGTCGATCAGCGGAGATAATTTTTGGAAAAAATAAGTTTTAAAGATAGAAGAGTACAGTTTAGGTAAGCCGCCTTAATCTGCGAAGACGGAAACGGCGAATTTGGGTAATTGGTCTAATGGTAAGATGGACGATTATGTTTGTAGGATAAAGGTTCGAATCCTTTATTACCCACTATTAGTATAGAATAATCAAAATAAGAAAGATATGAAACAGACAGTAGAAGAAGCAGCAAGAGAAAATATCCTGTTTAATCACAGGACAGTTGACAGAACTTTGTTTGGTAAAGATTTGGCAAAGTTTGGAGAGATGAATTTCGTTCAAGGTGCCGAGTGGCAATCCAAGCAATCTCCTTGGATAAGTGTTAAGGAACGGTTGCCTGAGCCAAATAAGCTTGTCCTTTGCAGAATGGTATCAAATGGAGCGATTGTTAGTGGCTATATCGTTGTTTCACCTGGGAGATCGCCATACGTTGCGACAGACGGAGGATTTGAATTTGAGGATTGGAACGACTACGAGTGTGACATGTGGATGCCTATCCCTTCTTTTGATGATATACTAGAAGCCAACAAGGATGTACTAGAACGGATTAAAGAGAAAGGAGATTAGATATGGACATTATGAATGAAGAAGAAATATCGAATGCTGTGAGTAGTATAGAGTGCACAAATATAGCAGATACTATAGATGGAGTACAACAAGTAAATGCGAGTTTTGATCCATTACAATCAAGGAACAGAAATGAACGGTGAAACAAAAATCATATTAGATGCCTGTTGCGGTAGCCGAATGTTTTGGTTTGATAAAGAAAACCCTTTGGCTTTGTTTGCTGACATTAGGGACGAAGAATACATTCTTTGCGATGGCCGAAATCTGAAAGTCCACCCAGACATCGTATCGGACTTTACCGATATGCCGTTTTTGGATAAATCCTTTAAACTGGTAGTGTTTGATCCACCCCATTTGCTAAAAGTTGGTAAAAATAGTTGGTTAGCCAAGAAGTATGGTAAACTTCCTGAAGATTGGCCAAGGGTGATAAAAAAGGGAATTGATGAATGCTTTCGTGTTCTGGATGACTACGGAGTTCTGATTTTCAATGAATGAGGATCAGATAACAGTTAGGGAAGTATTGAGTGCCATCAATCGGCAACCACTCTTCGGCCATACTACTGGAAGACATGGAAAGACCATGTGGATGTGTTTTATGAAACTGCCAAATTAACGAATAACTGATTAGATATGAATATAGACACAGAGTTTAATGTAGGTGATAGTGTATGTTACCTAAGTGGTGACAAAATATATCATACCACCGTTAGCAAAATAACTATTGAAATATCCTATGAGGATCATAGCTTTTTGATGGTTTACAAACTATCTGACGGTGTAAGTGTACCAAGAAACAATTATCCACAATGGGGAAAAAGACTTTTTAGAGATAAGGATAGTTTACTAAAACATTTATCAAAATCATAACAGAATAGATATGAGTGAATTATATATACCGCCTGAGCGATTTGAGAGAGACTTTATTACCGGACGATTTTTAAAGGGTTGTGTTTCTCACAACAAGGGTCGTAAAATGGTTTATCATTCAAAACGTTCCAAGGCCAGAAGTATAAAAAATCTGTCTAAAGGACGTGGGGCTTGGCATAAGACTGGCGCGGGCATGAATAAAAAGAGCGTTGTTTTGATAAAGGATGAGAAATTATGTGGAGTATTCCCTTCGATACAAATGGCTGGTAAGATGATTGGCGTGGCTCCTTCTTTGATCAGTGCTGTATGTCGGAAAGTGAGAGGCAAACATACGGCTAATGGATACAGATGTTTTTTCGAAGATAGCAATGATTGGTATAATTTAATTAAACAAGATTATGAATAATGACAGGCAGAAGATATTAACTGATTATATTTCCTACTTATACACAACAGGCAGGACTTATGATACTGTCGGGAAATATATCAAGCATGTCACGGATTTTTTAGAGATGACCAAAGAAGTGAACCGCCGTGGTTATTTGAATTACAAGCGTGAAAATGCAGATGTCATGGTGCGTCATTCCATAATGTGCTCAGCTATATGCGATCTATTATCCTTTCTCAACATCGGATATAGAAAAAGGGAAAAGGCGGTGAAACCTTTGGAAAAACTTGATGTCATTTTGGATAAGAACAAGAAACAACTTAATGATTTCATTGTATGGCTGACCGACAACAATGATTACTCTTCTCATACAGTTGATATATATTACACATCAATGAAGAAGTATTTCGAGTATGCCAATGAGGTAAACATGGATAATTGCAGGAGGTTTATAAAAAGTCTTGAAGAAGAAAAATTATCTCCTGCTACCATCCGTTTGCGGATTACAGCAATCGAAAGATTTTCTAAATGGATGAAAAAGCCGATAGAATTAAAGAGACCTAAAATGAAACGTAAGCTGGATATTTCTAATGTTCCTACCGAGAATGAATATAATCGGTTACTGGAGTATCTGAAAACAAAACTCAACAAGGATTACTATTTCTTCATCAAGGTATTGGGTACTACAGGAGCCGGCTCTCGGAGTTTCAGCAATTCACATGGGAGGATATAGCAATTGGCGAGGTTGTTTTGAAAGGGAAAGGAAACAAGTATCGGCGTTTCTTTTTCCAGAAGCAATTACAACAGGAGGTGAAGGACTATATAAAGGAGACAGGCAAGTCCGGTACTCTTGCTGTCGGGAGATACGGACCGTTGACTCAGAGAGGTTTTTCACAACACCTGAAAGCATGGGGTAAACATTGTGGTATCGATTCAAAAAAATGCACGCTCATGCCTTCCGGCACTTCTTTGCTAAAATGTTCCTGAAGAAAACTAAAGATATAATTCAATTAGCAGACCTTCTCGGTCATGGTAGTGTAGATACAACAAGAATTTATTTACAGAAAAGTTATGATGAACAACAAAGAGACTTTAATAAAAATGTTACGTGGTAGTGTAGATCAGCTCAATGAATTGTCGAATATGACTGAATGTATAGATATTTATGACGCAGCTGGATATGTTGATACTGAATTTCTTATGGAAGCACTTTCCTGTATTAATACTTTCATGGATGCGAGTAATATGGTTATAACGAAAATATCTTCACTGTTAGCACCTGACGCTCCGATTGGGGAAAAGAAGAAACAGGCTGACGAAGGTAAAAAATGGAATGTAGAAGAAATACTGAAACATTGTACTCTTGAGAATAATATCCTCAAACTTCCTCAAGTTCAATTCAATAAAAAATCTTATGCCGAAGCAAAGAAGTGGATAGAAGAAGCCGGCGGCTCATGGCAAGGTGGGAAGATACAGGGGTTCACATTCCCGTTTAATCCGGAGCGTGTGTTTTCCATGCTGAAAGAGGGTAAACGGTGCAACCTACAGCAGGATTACCAGTTTTTTGAAACTCCGGCCGATGTTGCCGACTGGCTGGTTATGCTTGCCGGAGGGATATATGAGGATGATACGGTACTGGAGCCGAGTGCCGGCCGCGGTGCTCTCATTAAAGCCATTCATAGGGCTTGTCCTTCCGTAACAGTGGAATGCTATGAACTGATGCCGGAAAACAGAGAATTTCTTCATACCCTTAGCAACGTAATATTGCTTGATGAAGACTTTACCAAAGACAGTGTAGGTAGTTACACTAAGATTATTGCAAATCCTCCGTTTACCGGCAATCAGGATATAGAGCATGTCAGGCTTATGTATGATCGATTGGAGGAAGGCGGCACGCTTGCGGCAATAACCAGCCAACATTGGAAATTCGCTTCGGAAAAAAAATGTATTGATTTCCGCAACTGGCTGAAAGAAGTACATGGAGAAGTGTTTGAAATCAGCGCGGGGGAGTTTAAAGAGAGTGGCACTTCCATTAGTACAATGGCGGTAGTTATAAAAAAATAATTCAAAATAAATAAGAAAGGAATGAATTATGAATAAAAGAACAATTCAAATAGATGTTATCGGTCCGATAGAAGAAACTGAATTAATGAAATGTAAATTGTATGTTGATGGTCGTGTGTGTGTAATCGGAATGTCACGATATGACTATGAAGAGTTAATGCGAGAAAAAGTGTTTATCCGGGATGGTAAGAGCGTTGATTCTGCTGGTGTGATAAACAGACTAACACTTTCGTTGAAGATGATTAATATTAGAAAAAAAATGATAAGGCTTAGAAGATATAAACAACAAGATACATGGTTGTCTCACTTATGTTTGGATGCTCCAATAGGAGAGGCGTTATGTGTAGGATCGGGTTATTGTAAGAGATCATGTCTTCATTTCAAAGGAACAATAAATATTCTTGGATTAAGATTTGTAAAATGTAGAAAATAGTACACATGAATATTATAGTTAGTTATGTATTCACTTTTCTATGTGGGTGCATATTTACGATACTTGGAATTATTTATTTGGCAAGCAAAGGACCTAAATAATAAATTAATATGCTGAAACTAAATGATATAGAATTTTATAACACTCCTTCTGGAGGTGTTATGGTATCTGTTGAAGGGCAGGAGCTTTTATTTTATTGCCTACCACTATGACTTGATATCCATTTTGCATGATTATATTATGCAAAACTATCATGGAGCCTATCTGGCATTATCTTCCTATATAAAGGGAGTGCTCAGAATCCTTCTTACTATCGTTATCGGATTGTAAGCCGTTTTGCCCGATGTAATTTTGGAGAATACGAAACCAATGTGGTTGATATAAGTAAACACACGTTCCATTTTGAGCAGGTTCATTGTCCATTACGTGGCGCTGGTGATTGTCAATTGGAAAATGTTGTCTGTCATCCTCAGTATACTTTGCCTTTGACAAAACAGCAGATTAATATCTTCCGTATGTATGCGGATGGACTTAATACCGAACAGATTGCCAAAAAACTTTCTCTTTCGACTAATACGATTGACCGTCACCGTTCTGATATACAATCTAAGCTTGATCTTCATTCCATTACAGAGATGATACTATTCTGGATTAACAATAATTTAAAATAACAATTATGTATTATTCAAATACTTTTGAAGCTGCAATGATTATATGTGGCTATCACCTTTATCGCCTTTTTTACACAGACCGTGCGCGTTATATACGTAAGGCTGAAGGATTTATTCGCATCCGTAGCAAACGTGTGATTGATGGTAAGGTCAAGCGTGTCAAACGTCAGATCCGTGTGCGTTGGGATGTGCCGGTATCTGTTTTCGTGCCAGTGATAACCAGCGTCTTCCGCAGTATGATCTGCCTCTCAAGGCTGTTCAGAATAAAGGATACGATATAAAATCAGGTCAGTTATGTATGTAGATGTAGATCATTCAGGGCTTTTTTCCATAATGGAACTTACCCCTAACGAATTGTACGTTATCAGCGAGGCAATTGTGTGTTATTCTCGGATACAGGATATATCTGCTGATAGTCAGGAGATATCTCGTAGGATAGCAACAGCAATCAGCCGGGAATATGATACAGGCAAGACAACACGTCCTGTTGAAAAAAACAGTAGTAAATGAATTTATCATCAAAGTATTATGATTTTATCCGATAAATCTCAAGGGGTGGACTTCTCTTCATTTCGTCTGCCGGATAATTATGGAGAATGGATACTTGATACCATCCATGACATGGGTTTAAAAGAATATACCGAATACGAAGGTAAGGTGTTTTCCGCACTTGACGGTTTACGTGAAGGAAGATGCTTTGATGTCACCCTAGTCCAGGAAGATATGCGTGAAATATTCATCAGGATATGTTGCTTGTATATCCATGATCATCCGCAGGTAGTTTTTAATGATACATATACCCGAATTTATAAACAGGAAAAATATGAACCAGGGAAGTTGGACCAACGCAGAAAAAAGATTTGTCCGCGATAACGCTGGAAAGCTGACTGTAGAGGAAATGGCCTGTCGTATAGGCCGTACTTCTAGCGCAGTCAAAATGTTTCTGATCAGAAACCGGATAGCGGTAGGAACTCAGATTAAGCGGAACATCTTACAGGAAATTTTGAAAATCAAGTTCGTGCACCCGGAGTACTTTAAGCCTACCCGTGCCTTTTATAAGGCGGTAGGTATGTCGCAAATACACTTTTGGGATTTATATTATGGCCGTGTACAAATTACAGAGCCGGAATATGTAGCAATAACCACGCACCTAGAAATTACCCTACAGGAAGCATTCGAGGCGCGGCAATTAAACCTCTTTGAAGGAGAAATAACAGATGAGCAAAATAAGTCAGAATAGCATAGATAAAGTCAAAGCAGCAGTTGATATCGTAGATGTGATATCCTCATTTGTCAGACTGGAGAAAAAAGGACCGGGGTATGTCGGAGTATGTCCGTTTCATAACGATCGTCATCCGTCCATGCGCGTTACTCCATCCCGTCAGATATACAAATGTTTTGTATGCGGAGCAGGAGGGGATGTGTTTGATTTTTGATAAGACATGAAAACATGTCATTTACAGAAGCTGTATTATGGTGCGCCCGGCGTGCGGGTATACAGGTAGAAGAAACCGAAGTGACCAAAGAGGAGTTGGAAGTACGGAAACATCGTGAAACATTATATATAACAATGGATGCCGCCACCAATTTTTTTCAGTCCCAGCTTCCTTCGGCCGGAGCCTATTTGAAAGAGCGCGGCTACTCTTTGGATAATGGAATTTTGAAAACGTTCCGTATCGGATACGCGCCACAGGGTAACAAGGCTTATTCCCATCTCACTTCATCCGGATATATGACACAAAATCTTGTTGAGGTTAATGTAGTGGCTAAAGGGGATTATGATTATTACGATGTATTCCGTGACCGTATAGTTTTTCCATTTCTAGACATGCAGGGTAGACCGGTGGCATATAGTGGCCGCATAGTAACTCCCAACAAGAAGGTAGGGAAATATGTCAATACTACTGACACACCGCTATTTCATAAAGGAAAACACCTTTTCGGACTGTATCAGGCTTATCGTTTCATTAGCCAGGTGGGCTATGTGTATCTGGTGGAAGGGCAGTTCGATGTCATGAGCCTGTACGCAGCAGGTGTGAAAAACGTTGTTGCCGGTTCGGGAACGGCTCTGACAGAGGATCAGGTGAAATTGATTTCCCGTTATAGCAACAAAGTCGTACTGGTATACGATGATGATGAAGCGGGTATCAAGGCATCCATGAAAAATTGTGAGACAATGCTTCGTGCAGGCTTAACATTAATTGTGTACGTCTTCCTCAGGGTAAAGATCCGGATGATCTGGCCAGGGAGAAAAAAGAGCAGACTTTGGCATGGCTGAATAATAATACGGCCAGTTTTGTAACTTATTTCTGTAACATATTTCTTCCGGAGAAAATAGAGGATCCGGTAGAGAAAGAAGAAAGATTGGCATCTGTCTGTCGGTTAGTGGCATGTGTGGAATCAGAAACTCTCCGTATGGATTATACCAGGAACCTGGCACGTCGGTTCTCACAAGAACCGGATGTAGTAGACCGTAAGATTCGTCAGATGCGTTCCAATATGCCGGAAGCTCCAACAGTTGAGACACTAAAACCGGGTGTATATGGTCTTGATGTACTCCCGGCTTTAGTGACGGAGCGTACCAGCATTCATATATCAGCATCTTTTGATGAATTCTTGGAAAATTATGAGACGGTGCCTCAGATATATTTTCATGACAGTCTGTCTATGGAAGATATTCAGAAGGTACGCCGTGATTGCCAGTTGCTGGATGTGTCCGCTGATGTTCTTGTAATTTCTGCTACAGGGGAGGAGAGTACCACTATGGCAGCTTTGGCCGACTGCTATAGAAATGGAGTCACTAACATTTCCGTACTGTTCCGGGAAGCGATATCGCGTCTATCAACAAGAAAAAACAGTCAGACGATTATATTGAGGAGGAACAGCCGGATGAGGAATGGATATTCATCAATGCCTATGTTTTTAAGTATAACCAGTTCCTTAATCGCTATAAGCCGGTAGACCGTACACCTTACCTTCAGCGTTGTGCCGATCTGATAGCCTGTACTGAAGAATCCGTTCGTATTGTCAACTTCAGTAAGTTTACAACATGGATGGAGTTAACCAAGACCGATTTAAATACATTGCTGAAACCGTACTTGGCAAAGCGAAAATCAAGGGTTGCTATCAACGCACAGCGTGATGATCAGGAAGAAGGGTTCTATGATCCCGATATCATTCCTGATTATGTCGAATCGAATCCCGTATATCAAAAGATGCTGGATGATTACCAGTTCTATCCCCGTCTGAACCGTAACGGGGAACCTGTGGCTTATATCTTTACGAATAATAAGCAGGGAGGTACTTTGGTGGGAGATTTTTTTATGGAACCGCTAATTCATATTGTCAGTGACAAGGATGAGGACAATAAACGTATAGTGCGTATCAATCGCCGATATTATAAGAAACCTATTTATCTGGAAGCACCTTCCAAATGCTTTCTTAAAAAATCAACCATTGAGGAAAGACTGATCATGCTGGAAGCTGTCAACTTCAGCAATGGAGAAGAAAAGCATTGGACAAAGATCCGCGAATGGATGTCCCGTAATTTTGTGTCCTGTAAAGAAGTCCGTACTTATGGGAACCAGCAGCCCGACGGATTCAGCCGGGACCAGTCCACTATGTTCTTTGCATTTGCCAATGGTATATACCATGAGCAGGACGGACAGTATCGTTTTGACCTGTCAACGAACTGGGTGTGGCAACTCATAACAACGAAAACTGGTATCTGCCGGCTTTCTCCCAATTATATATGAATTCAGATATGAAAGAGAAATATGAAGTAATCAGTAACCTGCTTTATAAGGACATACCTGTTGAGAAACAGTGCACGTTCCAACGATGGGCGGATCTGATGAACCGGGTGTATCAGCTTAATGATAATGGGAAATGGGCTATCATGTTTGCTTTGATGTGCCCGTTCCGAAGTAATATCCATTGCATAGACCGTTTGTTTACAGCTCCATTTTTCATGGGGCCTATGTCTTCCGGAAAGACACAGATTGCAGTCAGCATCCGGTCACTGTTCATGAATCCGAAAGTTCCATTGACCAATCTTCCTTCTACTACTTACGCAGGTCTGTCTTCCATGCTGGCCATGTTTCGTGATGTTCCTGTTGTTTTAGACGAGTATAACAACAAGGAAATAGAGGATAAGGTGTTTCAGTTTTTGAAAACCGCCGTATATGACGGTGATGGAAGACAGAAGCGGAAAGGAACTACGGGAAAGGAAATAGAGGTTGAGAAGATATATGCTCCCATTATTATTTGCGGCCAGGAAACACCGCAGCGGGATGATAACTCGTTGATGTCCCGTATCATTGTGTGCGAGGTGCCAAAACCTGCCAAGAACGTACTCAGGAAGAGGTGAACTTGTTCAATGAATTGAAAGATATAGAGGAACGTGGTTTGTGCAATGTGCTGCTGGAGATACTGAAGCTTCGTCCGTTGGTAATGGACAATATCCGCAGGCTTAAAACTGAATGTTACAAGGAACTGAAATCGCAGATGCTGGCTCATGGTGAGATAGACCGTCTGATGAAGACAGCCTCTCTGTTTCTTGCCATGTGCGTTTGGTGGAAGAATATACGGATCTGAAACTGCCATTTACATACAAGGAGTTTTTCAAGATAGCTTGCGACAAAATTCAGTTCCAGGTGGATCTGATTTCACGTACAGATAAGCTGGCTACATTCTTCAAGGCCATGGATGTTATGATAGATACCAAGGCATTAGTTATGGGACGTGATTTTGACTTCGATTATCCTCAGAAGCTTACTCTGGTCGGACCGGGAAAATCATATGTTTCTTATCCTGTGCCTGACGGAACATGTGTCATGTATATCCGGCTATCTGTGATTTATGCCCAGTATGACCGCAGTTCCTTTAACCGGGAACAGTCTAGTCAGTCTACCATTGAGCAGAATCTTCGTTCCAATGCCTGTTATATAGGTCCTGTAGCAGCTCATCGTTTCAATTGGAAGGAAACGGAAGAAGTACCCCGTGGAGAGCTGGAGAATGAAGGCAAGGATATTCCGGAAGAATATATAGCTCAAGGCAGCGATACCATGATGGTGCGCCGTGTCAAATCTCTGAATAAGAATACAAGCTGTATCGCATTGAATTACGACATACTGGCCTCTATGTATGGTCTTGATTTGAAACGCAACGAAACACCAAGAGAAAAAAATATGCAGGATCCTGAAGTGGAACGCCTGCCATTTTAATAACCAATAAAAAATAAAATTATGACTACAAGTATTATTGCAAGAGTGAACAACGTGGATATTATGTCTACACGTGATGAACAATTGGTTCCTGTTAGACCTATTTGCGAAGCATTAGGAATAGACTTTGCTTCACAAACAGTAAAAATTAAAAATCATTATTTGTTAGCTCCAACCGCAGTGCTCTGCACAATGGTTGGAGCTGATGGGAAACAGCGAGAAATGTTCTGTTTGCCTATGGAATATATTTTCGGATGGCTATTAACTATTAATCCCGCTAATGTGGTTGAAGAGAAGAGACAAAATCTTATGGCTTATCAAACGGAATGTTATAAAGTGTTATTTGAACACTTTAGTGATGCTAAAACATTCTAAAGCAGAAACAAGCGATCATAGAAAAGAAAGTGATGGAATATCAGGATTGCCAGCGTCGTTTTAAAGATGCCCAGAAATTAATGAATAAGGCTAAAGCCGAACTTAATCAAGTGATGAAGTATACTATTGAAGACTGGAGGGAAAATAACAGGCAACTCAACCTTCCATTTGCTATATAATCAAAAGAAATAAGTATGGAAGCAAAATTTAAAATCGGGGATTATTTGGTTATAGTTGAGGATCCTAATGAAACGAGAATTGGTAAAAAAGTAGTTGTCATTGATGTGTTTCATTACAATCGGATGAATAAGTCAAAACTATCAGCTGTAGAAAAATGGGAATACAAAGTGACGGATGGTGTTAAGTCTTTGGGCTGGATTGATGAATGTTATTTGGATTATTATAAATAAGTAGTAATATAGATATTGCATTTCACAATCTATAATTTGAAATTTTCCCAAAAACACTTGCATAGACTGATTTTAATATTTAGATTTGCAGTGCCAAATAAACATTATTGTGAACAATACCGATGAGTTACGGATATAGCTCAATTTAGTGGGCTTTTTTTATGCCTATATATAACCATTTTCGTAAACTTACGAAAATGGTAAAGATATTGTAGAAGTGCAATTTTTGTTTGCAAAAGCTACGGCTGTCTTTCCCACATTAATCTTTGCTCTTCGGAGTTTACGATGATGTTTGTTTGGCGACACGGGAAATGGCAGCCGTTCTTTTTTCTGCCTAAAATGCCAAATAAACATCATCGTATGAGAAACGAACTTGTATTATCCGCTAAGTCTGCGGAACATTCAGCCTTTACTCTATGGCTGAATTCTGAGAACGCACTGTTCTCAATGGTCATGGAATCTTCCATAAACAATCTTCAGATGTTATTGATGGGCCATGCCTGTCTTTCATTCTCCGCGCTGATATGTGCCTCATGTGTGTCCGTGGTTCCTGCGTTGCTCTGCCTTCCATGGTTTGCCACTTCGTTGTATTTATGCCGGAAAGGAGGTCTGCGATGAAGACTGACATATTAAAACTGGCTGAAGAAACATCCGGTATGCCTGAAGATAATTTCTTTACCATCGAAGGTGTCAAACTCACCGATGAAGCAGTGGATCTCCTCTATGATTTGCAGGACGATGAGAACAGCAACATAGAAAGCCTTCTCAATGGTATATATGAAGTGGAGGAAATAGTTCTCAATCCTGAAGCTGGCGCTTCCTATGGTGAACGTCTGGTTATGATGCAGACTCTCCGAGATATCCGCCATTTGCTGGATCTGCTTAAAGTCCATTCCGCACCCGGTCATTGATTGCATTCGCATGACTTCAGACATGCGGCAGATCATTTATCTTAATACAATAGGGAATATGGTAAAAAATAATAATGCCGTATTCCCTGTTCTTTTATAATAAAAATCCCCCGGACCCCCTTTTTTTAAAGAAAACATAGACACACGCATTTTTGCACTCAGAGTTTTGCAAAATGCGACCAACAGACCAACAGACCAACATTTCAAAAATATAAAAATAGCCTTTAAAACGTAACTATCTCATTTATA
>ENA-OQCK01000590-OQCK01000590.1-human-gut-metagenome-genome-assembly--contig:-NODE-590-length-18324-cov-2.102105_pt1 | contig 18324 bp, 21 predicted proteins | sample MGYA00242498_ERZ504578 | MGnify/ENA primary metagenome ERZ504578 (study PRJEB26092, sample SAMD00036229) | human gut metagenome | host: Homo sapiens | study: EMG produced TPA metagenomics assembly of...
GATGATACGCGGCATACCATTTGACACCACAGCTCTGCCCATTCAAGAATACTTCCGATACACCATGCACTAATCGAGATTAAGCACCATTCCGGCAGATTGAAGAGACATTGACTTTCTTTCTATAGACAATTGTACCGCAGAAATTCACATAGTCCGTATCCTTTAAATCCTTCAGTTTGTCGAAATGGGTATTCTGTACCGTATTCTCACGGCTGTGACGGAACTCTACCTCCCAGTCAGACGAAAGATCTTTCAAATCCTCACCGGAAACCGGAAGCGGCTTGTAATCATTTCCTCTCTTCTGCTTATCAAACACAATCAGGAGAGAATCAGCCGGACCGAAGTCGAACAGGAAACTGTTGGCAACATCCAGCGGCAACCGGTACCGTTCGCCCGTTTCCAGATCCCACACCCAACCTGACGGCCTTTTACAACCTCGTTGCTAAAGGAAATACGGGTCTGATGCGAATTATAGCGGTGCGCATAACTGAAGAAAAACATTTCTTCCCTGTTATCACCCTGATAACGGTTCTGCATCAGATAAGGATCAGGTTTTTCGATAGTCATATACGATGTCAATCCATAGTCCTTCTGTACCCCCTGGTACCAACCGACAAAGTCTTTTTCCGGTTTATGGAGTAATATAAAACGCCCGTCCATCTGCTTCATCTTTTCCACCCATCCCTGCACTTCCTTATCATGCTTGTCATGATCTTTCAGGCCGACCGATTTATGCGGATAAGCCTCGATGCAGAAGATACGTCCTCCTGAGGTCACAAAATCATACAATTTACGCGCGGTAGCCGGTTCCATACTCTCCACCTCGATCAGGAAAAGCGTTTTGTATTTGCGGGGACCATAGCATAAGTAACCGTCTTTCATCTCAGCATCCCGGATGATCGATTCAGAAACATAGTCGCAACCGCTGCCGTTCTTATGGATCGCCTCCCATACCAATGTCTTATATTTCACATTGGTAGTGGCAGGGAACGGCTCGTTCTGCATTCCCAAGGTGCTCCACATATCGGCTATCGGATGCAAGATCGCGATATCCGCATACATGGTTCCATGTTGCAGGGCGGAAGCATGCGGCCTTTATAAGCGGTATAATATTTGAAATATGGCCACCAGTTGTTATTCTCGTTATAATAAGCCCCGTAACGAATCCATCCGGGGAACGGAGCTTCTTTAGGAGAATAGTTGAAACCATGGAAGATAGAATGCGTCACACCGGAAATAGCCGTCTGGTCACCACCGATCTTCAATAACTCCAATGTCATATTGAACACGGTATAGGTATTTGTCATTTCCTCACAACTCACTAGGCGCTTTCCACGCAAATGGGCGGCAGAAGACACATACTTATTGACCATTGTATAAGCACGGCCCCGGCGGTAGTCCTCTTCCGACATCTCTTCACCCAAACGATGGCGTAACCAGGTCATCGTCCAGGATTCACATTCCGGAATATCATAGTCCAGACTGCTTTCGAGCGGGAAGAAACCACGTCCGTAGGCTTGTGCACGCGATTTCACATTCAACCCTTTACACCAGTCCAGGTAAGTCTGTGTAAAACGCTCGCGCAGCAGTTCGGCTTTCGTATATTCGAAGTCATAGCGTACACGCTGGATCGTATCATCAGTTCGGGAGTGAACTGGACCTTCGGCTCATAGGTCAACACATTCCCCATGCTGCCCATCTTAAATAGAATGAAAGGTAGATACGGTTGCACATCATATCCCCGGCGTTTCTTGAACTCTTCCGCCATATCATACGACCAATTCGAGCCTTCCAGTTCCATGCTATCAGTAAAGAGAGAACGGATATTGCCGGACAACGGGCCTAAACGGTTCTGAATCTTGTCCGACATATTGTTCAGATATTTCTGTACGGCCGGCTTGTTGAAGTGGTTCAACACCGGTCCCGTAGCACCGGGAGCACCATTGATCACTTCGAGGAAACCGCGTATCTTGACCAAGGCAAACAAGACATATTTTCCATCGGGCACTTTAAACTTGAACGTCCCATCCACCTCTTTACCCATCAGGTTGATAGCCTGGTCAAGACTGCCAAACGGTTCGGGAACCAGTTGCAAGGAAACCAGCTCCATCTTCCTTCCAAGAAAAGGAGAACTGATAGCAGGATCGGCCGCACAGAACAGACCGTCGCGAGAGATTCATAATCGATCGGCCCACTCAGCTTCTCTGAATAATTTACTACGACATCCGCCCGTTCATCTTCCGTCAGGAACTCCGCCCCGAACGGCCAACCGGAACCAACAATCAGATCGCAGGTCATATCGAGCGACTTCGCCTCGTCAAAAGCCACCCTCAACATATCGATCCATTCGTCACTCAACCAGGGCAGCGACTTCTTTCCCAAATCATCCGTATCATTACCGGGAAATTTTACAGGATTGATCTCCACCCCTCCGATACCTGCATCCTTCAATATGTGCAGTTCACGTTTCAACTCGTCAGCTTCTACCTTATCCCCGTTCCACCACCAACGGACAAACGGACGATAAAATAGATTGTGGATCACGAAATAATTTATATAGCTCACCGGAACGCAAGACCGTCCCCTTCATCTCATCGGTTACACTGACCGAACCCCACAACGGCATACGGCTACCGACAGCACAACCAGCTGTCCATAAAATACTTTGTTTGATAAATGATCTCCTCTGCATAATTTTTTCCTCCTTTTATTGATCGCTTGAGACAGCTTTGCCGTCTGGTGTTACACAATTTGTAAATATTAGATTGCGGGATGTCCCAGTACTCTCCAACGGATTCCCCGTCATATTGAAGTAGCAATCTGTCATCTTCACTCCATCACACCCAGAGATCGAAATTGCTTTCCGGTCCGATGCACCTGCATTCACAACGACTTTGTCGACTGTCACATTATGGCAATCCTTATATATTTCGGCTATGTCTGCTGCATCCTGTAGGGTGATTTGTTCAATTTTTACATCCTCGCAGCCTTCCATACAGATCAAAGCCGGTGCATAACCGGATACATTTCCTTCGATATGGCCTTTCTGCAATTGCTCTTCCACACTTGCCCGCACAGCGATGCTACGCCCATCGATAATACCTTTTCCACCGATACCGATATTTTTTTGCTTGTCTGCGTAAATAATCGCATTACATCCCCCTACTCCTTTAAAATCATAAACGGATGGAACTGCAACTAAAGTGGCTCCTTCTTCGATACGGATCGTCACATTCGACTTCAGTTCGATTGAACCAGTCAGATAACGGCCCACATAAAAAACAAGCCGGCCACCTCCCTGTCCACTTATATAATCAACAGCCCGCTGAATGGAACGGGTATTGAGTGTCACCCCGTCAGATTTGATCCCAAACATCGCAACTTGATAATCTTTTGCCGAAAGCCCCGCCACAAAAAACAGAAGTCCTATCACACTTGCAAATAACTTATTCTTATTCATGTTGTCTCACTTTTTTGTTTTTTAATCCTATACATCCTTCCTATCCGATATCACGCTATCATTTTAGCACTTTAGACTTATAAGGGAATATCTGTTTCTTTCCCTCACTCTCCGGCTCGACAAACCGGACATCCTTAAAGGTCACCTTCCCGGCATCATCCATCACGATAGCCGGACGGTAATCTTTTTTCAAAGCCTTAAACGTCACATTATCAAAAATGATTCCCTCAGCATGGCGAATGTAAAAACCCCAGGCCGGCAATTCCTTAAACTGCGAAAACTCCGGATAGGAAGTCGCCATTTCAGGAATACTGTCCAACTCGGCCGGTGTCAGTCCACGATAAGCGTAGTAGGATTACCGCCTCCAGGAGAAACGATCTCGATATTCTGAAGCGTCACGTTCTGAATCTTATATTCCGGCAATCCGACAATGCTGGCAGGTGAGATATTGCGCGGAAGGTCTTCAATCGGCCCTTCGTAATTATATCCGGCATCCGGTTTATCCATCGGGATCTCGGCATAGACATTTTTGATCGTGATATTCTTCATGACCGGTTTCTTCCCTGCACTCCAACGGTCGCCGATACGAAGATAGATCACATTTCCCGTATGAATGGAGCGAACACCATCTACCTCTATATTTTCGATCAAGGCACCATCAACCGCGGCAAACGTGATAGCCGAACGATACGTATCGTATATCTTAATATTCTTCACCTTGAAATTACGGAAACCACCACGGGACACTGTTCCAAATTTCAATCCGCTGGCACTCGAACGGCCTACACAGTTCTCGACCACCACATTCTGACACATACTGTTCGCATCGTGCGATTTGAAACAAAGGGCATCATCCGCCGCATCAAGAAAAGAATTTTTCAGCACGACGCCGTCACAGTCCACAACATCGATCCCGTCGTTGTTCCAATAGGATTTGCTATCGACGTGTATGCCGTCGATATACAGATTTTTGCACTGATCGTAGGTCTGGTTCCAACTTGCCGGGTCCCGCAGGGTAATATCTTTGATCGTCACATTCTCGCATTCGCGGAAATAAATATTCTGCGGACGGTTCGTCTCGTTCGGACGACCCAGTTTCAGAGGGTCTTCGTAGATACCTCGCTGGATATAGTCCACCATATTGTTGGCGGTTTGAAAACCACGCCCGTTAATTGTCCCCTTCCCCGTTATACCGATATTCTGCTGCTTGACTGCGAAAATCATAGACATCCAGTGAATATACGAATCTTTTTCGTAATCCCAGGGATTGGTCGACCCCAGTAGAGTCGCCCCTTCTTCAAGATGAAGTGTCACATTCGATTTAAGATAAATTGATCCCGTCAGATAATTACCGGCAGTAAAGACCAAGCGTCCTCCACCCAGTTTGTTCACAAAGTCGATTCCTTTCTGAATGGAGTTTGTATTCAAAGTCTTGCCGTCTGCTATCACACCAAAATCCGTGGCATAATAATCCTTGGCCGACAGGCTTGCCACACATATCAGAGTGAGGCTAAGAATAAAGAATTTGTATCTGTTCATCATAATATGGTATTTACATAAATAAGATTAATGCATGTTCCCATGTGTCTTTCACAACGGACAAAAATATTTACGTTCTCACAAATTTTATCTATGCTTTTGATATTTATAATTAAAATTTGATACATCTTTGCAAAGTGCTATTATTAACAGAACGAGATATGAAACAATTATTATTTACTTTATTAGCCTTCTTTATCTACACTGGATGCACCGAAAATAGAATTGCATCAAAGCAGGAAAATACCTATCCGAATATCTTTCCAGATTATAAAGAAATAAGTATTCCTATCAATATTGCACCTTTAAACTTTACAGTCAAAAATTCTTCTCATATAAAAGCTGTTTTTTCCAATAATAACCAACCATTATTTAGCATTGAAGGGAAAAACAAAATCGATATACCCTTAAAAAAGTGGCGGCATATAATCTCGCACAATATTGGAAAACAAATAGATATATCCATATCTATTTGGAACAATTCTTATCCGGAAGGTGTACAATACAAATCTTTTCCTATTTATATTACCACAGACTCTATCGATCCATATATTGCCTACCGACTGATCGAGCCAGGTTACGAATCATGGCATGAAATGGATATACGACAAAGAGCCTTAAACTGTTTCAAAGAAGAGATTATCATTTCCAGTAATATGACTGAAAAGGATGTGTCAATTGCCATTCATTCTGTAATTATTCACCTACCGATTTCATGTTTCATGCACGGACTACTCCGGGAGGGACAATCATCATTAAAAATAACCAGCCCATCAAAGTGCAATTATCGCAACTCGGATCGTCGAAAGAAGGAACTTATCCCCATTGGCATCCATCCGGCAAATACATTATTTTTTCAACCAATGCCACCCGTCAGTCTTTTTATAGCCGAAATCCGAACCTTATAGAGGTCTACGATCTGGAATCAGATCTGATCTTATATGATCCGGTCCGGAACACAGTCATAACAGATCCTCGTTTCAACAGTCCGGAATCTTTCGAGACATTTCCAGCATGGGCTCCTGATGGGAAACGCCTATATTATTGTACAGCCCCTGCCAAACAATTACCTAAAAGGTTGAGAGAGGTCAAATACTCCATTTGCAGTGTTTCCTTTGATCCAGATAGCGGTTCTTTCGGAGAAACGATAGACACGATCTATACAGCACACAATAAAAGCGCTTCATTTCCCCGCATCTCACCAGACAACCAATATCTACTTTTCACCGAATCGGATTATGCAACTTTCCCTATTTGGCATAAGGAAGCAGATCTGAAAATGATATCTTTACAAGATTCTGCTTCCGTAAATACCGATATACTAAACAGCCCGGACGTGGAAAGCTATCACTCCTGGTCTTCAAACGGAAAATGGATCATATTCAGCAGCCGGCGTCTGGACGGACTTTATACCCGTTTCTTTATCGCCCACCTAAATAAAAACGGAAAGTTCAGTAAACCGTTCCTGCTCCCGCAGAAAGATCCTGACGAGAACAACCTCCGGATGAAGTCATTCAACATCCCGGAATTTATCAAGGATAAAATTACAATCACCAGATCCCAACTGGATCATACCGTAACCGATTAAAACATACATAAAAATGAAAAAAGAAAACATCATACTTCTGATCCTGTCAAGTATTTATGCACTCATTATCGAATATATGTTCTATCCCGAATATATTCGTTATCAAGAAGCAGGCGGATTATTCCTGGCGACAAACGACTACCTGACAGGTTATCTACTTGCTCCAGCAGGATGGAACAGTCTGCTAACTAATTTTTTGTCCCAGTTCTACCACCCGCTCTCACTGGGACTTTTCGTGGAAACAAGTTTGCTTCTGATTACTGCAGCTATTACCCTACTCTACTTGCGGCAATGGAATGCCACACAGCATAGATGGGTAATCATCATTCCGGTTATTATGTTCTGCATCTATCAATATGCCTGGAACTTATCTGCACTATTACAATACAATCTGTTCCTTCTGACACTCGCTTTTTATCTTTTCCTCCAGAACAAAATCATACGGCATATCAGCGCTTTGATCGCTATTCCTTTCTTGTATCTCCTTTTACCAGAAAATAGCTTACTCTTATTATATCTGTATGGAGTTGTTTTCGAACGTATTTCCTTCAAACAAAAAGGCTTTCCTATATTACCGGCTATAAATCTGATACTCGTTACCGCATGGCCTCTGTTATGGCAAAATTTTATTTATTACACCCCGACCAATCAGTTGTACACCTTCATCAATCCGGAATATGGAATGCGATATGTTTACATATATTATGCCTTGTTCCTGATTCCGCTCTGTTCTGTCTTCCTCTCCGACCGAAAAGGGAACCGTTATATCTCCTTCGCACTCCCCTTCTGTTAATCGCATTCAGCTGTTACAGCATTTACTCCTCCCCTAATCAGGAAAGGGAGAAACGCCTGGCTATACAACGGCATGCGGAAGAACAACAATGGGACCAGGTACTGCAAACAATCCATACCTGTAACATTAGCGAAGCCTATTATCATCCTTACCTGATGCTTGCCCTCAGTGAGAAAGGTATCCTGCCGGAACAACTCTTCCACTATCCGGTACAATCGGCAGACCGTATCTATTTTCCGGCAAATGAATTAGACGGAGCTAATTTCAACAATCTTTTCGCCTATTCCCTCGGACTAAAACACGAAGCTCTCCATCAACTTGCACAAGCAAATGCCATGTCCCCGCAAGGTCTCTCTTTCTCCCGACTCAGAAGGATGATCGACTGGCAAACAGAATTCGGGAATCTTCCCCTAGCCCAGAAATATATGGACATATTACAGACCTCCACCTGTCACAAACAATGGATAAAAGAACGGACCAAACGACTCTCCACCTCTCTAACAACATTCAAAGAAGCCTACAAGGAAGATTTCATTATCGATGCATCTTCCCCTCTGATTCTTCTGACACAAGCGGTAAAAGCCGATACTACCAACCGCAAAGCGCTCGACTATCTATTATGCGGCGTTCTTTTGAGCAAAGATCTAAAAGGTTTCTATAATTTATTCCAGCAATACTTTCCACATAGTGAAACGATACCAGTTCATTATCAAGAAGCTCTATTAGTGGTTGACCTCATGTTTCCTCATTTGGAGGCCACCCGCAACTACCCGGTTAGCCCAATCTGCAGGCAAGCTTTCGAAGATTTCGGTGTACTGATGTCACAGCGTCCGAATACAGATCATGTACTCCGCCAAAAATACGGAAACACCTATTGGTATTATGGATTTATCCGTACCGCCTAACTCCGATACAAAGTAAAAGCCCGGAAGCTTTTCTGCCACCGGGCCTTTATTAGTTTATACAGATAATTCAGATCAATACCCCTCATTCTGCGGGAAATTCGCACCCGAGTTCGCTTCGATTACCTGTAATGGTATTGGATATTGCCATTGATAATCCTGAATATTAGGACCTGCATCTTTCAGTTCGTTTGTTGCGGCCGGGAAACGATATCCATATTTACGTGTACGCTGTACTAAAATCGGATTTTCCTTTGTTGACAAACGAGATAATGTTACCACACGGTGCTCTTCACCATACAGTTCACGAGCACGTTCATCCAGAATATAGTCAATCGTCACATCAGCAGCCGTACACAACGGAGCTTTGGCGCGGGCACGAACAACATTGATAGCTTCTGCTGCACTTGCCTTATCTCCTTTATTCAAATATGCCTCTGCCAACAACAGATAAGTTTCAGCCAGACGAATTACATACCAATCCGGATCATATCGGCGATAGTCACCATCTACATGTTTATCCGTACCGAATTTCCAAATACGCGGGAAAAGAGTGACCGTATCATTAGCCGTTACTTTATAAAGATCGGCATCCGGATCACCGGCAGCTTTTTTAGATTCATATAAGGCCTTCGCTTCATCAATAGCCTGCCTCCATGCTTGCCGCCCGATTGATACAGATTACGCTGAATCATCTCTTCAGAGCCACGAACATCACTACCACAGCCATTCCACAGATCACCCAAGAACCATTCAGTCGGGTGGCAAGTTCCACCACCACCGTACCCTGTCGAGTCGGTTGCCACATTCGACTTATTCTTATTCGCGTCATAGTCTGCCTTACTATTCGTAAAGGTTACGGCCCCCCAACCGAATATCTGAATAATTTCACCATTCGATAAAGTCCTTTTCTTATCCACGTTATAGAAATTGGAAACAAAAGCCTGTTCAATATGGCATTTTGCAGGAGCAGAACCCCAACTTACAACACCACCGCCACCGGTATTGCTGATTCGTCCTTCATAATCATATTGAGCGACCCAGATTGCTTCCTTATTTCCTTCCTGATAATTAAAATTCCCCATACGGAACAAGTCCCAATAAGAACTATGAGGATTGCCATAACGGTCTGTAGCCTCACCCGCACGGGTTCCGAAACGTTCCGTCATCAGATGATAATCTCCGTCCGTTCCATCGATTACACGCTTTGCCGCCGCAATCGCTTTATCATAATCACCGATACAAATGGCCATTTCAGCCAGCATGTGGTCAGCTGCCGCTTTTACGATACGACCGTTTTTCGTTGTTGTCAACGGTAAATTTTGAGCTGCCCATTCGAAATCTTCAACACATTGTTTCCACACATCGATACGAGGAGAGCGTTCATAATCCACTTTCGCAGAACGAGCCGGTTCCAGTATAATCGGAGAATCACCATACATTCCAGCCAAACACCGGTGAGCCCATGCACGGAAAAAAATCGCTTCAGCCCGAACTTCTTTTTTCTGTGCCTCGCTATCCCATTTGATATCACGGGTATCGATCGCTTCAATAATAACATTCGACTGTTGAATGATCTGACATAAATTATCATACCAGTGACGTGAATAGCCCGGTTCGTCAGGAGTAAACGTCTTCCAGTTACTTGTAATATAATTCTGGTCTGTCGCAGCAAAGGTGTCCAGCCCCATACCTGTCATAAAGTAGTTATGATTACCCCATACACCAAAAAACAAATACTGGATGCGACCATGCAGAAAACCGATTGCCATATCCAATTCTGCAGGTGTATTATAAGATGTCGAAGAAGTATATTCATATGACTTTTCTTCCAGGAAATCATTGTCACAGCTAACTAATCCACACATGGAACAAAGAGCCAACAACCGTTCCTAATAATATATTTTTAATTTTCATATCCGTTCATTTTTAGAATGTTATATTAGCACCAATTGTAATTGTCCGATAAGCAGGCTTACTTCCATAGCGAGAACTACCAGGCCCTGCAGCAATCGTACCACCTGTTTCAGGATCCAGACCAGACCAGCCAGTAATAGTGAACAAGTCCGTACCACTCAGATAAAGACGTAAATTCTGAATATTAGCTTTTTTTACCCACGGCTGGTCAAATGTATAAGAGAGACTTAAATCTTTCAGTTTCAAATACTGGCGTTGCGACCAGAAATAATAGGAATAGGTGTTTACATACCTAGGCGCGGATGGTCGTTTGTCGGATTATTTTCACTCCATGGAGCTACTTTCAACTGAGCACCTGATGTCGTTGCCGTATTATGTAATTACCGAACGGGTCACTACCGATAAAATGAGAACTATTACCAGCATCCCAACGGAAGTTGAAATACAGAGAAAAATTCTTCCAACTTAACGTATTGCTCAAATTGATCGTGAACAACGGATCCATATCGCCAATACAATGACGGTCGTCCGTACTGATCTTACCATCGCCATTATAATCCAGGAATTTGATATCACCAGGTACAGCATCAGGTTGAATCTTATTACCATTTGCATCTACATAGTTATCAATCTCAGCCTGAGACTGGAAGATACCTAACATTTTCAAGTCCCATGCTGCATTGATCGACTCGCCTATAACCAATGCACGAGCAGTCTCATAGCCATTTGTTGTCGCATTACCCGTATCGTTTGCTTCCTTGCCATTAGCATCCTTACCAAAAAGGTGAACAATCTTGTTTTTGTTACGATAAAAAGTCAATCCACTTTCCCAACGGAATTATCTTTACCGTCCCCATTTATATTGATTGTATTCAAAGCCAATTCGACACCACGGTTCATCACTTCCCCCGCATTAAACTTTGCTTCCGAAAAACCGGTCATATAAGGTAATGAACGGTTCAGCAGCATATCGTTTGTCTTTGATTTATAAACATCAATAGAACCGGAAATACGTCCGTCCAAGAATCCGAAATCAAGACCGAAATTACCCGTTTTAGTTGTCGCCCAAGTCAATTCCTCATTTGCCAACGAATTCTGATAGATATACAAAGAAGATGCATCATACCAAGTATAACCGGAAGCGACTGTAGCCAATGTAGCATAGGCTTCAATACTCTGATTACCGGTCAAACCATAGGATCCTCTCAGCTTCAAGAAACTCAATCCCGGAATTACATTCTGCATAAAATCTTCCTGGGACAATGTCCAAGCTGCAGACACACCTGGAAGTTAGCCCATTTACTACCTTTTGCAAATCCAGAGAAACCATCACGACGGAAGTTCGCCGTCAGATAATACTTATTTGCATAGTTATAATTGACACGAGCCATATAACCGACATTCTGCCATTCCTTCAATGTCTTGTTAATCTGCTGAGTCGTTGCCAATTTTGTCCGTACGAGCCTAATACAGTCGGCAGTTTGAAACCACTATAAGCAGTCTTCAACTGATTCTGATGAGTGGCGTCACGCGTATAACCGAGCATCGCATCCAAATGGTTCTTTCCGAAATCTTTCGTATAAGTAAACACATTATCCATGGTCCACGCATACGTCTGGTTAATCTCCGATTTACCATTTGCCTCCGCCGTATATTTATACGGATCAGCCAGTTCCTCTACTTTTCTTGTATCCAAAAAATATTGAGGGTTTACAAACATATCAATATTGCTCGTATTCTTTACAGCATTCATGGTAAACTTATAGCTCAGACCTTTTACAAACGGGAAATCGATCTGTACAAATCCTGTTCCATTCAGGTTATCATATTTCTTATCGCGATCTGTCCACAAATAGGAAGTAGTTTCGGAAGAACTCCAGAACGGACTGGCAACATTACCATTTGCATATCTTTCATACCAATCAGTATAACCATCATAACGTACATACTTGTGGCTATAAGGCGACAACCATGTTGCAGACTGAATGTTTGCGATCTGACCAGGATTAGAGGCATTATAATAAGAAGCACGCATACCAACCGTCAACCACTCAGTAACTTTTGCATCCATTTTAGCCATGAAAGTCAACTTTTTATAATCATCACCTACAATCAGACCATCCTGTTTCATATAACCGGCTGACAGATAATAATTCACTTTATCCGAAGCATTTCCCGAAATACTCAGATTATAATTCTGAATCTGCGCATTTTGAGAGACCTCATCAATCCAATCAACCCAACCACCAGCGTTGTAGACTTCCAGTTCTTCTGCATTCAATAACTGTGCGGCGTCTAAACCTACGCTCGGATCAATCGAACCGGCAGCAATCATCGCTTCACGACGACGATTCAAAAATTCATTTTGGTCCGTTACCATCTGCGGTTTTCTCGTCCAACTCTGAATTCCGTAATAAGCATCCAGATTAACCGTCGGCTTGGAAGAACGACCACGTTTTGTTGTAATAATAATTACACCATTTGCAGAACGTGAACCGTAGATAGCAGCAGAACTGGCATCTTTCAGGACATCAATGGATTCAACATCCGTCATGGCAATTTCGTTGATACTACCATTAAAGATAGAACCATCGACAACCAATAACGGTTTGTTCAAGCTTGCTTCCGAAGGACCTGTAATAATAGAATTCATACCACGAATCGTCATTGAAGCCGTATTATCACCACCGGCATCTGTCGTCGGAGAATAATTAAAGCCCGGAATCTTGCTTGACAATGCAACCAAAGCATTTACGTTTGCCAACTGCGTCAACGGGGAATCATCCAATTTAACGCTGGAAATAGAGCCTGCCAAATCTTTTTTACGGGATGTGCCATAACCAACCACCACAACCTCATCCAATGCCATATTATCTTCCTGTAATTTCACAGTTAGATTTTTAGCATTCCCTACTTTTATTTCTTGTGTCTGGAAACCGACATAAGAAAATACCAATACGGCATTACTGCCACCCGGAACATCTGGAATCGTAAACTTCCATCACCATCGGTCAATGTACCGATAGTCGTTCCCTTTACCATCACATTTACGCCTGGAAGCTCAAGCCCTCCTGCATCAACCACTTTTCCTGAAATAGAAATCTGGGCAAATGCTTGCAATCCCACACATAGGAAACATAGCAAAAATAGAATTCGATTTCTCATAATCTCCAAACTTATTAGGTTAAACGATATTTATTTTCACAAATATCTGCCTTTATTATCTTTATAATCATGAAAAAATGATATTTTTCCCTTGCTTTTTGACAGATGTAATAAATTTAATACCTTTGTAAACAGAGATAAATGTAATCTTCCAAGAGAGAAACATTTTATTCTGAAATACTCAAAATAAACACCAAATGGATTTTGATCGCAGTAAACATAATGTCATAAAGTACTTACCGACAAATAATGATGAGAACATCTGGGGAATGTCTATTAGCGGCATAGGCTTTCAGTCTATTGATCCAAAAGGCAGTTATCCCCTTAAAGGTCACCCTATCGGATATACATTTAATCCCGACCGAGGCAGAATCATTGATGAGTTCGCACTTGTATATATTGTAAAAGGAGAGGGAACTTTTACTTCCATCAACTGCCTTGAAAAGAAAATATCAAAAGGAGACGCTTTCTTTATTTTCCCCGGACAATGGCATAGCTATCAACCTATTGCAACATAGGTTGGGATGAATATTACGTAACCTTCCAAGGTGATTATTTTGAAAAATTATTAAATGGAATTATTAATCGTGCAAATCCTATATTTCATATCGGCATGAACGACCAAATTGTCAAGCATTTCGGGGAAATGCTTGACTGTGCCAGGGCACAGAAGTCAGGATTCCAGGCTGTTTTAACAGGAATTACGATGCATACGATCGGCTTGATCTATTCGATCAACAAAAATCAGGATTACGGACCGGTCTCCATGCAGAAGATACAGGAGCATGCGTACTGATGCGAGAAAACATCTACGACAAGTTCACACCGGAAGACATTGCCGAATCCATCAACATGAGCTATTCCAATTTTAGGAAATCATTCAAGCAATACACCGGGATCGCTCCCCACCAATACATGCTGCAACTGAAACTAAGCAAGATCAAAGATTTGCTGAGCAGTACGGAGATGTCAATCCAAGACATCGCAATGAAGCTCAATTTCGAATCGGCCGACTATTTTTCTTACTTTTTCAGGAGTAAAACCGGCATAAACCCACTCTCCTACCGGAAAGAAATCGAAAAGCAGCGGGAAAAAGCCAAGAAAAACTCGCACTAAAAAGAGATCTCGATCAGAACCCCCGTCCGAACTTATGCCAAAGCTGTCCCTCCATTTCCTCCCAACAACGCAAAGTCGAATAGATAAAATCGAAGGAATAACGGGTAAGATAAGCTTGGGCTTCGTCCTTCTTGCCTTCCCGCATAAGCGCCGACACCTTGTTTTCTATCAGAGGCATTTCGTCTGCCGCCTTCTGCTCGAAAGAGAGGACGGCAGGTTCAATCAGTTTGCGGCCATGTCCCCAACTCACCTGGGCCAGACGGTTCGTACGCCGGTAAGTCCAAAGGGCAGCATCAGGACGGTAACGCTTATGTCCACAAACCTTAAAACTTTCGGGGACATCTGTCATCCCGGCAAATAAGGGTACCCTTGGGACTTTCGCCGGATTATCTTCCGACCACCAGCAAACACCGCCCACCTCGTCCGGTAACCAGTCACGGCATTGTATCACAAATGAATAAGCGCACCAAACAACCGATATCGTCCGCTGTTTTTCTATCTTCTTTTCACCACGTTGCGCGTTCAGGAATTCAAACATATCGTTCGTCATCCAATTTTGAGCCAACGGGCTTTTATATGTCGTATCACGCTCGGTTCCGTCTTTATCCTTAATCTTCTTCGTTACCATTATATCTTTCGTCATGTCCCATTCCGTACCCTCATATGTTTCACGCAGCAGACGGTTCATATCCGCCAACGAAACTTTCTGTTCAGGCTTGACAGACAAAGGTAGCTCCTCCATATCCATCGTCAGGTTCAAAGAAGGAGCCAACGTTTTCAAAACAAAAAGGTCCCGGACAGTAAAAGGCTTCTTCCCCGTTTCATGGATTACTTTCCAGAACTTGAAAGGTTCTTTTCCGTCCCAATACCCTAACTTCCGTGCTTTCTCCTTCAGTCCTTCACTATACATATAATTATCCTTGTCCCCGAAATCAACATCGGAAATACGAGGTGTATTAGCCGAAACCGTCACATGGTCGTCCGGTATGCGTCGGGCGACCCACAAAGCCCCCATATCTTCCGGACCCGCACCTGTAATCTCGAAAAACCAAAGTTCCCTCTTGTCGGCAACCGTCAGACATTCCCCGCCATCACGATAACCATATTGTTCTGCCAAGCGTCCCATCAGCAAAACCGCCTCGCGTGCCGTACTGCAACGTTGCAAAGCAATCCCCTGTAAATCTTCGATATGGAACAAGCCTTTCGGACTGCGCAGTTCCTTACGGCCAACGATAGTCGTTTCTCCCATCGCCAGCTGTTTCTCGTTCATACAAGGATAACCGGTATTCAAGTAAGCGAATGTATAAGGTACCTGTGGGATAGAACCTTTCAGTTTCACTCCCAACCGATCGTTTTTGCTTTCCGTATGACGGAGATCCCAATAAAGATCGAGTTTTGCAGTATCCGCCCACTTTTGGCAGGCATGACCTCCATCCAAGTACGCGAAGTCCCGTCACATGTCTGCGAGGTCATGACTGAACCATCAGTCGTCGCCAATTTGCCGACAGCAATACTCGTACAACTTTCGTTCGGATCTGTTAATTCTACTACGCGCTTCTGGCAGAGAGAGACGCCACGGTACAACAAAGACATACGAACGCTGTATATACTTTTTTCTTCATTTTCCTTTAAAGTTTTTTACTTAATAGGGCAAAAATAATCAGTATACGCAAATGCCTCCCCTTACTTTTTGATATTATTCATTATTAATTTGACAATCGATAACCATACCACGTTTGAATACAAATAGGAATTAAAGCAAAAACGCCGATAACGCAAATCCAGCTATGATTTGCATTATCGCGCGATTATGTCGTGATGATCCTTATCTTCCCTGACGTTTACGTTCAAGTTCGTCAAGATGATCTTACGCATACGCATACTATTCGGGGTGATTTCTACATATTCATCGCCTTTGATATATTCCAAAGCATCTTCCAAGCTGAACACCGTAGGAGGAGCCAAAGATACTTTATCGTCCGAACCGGAAGCACGCATATTGGTCAGTTTCTTCGACTTCGTCACGTTAACCACCAAGTCATTGTCTTTCGTGTGTTCACCAACCACCTGACCGGCATATACTTCTTCCTGAGGGGAAATAAAGAAACGTCCGCGGGATTGCAAGTTGTTCAAGGCATACGCATAGGCAGTACCCGTTTCCATCGCAATGATAGAACCGTTCGTACGGCGTTCGATCTCACCTTTCCACGGTTGATATTCGAGAAAACGGTGTGCCATAATCGCTTCACCGGCCGATGCAGTCAGAACAGCATTGTTCAAACCGATAATACCACGGGAAGGGATCGTGAACTCCAGATGCATACGGTCGTTCTTGCTTTCCATCATCGTCATTTCACCCTTGCGTTTGGTTACCATGTCGATGATACGGCTGGAACATTCTTCCGGCAGATTGACTGTCAACTGTTCAACCGGTTCACACTTCTGGCCGTCGATTTCCTTGATAATAACCTGCGGCTGGCCAACCTGCAACTCGTAACCTTCACGACGCATGGTCTCGATCAGGACAGACAAATGAAGGACACCACGTCCGTACACCAACCAGGAATCGGCAGAATCTGTCGGCACCACTCGTAAGGCAAGATTCTTGTCCAACTCTTTCATCAAACGTTCATAGATATGGCGGGATGTCACAAACTTGCCATCTTTCCCGAAGAACGGAGAATTGTTGATCGTAAACAACATAGACATCGTCGGTTCGTCGATAGCGATCGTCGGCAGCGGTTCCGGATCATTGGCATCAGCAATCGTCTCACCGATTTCGAAACCTTCCACACCGATAATCGCACAGATATCGCCTGACTGGACAGCGTCTACTTTCGTACGCCCCAGCCCTTCGAAAACGTCGATTTCCTTGATCTTCGATTTCACCATCGAACCGTCACGCTTGCAAAGCATGATGTCCTGTCCTTCGCGCAGTTCGCCACGATGCACGCGCCCCACAGCGATACGGCCTACATACTTGGAATAGTCCAACGAAGTGATCAACATCTGGGAAGAGCCTTCCAATACCTCGGGTTCCGGAATATACTGGATGATAGCGTCCAGCAAAGCGGTAATATCTTCCTTCGGCTCTTTCCAGTCTTCCGACATCCAACCCTGCTTGCAGAGCCGTAGATCGTCGGAAAGTCGAGCTGTTCTTCCGTTGCATCAAGACTGAACATCAGGTCGAACACCATTTCCTGCACCTCTTCCGGACGACAATTCGGCTTGTCTACCTTATTAATGACCACAATCGGTTTCAAGCCTAACTGGATAGCCTTCTGAAGCACGAAACGAGTCTGAGGCATCGGTCCTTCGAAAGCATCGACCAGCAACAAGCAACCGTCAGCCATGTTCAATACGCGTTCCACTTCACCTCCGAAGTCGGCGTGTCCCGGAGTATCGATAATGTTGATTTTATAACCTTTATAATTAATAGATACATTTTTGGCAAGGATCGTAATCCCTCGTTCGCGTTCCAGGTCATTATTGTCCAGGAACTGATCCGGCTCTGCCTGTCCTTCACGGAAAAGCTTACCGGCTAATAACATCTTATCCACGAGCGTTGTCTTACCGTGGTCTACGTGCGCGATAATCGCGATGTTTCTAATCTTTTGCATTGAAAACTAATTTATTGGCCGCAAAAATACAATAAATTTGCGAGAAGTATATGACATTGACACTTCAAAATAAAAAAAAGATACATAAAAAGATTTGTCAATCAAAAAATGAATCCCTACCTTTGTCCCCGCTTAGATAACATAGTATTAATTTATTAAAGTACACAAGAATCATGTTTTTAGATTCAGCAAAGAAAAAAGAGATTTTCGAAAAGTATGGT
>ENA-OQCK01000591-OQCK01000591.1-human-gut-metagenome-genome-assembly--contig:-NODE-591-length-18275-cov-4.720300_pt1 | contig 18275 bp, 24 predicted proteins | sample MGYA00242498_ERZ504578 | MGnify/ENA primary metagenome ERZ504578 (study PRJEB26092, sample SAMD00036229) | human gut metagenome | host: Homo sapiens | study: EMG produced TPA metagenomics assembly of...
CGCTGGGCGTAATCACCACATACCTGTCTCCGGGTCAAATATGCTGAAATTGCCTGATTTGTGCCTGCACATGCCGAGGCGCTCCGCCTCCTTTGCCACTGCAACCACCTGCTCCTTTAATGTCTCAAGCATGTAAAATCCCTCCGCTCTGCCTCTACAGGCAGCCTTTTTGTATCATGATGCAGGCGTAAAATGCCGTCTCTGAGGTGGATACCACCGCATAGGCATCCTTTGCCGCGTCATAGAACGCGAACCGGTCCAAAAAACCAACCGCATCAGCGCCGCGTTCGTCATGTTTTGCCACAATATCCGTAAACTCGTCCCAAACCGGGCACTCCAGGTCACGGTGCATTTCCATTTTATCCATGATTGTGACGGGTTTCTCCACAAAGCTGTCCAGGGGCATCAATTGCAGGATGCGTCCAGCATATCTGTGGCCCGGTGCCCGTCGCACCGGATGTTAATATGATTCTTCTCTGCCGCGATGGATGCAGCCGGAAAATTAGCATCCCCGATAACCAGGGTGTCTCCGTGTCCCATCTCATGCAGGACCTTCAACAGCTCAGGCGAAATGCCTGCAGGTACTCCACTCAGCATATGCTTACCTCCCTATTCCCAAGGACTCAAACGCTTGTCATATGGCGCGTGGCACATTCCCTTCTCCGTGATGATGCCTGTAATCAGGGAGTGGTCGGTCACATCAAAGGCCGGATTATATACATTGATTCCTTCCGGAGCCATGCGCTCCTTATACACATCTCTGTCACCTCATCAGGCTTCGCATCTCAATGGGAATCTGATCGCCTGTCAATGTATCCATATCAATGGTGGAGGTGGGCGCGCACACATAGAAGGGGATTCCATAGTGCTTTGCCAGAATGGCCACGCCGCTGGTTCCTATTTTATTGGCGGCATCGCCGTTTCTGGCCACCCGGTCGCAGCCCACAAAGATAATGTCAATCTTTCCTGATTTCATCAGTATGGACGCCATATTGTCGCACTGCAGGGTGGTGGTGATACCCGCATTATAGAGTTCAAAGGAGGTGAGGCGGGCGCTGGAGAAGGGGCCTTGTCTCATCACAGTAAACATGCATGGCTGTTCCGGGCCATCCCTTTTCCAGGGCAATATACATGGGAGCCGTAGCTGTCCCATACTTGGCCGTGGCCAGTGTGCCTGCATTGCAGTGGGTCAGGATACCTATTTCCCTGCCCTCCTTTTTGAGCTCCTTCAGCAGTCCAAAGCCAATTTCTCCGATTCCGCGGCTGATTTGGATATCCTCCTCCCGAATCTTATCCGCCTCCTCAAAGAGCAGCTCCTTGATTGCGGCCACGTCCCTTTCCTTATTGGCCGTAACAGCCGCCTCCATACGGTTCAGCGCCCAAAACAGATTGACAGCCGTTGGCCTGGACGATGCCAGATAATCCTTCAATTCCTTAAACCGGCCGTAAAACGCGTCGTACTGGTCCCCGGCAATGCCGGATGCCAGCAGGGCTATTCCATAGGCAGCCGCAGCGCCGATAGCAGGGGCTCCGCGGACTCTCAGCTTCTTGATTGCCTCCCATATTTCCTCTTTTGTATTCAGATTGATACGCTTAATGGTGCCCGGAAGAAGCGTCTGGTCTATGATGTCCAGCGAGCTTCTGTCCTCTCTCATTCTGACCGTAATCACCTGGTCAAAAAAATTCCTCAACCGTCATGGTTTTATGCCTCCTTCTCTACTTAACCTGTGTAATCCCTCATGTCCCAACCGGCCTTAAAACGTCTTTTGGGCTGCTTCCTTTGCCCTTAACACTGCCGCAGCGTAATCAGCCCCGGTCCTAAAGGAGCCCTGGTTCATGATATAATCCTTGCCTGCCAGTATATTGATGCGCTCCGCAAGGAGGCGTTTCGTTTTATCCTGAATGGCGGTCACATCCACTACATTGGCCATGCCCACGGTCCTGCGGTGCAGCTCCGTGCCTGCATAACCGGCGGTATCCTTAAGGATTCCGCCAAAATACCACTCCTTAAAGCCCTTTACCTTAGCCATTGGCTCTGTCACTGCCTCGTCATACTTCCTGCTGAACTTTTCAATAAAGAGATCCACTGTCTCCTCAATGGTCTTAAGGCACCAGTCGCAGAATGGTCCGTCGTCCGTGGAAAGGCCGTTGTCATATGCGAATATCAGGTTGGCCACCACATTGCCCACATCATAGCCCATAGGCGCATAGGTTCCGAATTCACAGTCAAATATCTTTGTTGAATCCTGGCGGATAAAGATAGATCCGTGTGAAGATCGCCGTGCAGAAGCGCCTGGGCATCTGTCATAAACCGGAATTTAAGCTTGCTCACCTCCAGGCGGAGCGCCTCGTCCTCATAGAGCTCCTTCTTCACAAAATCCCGGTTGGGCGCATACACATTGTTCCTGTCATACAAATCCATATATGGCTCCATGAGCACAAGTTTTTCCGTGATATCACAGAGGTCCGGAGAAATGAACTTTTTTACCAGCTCTTTCTTCTCCTTGTGGTCCATAACCACATCGCTGCTCAAAAGAAGGGTGTTCACCATAAAGGTGGATACGTCCTCAGCGAATCTTGGGAAGGTCTCATGCTTTAACATGGCGTCGCGCATGACCGCATAATCAGAGCAGTCCTCCATGCCGCAGGCGCACATGACGGTGTCAAAGAAATACACATGAGGTACCATTCCCGGCGCATACTGGTCCTCCAGCATGAGTATTTCGGACTCCAGGCGGTTTCTGTCCCTGGATGGTTTTATGTCCTTGGATATCCTGGCCTCGGAGCCGGCCTGTTTGATGTAGATGGAATGTCCCTTGCCGTCCCATACACGATACACATAGTTCAGGTTGCCATGGGAAGGAGGAACCACTGCTCCATAGAATCGCGGTCCCATGGAATTTCCGTGGCTTTCTCCAGCGTATACTCAATGACATCCCCCACGTCCATCTGAAAATAATGATCAAATCTTGACATATGTAGTAACCTCCTGATTAATCTTCTTTCTTAGATGCATAAGCTGCAATAAGCGCAAGTGCCAGGACAGAACCCTTCACTGCCGGCAGAACATAGAACGGAACCGCGCAGATGGTAAGGCCGTTCTCCAGTGTGGAAACCAGCATGGCTCCTATCATGGTTCCCAGTGCATTAGGCTTCTCAGCGCCGCCCACGGTACGTCCGACGAAAACAGCTGCCAGTGACGGCATCAAATAGTTATCACAGCACATAACCTGTGCAGAGCTTCCCCTGGATGCCACCAGGATACCGCCGATGGCGATGAACACAGCTGTAATCATACCGGCCAGATAGCGGTATTTCTTTACATCGATACCGGACAGCTTTGCAGCCTCCTTATTGCCGCCCATAGCGTAGAGATACCGGCCGTGCTTGGTAAAGTTGAGGAAAAGATAGGCCACAAGCACACAGCCCAGCATGATGATAATGATCCACGGAGCGCGTCCAATGGCTGAAAATGATTCTGAAAGCGCGGTACGTGCAGGTGCCGCTCCCCAGGAAGTCTTCATGCCGGTGGAGACAGCGCCTCCGCCTATATACCACTGGCCGATTCCCTGATGGACAAACATCAGGGCGCAGGTGGCAAGCATATCCGGAATCTTGCAGACAAGAATCAGGAACATGGTCAGCTGGTACATAACCAGAGTAGCCAGAATACAGATAAGAATTGACATTCCCAACGACTGTCCCAGCCAGAGATACGCAGACACAAACACATAAGCAGAACAGCTGGCCAGTGTTCCGGCTGACATATCAAAACCATCCGGCGCCATGGTGATGGTGGCCGCTATACCAAACACCGTATTAATAGCCATTGCCCTGAGAATATTTACCATGTTGCTTGTTGACATAAAGGAATTGCCCTTATAGACTGTAAACGCAATAAAGCAAACAAGCAATGCCAGGACCGCAGCCCAATCCACTAAAAACCTCTTAATATTTGTACGACTTTTCATCGCTACCGTATCCCTCCTGTCTATTATTTCCCGTTCTTATTGTCTTTCCCGCCAACTGAGTAGAACATGATTTCGTCCTCCGTGGTCTTAGCGGTTTCCAGCTCTGCCATGACCGTACCGTTGTACATGACATACATGCGGTCCGTCAGAGACAGCAGCTCCGAGTTTTCACAGGAAGCATAGATAACACAGTTTCCCTGTTTCGCAATTTCATTGATCAAATGGAAAATGTCCTGCTTTGCCCCCACATCCACTCCCTTTGTGGGCTCGTCAAATATGTATACATCGCAGTCCGCCGCAAGCCATTTTCCCACCGCCACCTTCTGCTGGTTGCCGCCGGAAAGATTCTTGACCTGCTGCCTCACGCTGGGCGTGGAAATCCCAAGGTCCTTTACAAACCGCTTCGCATTGTCGTCCACTTTCCGCCTGCGGATAAAGGGACCTGTACAGAACCTGGAAAGACATGCCGCCGATAAATTAAAGCTTACATTCTCATTTACCAGGACCCCCTCCTTACGCCGTTCCTCCGGCACCAGGGCCATCCGGTTCTTTACTGCCCCGGAAGGATTTGCTATCTTTAACTCCTGGTTTTTCAGGAGAACCTTCCCGCCTGTCTTTTTATATGCGCCGAAGACGGTCTTGCAAAGCTCGGATTTCCCGGCTCCCACCAGGCCGGCAATTCCTACCACCTCGCCCTTTTTCACCTGTATGGACACGTCCTTTACCTTGCCGCCTGCGCCGGACAGGTTTTCTGTCCGAAACAGCACCTCGCCAATCTGGCAGGCTTCCTTTGGGAAGTTCTCCTCGAACTTGCGTCCCAGCATCTTCTCCACGATTTCTTTTGTGGTAGTCTCCCCTGTAACCGGAGTGGTGTCAATCATCCTGCCGTTTCGCATTACCGTGTAATTCTCGCAGACCTCCAGGATTTCATTTAACCGGTGGGAAATAAAAAGAATCGCAATATTTTCCGTTTCATGTAAATGCTTGACAATCCGGAACAGCTCCTCTGTCTCGGTATTGCTTAAAGGCGCGGTCGGCTCGTCAAGAATCAGGAAATTACATTCCGACCGAATGGCCTTGGCTATGAGCACCATCTGCTTCTGGGCCAGGGACAGGTTCTGCACCAGTTCATGCTCATCCACCTGATCGCGGCCGATATGCAGCCGGTCCAGGGCCTCGCGCCCCTGCTTATATACTTTTTCCAATTTACGATATAGCCGCTCTTTCCCATGACCATATCGTTCTGTACAATGTTCTCCGCAACTGATAAGGTAGGATACAGAGCCATATCCACTTCCTGATACACAATCTGGATTCCCAGTTTCTTGGCATCCACCGGCGTCCTTACCTCCACCTTTTTTCCATTCAGCAAAACTTCTCCGGAATACGTGGAGTTTGCCCCTGCCAGCACCTTCATCAAAGTTGATTTTCCTGCGCCGTTGGCACCCACGACTGCCCGGATTTCACCGGTGGACACTTCAAAGTTAATGTCGTCAAGTGCTTTGACGCCTGGAAATTCAATGGAAACATGTTTCGTTTCTAATCTAATCCTATCCATGGAGTCCCTCTTTTCAGCGATACAATCTTCTTAAAAAAGAGAAACGCAGGCCAAAACCCGCGCTTCCCCAAAAAACGATTGCCTGTGGTTTTGTGTTCAAAAGAAAACCTCGTTTTTTACTGGCCGCTTATTTGTGAATCAAATCCTTTGGCATCCAGTCTGCGGCAGACAGATAATCCAGATTTCCGTAAGTTTCGCCGCAATATTGCCCAGGTTCTCAACGGTGGAATCTGGCTTAAGTGCATCCGCCTTGATTGCGGTGCCGGGAACCTCAACTACATCCACGCCGCTCTCGCCGGTTGCAGGGTCAAAAATCTTATCATACTGGTCTGCCAGCTCCAGCATCAGGATACGCATGCCAATCTCGCCGTTCATGGTCCAGTCGGTTGTTCCTGCTGCGGTCCAGATGTCAGGACGGGTCTGCATGTTGGTTACGTCAACCGGGTCAATATCAACAGATGCCATGGGAAGAGCGTCGCCGTTCTTGCCGTTAAAGTTGTCATTCTCAGCAATTGCATTGTAAACGCCTGGCCGTACAGGTCATAGTATGCGATGATGCCGTCCACATCCGCCCTGTTTACACCCTGCAGATATGCAGCAGTCACTGTGTTTGCCGAGTCAACGGAATCCTGAAGAGGCTGTACCTCGCCTACGGTAACAATCTTACCGGCAGCCTCATACTCCTGCCAGCCAACCTCGCGGCGGTCAAACGGGCTGTTGTAGTTAGGACCTCTCCAAACCTTAATCAGGCGGACGCCCTCGCCGTACTTTTCAATCATCTGGTCCAGAAGAACGGTTACCAGGGACTTATCCTGCTGGAACATCTGGGTAACGCCCGGAAGCTTCTGATACGCTCCGTCGGAGTAGAACTGTGTGTCAAAGGTAACAATCTTCATATCCGGATACTGCTCTGTGATTTCCTTAAGGAATACATAAGAGCCGTCCTGGTTGCCGTGGCTGACCAGCAGTCCGTCATAACCTGCGGATGCGCAGGTACGGATGGTATCCTGCCACTTGTTGAAGTCACCGTCGCAGAAGAAGAAATCAAACTTACATCCAGGGCATCGCAAAGAGATGCACAGGAATCTTTCCACATCTGGAAGATGGTTGCGGATGGCAGAAGCATGATATAGGCCACTTTCTTACCTGCCACCGGGTTCTCTGCTGCAGCCGGCGCCGCCGTGGTGTCTGCCGCTGCCTCTGTTGCCGTGGTCTCCGCAGCCGCCGCAGCGGTGGTTTCTGCCGCCTCAGTCTCTGCCGCCGTGGTGGATGAACCTCCCGAGCCGCCGCAGCCTGCCAGCAAGGATGCTGCCATAGCTGCCGCCGCAATTACACTGACCACTTTTTTCATTTTTTTCATTGTACTCTTTCCTCCTTTTTTGTTATTAATATTGTTTACTAAACAATATGTGTGCCTCGTTTTTTGTGTTAACTAAATAGTACAACGTTTTTTCTTCAATGTCAATATATTATTGGTATTTTTGTTATTATTTCCCGTTTAATATTGTTTTTATTGTGCATTTTAATTGTTCAAATCAATAAACAGTCATTTTTTATTCTTCTTGTATTTGTTTTTGTTTAGTAAACATTCATTTTTTATATTGAATTGACCCGGTTTCAACCCTGTGTTATAATTCAAACTATAGTATGATTAGTAAATCACATGGATTGTTCAATGATGTTTAATTTGACCTCTGCAATCCGGAAAGAGAGATTTCATATGACCGTCAGAGAGCTGGCCAAGCAGATTGGCGTTTCGCCCGCAACCATTTCTATTGTGTTAAATGGGAAAAAGGGAGTCAGTGAGGATACGCGAAAGAAGGTGTTGGACGCAGTAAAAGCCTGCCAGTACACGCCTCCTGCCCGCAAGCCCAAAAGCGGCAAGAACGTACTCCTGGTAAAATACTATAAAAGCGGTATGCTGGTGGAGGAAAATCAGGGATTCATTTCCATGATCATTGATTCCATCGAGGAACAGCTCCGCGCGGAGCAGCTGGGCATGACCATGACCGTGGTCAAAACCGGCTTAAAGTCAGCCCTTGATTCCATTGATTACAGCAAATACTGCGGGATGTTCCTCATTGCAACCGAGGTGATGCGGGATGAATTCTCAGCCTTGATTCCATTCCCATCCCTTTTGTGGTGGTGGACAACACCGTCCCCAACCATTACTGTAGCAGTGTATGCATGAACAATGCCGAAAATGTCTACATTGCCCTCCAGTACTGTAAAGAATGCGGACATACCGAACTGGGCTACCTGGCAGTACCACAGGAGCAGAAAACTTTAATGAACGGCACGTAGCCTTTCTCAGATATGTAAAAGAATTGAATTTTCAGTTTAACCCTAAAAATGAGTTTCGTGTAAAACCCACCATGTTGGGGGCCCATGACGATTTTTTCAGAATACTGGATCAGAACCCGGTGCTTCCCTCCTGCTTTTTTGCGGAAAACGATACCATTGCCCTGGGCGCCATGAAGGCCCTGAAGGAAAAAGGTATAAAATTCCCAATAACGTATCCCTGATTGGCTTTGACGATATCCCCTATTCCTCTATCAGCTCCCCTACACTGACCACCATCCATGTGCAGAGGAAGATAATGGGAAAGCAGTCAGTCACCCAGCTGATGCAGCTGATAGAGGATCCCCGGTTCATGCCCATGAAAACCCAGATTACGGGAAAGCTGGTGGAACGCTCCAGTGTGAAACATCTGGCATAATCAAAAAAACCCGGTCTCTCAAACCAGAGGGACCGGGAGACTGTGGTTAATCACCTGCTCCGTTTCTTCTTATGAAACCTTATCCGATTGATTCTGTTTGCTTCTCCCCTTCAGGGGCTTTAAAGCCTCCTTGTGATGGGCCTTGGCACTGCGCTTTTTCTGGCCGTCCTCCTTCCTCTGGACCAAAAGCTCCACATCCTGGGCATCCGCCATTTTTGCCGTCTTCACAGCATAAAAGCGGTCATCCTCTGACTTTTTTACCCTGATTTTCCCTTTCACAACCCCATGCTCCGGGCATACGGCCAGGCAGAAATAAAATCTCTGTCCGTAAGGAAACCATCTGAGCTTCTTGCGCAGCATCCTGTTGCATTTCACGCATTTCATATCTGTTATATCCTTATCTTTAAGGATGTCTTCCCTGGAGTCAAATTCTCTGGACACATACTTGGAGTATTCCGGAAAATACAGCCGGTATTCCTCGGCCTTATTCCTGGGAAGTCCGTAATAATCCACCGACACGTAGGTACCATAAGTCTCCATGTCCAGAGCCGAAAGGATACGGCCGGTATAATAGGCATCATCCAGCGCCCGGTGAAACGGCCTCTCCTCTTCCATTTCCTGAAGCTGTATCGCCATATCAAGGGATACCTTGTTTTTTCCGTCCCCGTACTGGAGGCAGTAAAGCTTCTGAATATCCAGATAAAGAAGGGGCCTGGGAAACGGGTTGGGAAGCTTATGATAAGCCATATTCCTCTGAAGCTCCGTCAAATCCATGGAGCCCCAGGTACAGAAGCAATACTCCTCCTCACCGCACCATGCAAGGAAACGGTTCATAACCACATCAAAGGGCTCTCCCTCCTGGCGCAGCTTTGCCATATCCATGTGTGTCACTTCCGATATCTTAAAATGCATCTTTTTATAAACCTTAGGCCGGATCAGCTTGTGAAACGCTCCTGTCTCTTCAAAATTCCCGTTCAGCTTTACTGCTCCGATTTCTATGATTTCAAAAGGAAGATGCTCCACCGAATCTTCCTTTCCATTGGGACTCTGGTTCCATTCCAAATCAAAAACAATGTAATTCATCTCTTCATCCTGTCACTATACAATCTCAATTTACCTACCTATCTTACCATAACGGAAAGAATATGGAAAGGGGCTTTCTATGTCATTGATTCCCAGTATTGCCAATTCTGCATCTGTATCCTACGCTCTATTTTCACCTCATGCCGCCGACGTAATATATGACGGTTAGCGCCTTCCGGTTGCTGCCTTCCCATTGCATTTTTAAATGTTAACCAAAACTTTATTTTATGTTGACAATTTGCCGCCCGCTATCTATAATAAGTAAAATGTAATGGTAAATTTCAGAGAGGAGCCCAATATGATAAAACTCATACAAGCCGCCTGCCAATGGGGACAGAAGGATTTTGACGGGTGGGTGATTGGAAGGGCCCGGTACTGTCTCCACAGCCGGTCGGAGCCCGCATCCTGTGAATCCATCCCGAAAAAGGCTGCTCCCGGATATGTCCTGTTGGAAACCACTGCATATGATGCAGGCCGTCTGCCCTGTCAGTCTCTTGAAATCTGCCTGGTGGACATTAATGTTCTCAGGAATACCGGAAATATCAAGGAGGCCAGGTGTATGCCGGGACAACTGACCATGACCTTTCTTCCGGAAGACCTTAAGAGCTTCCTGTCTGCTTCCGGGGATACCAACCCGATTCACTATGGACCAAATGCAGTCGTTCCCGGCCTGTGGATGCTCAGCCGGCTGGAGGAATTGTACGGCTCCCACAGACCTGTCGAGACCCTTTCCATACGGTTCCTGCACCCCGTCCATGCAGGAGGCTCTGTCCGCCTGATACATAAAAACAACATGGTAACAGGAACGTGGGCAGTACCACCTGTTTTACCATGACCATCCACTCACCAGATCAAACTTAAAAACGGAGGTAATCATGAATCAGAAATTTAATACTGTAGAACTCACCAAAATGGCCCTGCTGACCGCATTAATATGTGTTTCCGCTTACATTGTCATCCCTCTTCCATTCACACCGGCCAGTCTTACGGCCCAGACCCTGGTTGTCAATCTCATTGCACTGCTCCTGACTCCCAGGCAGGCAGCATTTACCATGGTCGTGTATATTCTTCTGGGTCTGACCGGTCTGCTGTATTCTCCGGCGGCATGGGCGGGCCCGGAAAGCTGTTCGGCCCAACAGGCGGCTATATCATGTCATGGATTCCGGCTGTCATGCTCATGTCATGGTTAAAGGGAAAATATTACAGCTTTAAGCGGTATTGTCTGGTGACCATTCTGGTTGGAATGCCTGTGATTTATCTGATAGGAAGTGCCTATATGAAATTCATAACCGGAATGGACTGGGCAGCCACCTTCACAGCCGCCGTAATCCCATTCATTCCCCTTGATATTTTTAAATGCTTTGCCGCCGCCCTGATTGCGAAGCCGGTGCAGATAAGTCTGTCAAACGCCCAGCGGGCCCGTTAGGAGGCTTTCATGGACAAGGTATTCATACTTGGAGGCTGCGCAGCTATATCGGCGTAAGAAACAGCGCATACCGCCATGTACCCGCCGAGCATCTGGCGCCGCCGTGTTAAAGGAGCTGACCGCCCGGTATCAGCCGTCAAAGATTGATATGATTATCTGCGGCAACTGTGTGGGAGGAGGGGGCAACATTACCCGTCTCATGGCCCTGGAGGCAGGACTTTCGGAATCCATTCCTTCCGTTACAGTGGACCTTCAGTGCGCTTCCTCCCTGGAAGCAGTTATAACAGCCGCGGCCAGGATACAGAGCGGTCTGGCTGATCTGGTGATTGCCGGAGGTTTTGAAAGCAGTTCCACTCAGCCCTGCGCAGCTATAACCCTAACCATCCATATGTCTCCTCCCATACTGATAATCCTTCCGGCAATCCGGCTTACATACATGACGGCAGTCCGGCTGACAATAGCGATGTCCGCAGAACGGGGCTTTCCCTGACGTACAGCACCGCCAAATTTATTCCCGGCCCGCACCGTGAGGACGTAATGCTGCAGGTGCGGAAAAAACAATATGCCATTACCATATAAGCCCCGGAGAAATGGACGCCTGGGTGCTGGAAAGCCACAGGCGGGCGTACAAAGCTGCCCGGGAAGGCCTTCTTGACAGCATAACTGTCCCTGTATACGGACTTGACCATGATGAGGGAATCCGGCCCCGCCTGAACAGCGCCTCCTGGACCGGCTGCCTGTGTCCTGAGGGATGGCCGGTATCTCAATGCCGCCAATGCCTGTACCATGAATGACGGGGCTGCCTTTCTTCTTCTCTGTTCAGAACCGTATCTGAAAAAGCACAAACTCTCTGCCCGTTTCCGCCTTGCAAATGCCTGTACGGTTGGGGCTGACCCACTTATGAGCCCTGCCTCCGTGCTTCCTGCTGTCAAAGGTCTTTTGGAACGCAGCGGACTCTCCATGAATGACATAGGAGCCATTGAGTGCAATGAGGCGTTTTGCCGCTATTGATGTTCTAATAAACCGGGCTTATCCGGATCAAGCCTCCCGTTACAATCAGCTGGGCGGCGCCTGGCCTACGGACATCCCTATGGGGCTTCCGGCGCATTATTCTTCTCCATCTGATGAAGTCCATGGAACTGTCAGAAAGCAGCCGTGGCATCTGCTGCGCGGCTGCCGCAGGCGGTATCGGAAGCGCCATTCTTCTGGAACAGTAAACAGCATCATCTCCCCAAATATCATACGCCAAAAGGAGTCACCCATGAAACATTCTATGGATTATCTCTCTCTGATTCAGTCCATTCCGGCTCACAGGACAGCCCTGATTGAGGATGGCCGGTTTTATACATACGGCACGCTTGTCATGGAAGCCTGCCGCATCCGTTCCCTGTCCCCGGAACCGGCTGCGCCTTCCGTGGCATGGATCAAGGCGGCCTCTGTGCACGGCCAGCTGGTACGGTTTCTGGCATTTAGCGGTACATCCCGTGTTCCCGTCATTGTGCCCGCAGACATGAAATATGTTCCTGAATCCCTTATAACAGAGGAAATTCCTGCCGGGGCCTGTATGGGTGTGCTTACCTCCGGTTCTACGGGACAGCCAAAACTATGGTTCCGTACCCTGGATAGCTGGGCCTCCTTCTTTCCTATCCAAAATACAATCTTTGGAATGACTGCCCAAACACGGCTCTTTGCTCAGGGCAGCCTGGCATTTACCGGCAATCTGAATCTGTATCTGTCCCTTCTGTCACTAGGAGCATCCATCATCACCGCTTCCCATGTAAATCCTTCTGTCTGGTGCAGGGAAATAGAGCTTCATCATGTGGATGCCTCTATCTCATCCCCTCCAGCTCCGGCTCCTGGCAAAATACACCTCCCATCCCTGCCCGGACATCAGGACCATCCTGGCAGGTTCCAAAGCTTGGCCGCAGGGACATGGTTCTTTTGAAAGCTGCCTATCCCGCAGCTGCTGTTACCTCTATTACGGGGCCAGTGAACTGAGCTATGTCACCTGGCTGACAGACCAAGAAATGAATGATAATCCGGCCTGTATCGGCAAACCCTTCCCAGGCGTAGACGTAACCCTTTGTAACGGTGAAATCTATGTGGATACTCCCTATTCCGCCATAGGAATCACAGGGCCTTACAGCGTTGGCGATACCGGCTATATGGACCGTGACGGTTATCTGTACTTTAATGGACGCAAAGACAATGTATACAATATTCACGCAATAAAGTTTCAGCCGTAAAAATAGAAAATGCACTGAACTCCCTGCCTCAGGTACAGGAGGCCGCTGTCATTTTTGAAAACAATGCTCTGCGGGCCCATGTTGTCCTCCCGGTGCCCACTCCCTCAGGCCAGGACGCAGCTGCCCTGCGCCGCATCATTAAAAAAGAACTGAAAGATTATCTTGAATCCTGGGAAATTCCCAGGGATATTGTATTCCATGAAAACCTTCCGAAAAACAACAGCGGAAAGACAGTCAGGGGACTGCTCTCCGCTAAAGAATCAATTACTATATAAGCCTGAATTCATGGGCAGGCTTGTCATACTGCCTCCCGGTAATCACACTGGCTGTAAGGTCCGTGCAATTTCTCATAACGGTCCTGTCCGTTTCCAAAATTAAATTTCTTCTCTGACAGCAGAAAATTCGTTGCTGCCTGGTAGTCTCCGTTTCTCCCTATGACTTCAAACTCATTATCAACATACTCTGCCACCGCACTGTTGCCCCGGGGGCTGACCAATGGTCCCACAGAAGGATTTAACAACAAAATAAAGGTATTAAAACGGAGAAGCTACGGTATCCGCAACTTCAAGCGTTTTCGGACCCGGATACTCCACTGTACATCATAGGATAAAATGGCTGGTCATGCGTAGGCTCATTTGGCATACCCAAAATCAGGAAAACTTGGAACCATATATAAAAAGTGCCCTTGCCATAGAACTGGAGCGGGATTTTAACAAATCCCACCCCAACTATTGACAAAGAGCCGATAAAAGAAAAAGAACCACGTATCCGTGATTCTCTTTGAGAGGCGACGACCGGAATCGGACCGGTGATGAGGGTGTTGCAGACCCGTGCCTTACCGCTTGGCTACGTCGCCATATTAACTTATAAATGACCCCAAGGGGATTCGGACCCCTGTTACCGCCGTGAAAGGGCGATGTCTTAACCGCTTGACCATGGGGCCTTGCATATATAAATTAAAAAACTCCCCGAGTAGGACTTGAACCTACGACAGCGCGGTTAACAGCCGCGTGCTCTACCGACTGAGCTATCGAGGAATAGGCTGATGCTCTCCGATTCCTTATTATACATGATAATAAAAAATTCATCAAGTACCTTTTGAAGATATTATATGAAAAACCTGCATTATTTATGCAGGTAATACATACCTTCAAAACCGCATATTGAATTCCGATTGTTTCACAAACCACTTTTTCCCTTAACCTTTTGGATAAGCCCTCGACCGATTAGTATTAGTCAGCTACGTACATTACTGCACTTCCACCTCTAACCTATCTACCTCGTCGTCTTCAAGGGTCTTACTCGCTTTCGCGATGGGATATCTCATCTTGAGGGGGGCTTCACGCTTAGATGCCTTCAGCGTTTATCCCGTCCAGACTTGGCTACCCTGCCATGGCCTTGGTAGGCCAACAGGTACACCAGCGGTCTGTCCATCCCGGTCCTCTCGTACTAAGGACAGCTCCTCTCAGATATCCTGCGCCCGCGCCGGATAGGGACCGAACTGTCTCACGACGTTCTGAACCCAGCTCGCGTACCGCTTTAATGGGCGAACAGCCCAACCCTTGGGACCTGCTACAGCCCCAGGATGCGATGAGCCGACATCGAGGTGCCAAACCACTCCGTCGATGTGAACTCTTGGGAGTGATAAGCCTGTTATCCCCAGGGTAGCTTTTATCCGTTGAGCGATGGCAATCCCACTTTCATACCACCGGATCACTAAGTCCTACTTTCGTACCTGCCCGACCCGTCGGTCTCGCAGTCAAGCTCCCTTATGCCTTTGCACTCTCTGGATGGTTTCCAACCATCCTGAGGGAACCTTTGAGCGCTCCGATACCCTTTCGGAGGCGACCGCCCCAGTCAAACTCCCCGCCTGACATTGTCCCCCGCCCGGCTCACGGGCGCAGGTTAGAAACCCAATATCGCAAGGGTGGTATCCCAACATTGGCTCCACACAGACTGGCGTCCATGCTTCTCAGCCTCCCACCTATCCTGTACATGCAATACCGAATCCCAGTATCAAACTGGAGTAAAGCTCCATGGGGTCTTTCCGTCCTGGCGCAGGTAACCAGCATCTTCACTGGTATTTCAATTTCACCGGGTGCATTGTTGAGACAGCGCTCAAATCATTACGCCTTTCGTGCGGGTCGGAACTTACCCGACAAGGAATTTCGCTACCTTAGGACCGTTATAGTTACGGCCGCCGTTTACTGGGGCTTAAATTCAAAGCTTCGCTTGCGCTAACCTCTCCTCTTAACCTTCCAGCACCGGGCAGGCGTCAGCCCATATACCTCACCTTACGGTTTTGCATAGACCTGTGTTTTTGCTAAACAGTTGCTTGAGCCTATTCTCTGCGGCCACATCTCTGTGGCACCCCTTCTCCCGAAGTTACGGGGTCATTTTGCCGAGTTCCTTAACAATGCTTCTTCCGTCGGCCTTAGGATTCTCTCCTCATCCACCTGTGTCGGTTTACGGTACGGGTACGATATAAACAATAGCGGCTTTTCTCGACGCATGGCTCACACACTTCCCTACTTCTTTTCGGTCCGCATCACGTCTTCAGATTGCCTGGCGGATTTGCCTACCAGACTCCTACCTCGCTTGCCCCGGGATTCCATTCCCGGGCTGTGCTTTCCACACGTGTCCCCACAGTTCTGTTATATCGCAGTACAGGAATTTCAACCTGTTGTCCATCGACTACGTCTTTCGACCTCGCCTTAGGTCCCGACTTACCCAGGCAGATCAGCTTTACCCTGGAAACCTTAGATATTCGGCCGTAAGGATTCTCACCTTACTCTCGCTACTCATTCCGGCATTCTCTCTTCCATAAAGTCCACAGCTCCTTTCGGTACTGCTTCTTCCCTTATGCAATGCTCCTCTACCAATTCCTTAGAATTCCTCAGCTTCGGTGTCGTGTTTTAGCCCCGGACATTTTCGGCGCAGGACCTCTCGACCAGTGAGCTATTACGCACTCTTTGAATGTATGGCTGCTTCTGAGCCAACATCCTGGTTGTCTTTGAAATCCCACATCCTTTTCCACTTAACACGCACTTTGGGACCTTAGCTGGAGGTCTGGGCTCTTTCCCTTTCGACTATCCAACTTATCTCGTATAGTCTGACTCCCGGTAAGCAATTCTGCGGCATTCGGAGTTTGATATTCTTCGGTAGGCTTTGACGCCCCTAGGAAATTCAGTGCTCTACCTCCGCGAATCTCTACCGAGGCTAGCCCTAAAGCTATTTCGAGGAGAACCAGCTATCTCCGGGTTCGATTGGAATTTCTCCCCTATCCACACCTCATCGCCACCCTTTTCAACGGATGTGCGTTCGGTCCTCCATTGCCTTTTACGGCAGCTTCAACCTGGACATGGATAGATCACCCGGTTTCGGGTCTGCACATACTGACTCTGGCCCTATTAAGACTTGGTTTCCCTACGGCTCCACACCTTCAGTGCTTAACCTTGCCAGCATGCACAACTCGCCGGACCGTTCTACAAAAAGTACGCGGTTCCTCCAATAATGAGGTTCCACAGCTTGTAAACACAGGGTTTCAGGTTCTCTTTCACTCCCCTCCCGGGGTCCTTTTCACCTTTCCTTCACAGTACTATACACTATCGGTCACTGAGGAGTATTTAGCCTTACGGGGTGGTCCCCGCGTATTCCCACAAGGTTTCTCGTGTCTCGTGGTACTCTGGATCCTGCCATGTCATCTTGGGTTTCATGTACGGGGCTTTCACCCTCTCTGGCCGGCTTTCCCAAAACCGTTCCATTACCCTTGACGAATCATTTCTGCAGTCCGAACCCCAGCATGCACGCACGCTGGTTTGGGCTCTTTCCCGTTCGCTCGCCGCTACTTAGGAAATCGAGTTTTCTTTCTTCTCCTCCGGCTACTTAGATGTTTCAGTTCACCGGGTTCCCTTCCATACGTTATGGATTGGCGTATGGATACATGAGGTCTTCTCATGTGGGTTTCCCCATTCAGAAATCTCCGGATCATAGGATATTTGCTCCTCCCCGAAGCTTATCGCAGCTTATCACGTCTTTCATCGGCTCTCAGTGCCAAGCATCCGCCCTGCGCTCTTTTTTGCTTGGCCTTTCAGATATTATAGCGTTAATATCTGACGGCTTGTTGGTTTGTTGTTTCTCTACTTCGTTGCTTTTGCAACGCCTCGTTTCGTCTCTATCTCTACGTTTAACGTATTTTTAGATGTTTTATATATGCAGTTTTCAAGGTACATTCTTTTTCCTGACTGATATGTTTTATCAGCCATTTAAACACAAAACTTCTTTTATGCTTAAATCACTGGTAAAACCAGTTATCATAACAGCGTTTCCCCGCTGTATCAGGTTACACCTCTTCTTCGGTGCTGTTCTATTTTCATAGGCTCTTTCTTCCCTCTGCCTTTTTTAGGGATCCGGCAGCCACCTGCTTTCCCATGCCGTCTCCAGCATAGTATCATCGGCCGCTTCGGTCTTGACCGTCGTGTTCGGGATGGGTACGGGTGTGTCCCCGAAGCGCATCGCCACCGGAAATTTTTCTGTTATCTCCTGATAACTAAACAGTAAAACACATACAACTACTTCTTCTTCCTTAGAAAGGAGGTGATCCAGCCGCACCTTCCGATACGGCTACCTTGTTACGACTTCACCCCAGTTATCGGTCCCGCCTTCGGCAGCTCCCTCCATAAGGTTGGGTCACTGACTTCGGGCGTACTGACTCCCATGGTGTGACGGGCGGTGTGTACAAGACCCGGGAACGTATTCACCGCGACATTCTGATTCGCGATTACTAGCGATTCCAGCTTCGTGCAGTCGAGTTGCAGACTGCAGTCCGAACTGGGACGTTATTTTTGAGATTTGCTAAGCGTCACCGCTTCGCTTCCCTTTGTTTACGCCATTGTAGCACGTGTGTAGCCCAAATCATAAGGGGCATGATGATTTGACGTCGTCCCCGCCTTCCTCCGGGTTATCCCCGGCAGTCTCCCTAGAGTGCCCAGCCGGACTGCTGGCTACTAAGGATAGGGGTTGCGCTCGTTGCGGGACTTAACCCAACATCTCACGACACGAGCTGACGACAACCATGCACCACCTGTCTTGCCTGTCCCGAAGGAAAGCTCCGGTTAAGGAACGGTCAGGCAGATGTCAAGACTTGGTAAGGTTCTTCGCGTTGCTTCGAATTAAACCACATGCTCCACCGCTTGTGCGGGTCCCCGTCAATTCCTTTGAGTTTCATTCTTGCGAACGTACTCCCCAGGTGGAATACTTATTGCGTTTGCTG
>ENA-OQCK01000592-OQCK01000592.1-human-gut-metagenome-genome-assembly--contig:-NODE-592-length-18266-cov-3.301891_pt1 | contig 18266 bp, 25 predicted proteins | sample MGYA00242498_ERZ504578 | MGnify/ENA primary metagenome ERZ504578 (study PRJEB26092, sample SAMD00036229) | human gut metagenome | host: Homo sapiens | study: EMG produced TPA metagenomics assembly of...
TCGATCGAAGCTAGACGTACGAGCGTACATCGATGATGCTCAGACGTACGTTAGCTGTACATGATCGATGTCAGACGTACGTAGCTGTACATGATCGACAAGATATTGAATATCATTGTTGTACAGAAAAAGTACAAGGATCCTGACTATTCAGCAAAGGATTTGGCGAAAGAATTGAAAACGAATACTCGTTATCTTTCTGCAGTAGTTAACTCTCGCTTTGGCATGAACTATTCTTGTCTGTTAAATGAATACAGAGTAAAAGATGCTTTGCATTTATTGACGGATAAACGTTATGCCGACAAAAATGTGGAAGAAATTAGCGCTATGGTTGGCTTTGCAAATCGTCAATCTTTTTACGCTGCATTTTACAAAAACATAGGTGAGACTCCTAACGGTTATCGCAAAAGACATTTGGAAGATAAAAAGTAATTGCGCTTTCCGAAACTGACCAAAAGGAATTACCTCTGAATGAAAGATTTTGGAGATAATTCCTTTTCTCATTTTAATGAATCAATATCAGCATTATGAAAAAACATCTTATTTCAATGGCGGTGACCGCTGCGCTTTTATCATCGTGCGGAGGAGCCAAAACAACAACTGCTGAGGCAGATAAATTTGATTATACAGTGGAACAATTTGCAGACTTACAGATATTACGTTATAAGGTTCCCGGATTTGAGGAACTGACGCTGAAACAAAAAGAACTGATTTACTACCTGACAGAGGCTGCTCTGGAAGGACGGGACATCTTATTCGATCAAAATGGAAAGTATAATTTGAGAATCCGCAGGATGCTCGAAGCAGTATATACGAACTATCAGGGAGATAAAACTACTCCCGACTTCAAGAATATGGAAGTTTACCTCAAAAGGGTATGGTTCTCCAATGGTATTCACCACCACTACGGTACAGAGAAATTTGTGCCCAACTTCTCGCAGGATTTTCTGAAACAGGCCGTGCTTGGCATTGACGCCCAATTGCTTCCGTTATCAGACGGACAGACTGCCGAACAACTTTGCGCTGAACTGTTCCCCGTGATTTTCGACCCGGCTATCATGCCGAAGCGGGTGAATCAGGCTGACGGTGAAGACCTTGTGCTGACCTCCGCCTGCAACTACTACGACGGAGTGACGCAGAAGGAAGCCGAAGACTTCTACAATGCAATGAAAGACCCGAAGGACGAGACTCCGGTGTCGTATGGCTTGAACAGTCGTCTGGTGAAAGAGAATGGAAAGTTGGAGGAAAAGGTATGGAAAGTAGGCGGACTTTATACGCAGGCGATTGAGAAGATTGTCTACTGGTTGAAGAAAGCGGAAACTGTTGCTGAGAATGAGGCGCAGAAAGCGGTTATCAGCAAGTTGATCCGGTTCTATGAAACGGGTAACTTGAAGGACTTTGACGAGTATGCAATTCTTTGGGTGAAGGACCTTGATTCGCGGATTGACTTTGTGAACGGGTTTACCGAAAGTTATGGCGACCCGCTGGGCATGAAAGCCAGTTGGGAATCGTTGGTTAATTTCAAGGATATCGAATCTACTCACCGCACGGAAATTATCAGCAGTAATGCCCAGTGGTTTGAAGACCATTCTCCGGTGGACAAAGCTTTCAAGAAAGATGAAGTGAAAGGTGTATCGGCTAAAGTAATCACTGCCGCTATCCTTGCCGGTGATCTTTATCCGGCGACAGCGATTGGTATCAACCTTCCGAATGCTAACTGGATTCGTGCGCATCACGGATCTAAATCCGTGACTATCGGAAATATTACCGATGCTTATAACAAAGCTGCTCATGGCAATGGATTCAACGAAGAATTTGTATACAGCGACGCGGAAATAAAACTGATTGATACTTATGCCGATCTGACGGACGAGCTTCATACGGATTGCACGAATGCCTTGGACACGGTTCCGGCAAATTGCTTCCGGGAGTGGACCCTGATGCTTTGAAGCTTATGGTTCTACGATCGAAGAAGCCCGTGCCGATTTGTTCGGACTTTATTATGTAGCCGACCCGAAACTGGTGGAACTGAAACTCCTTTCTTCTCCCGATGCTTATAAGGCTCAATATTATACTTATTTAATGAACGGGTTAATGACACAGTTGGTACGCATCGAACCGGGAAATACTGTTGAGGAGGCTCATATGCGTAACCGTCAGTTGATTGCCCGTTGGGTGTTTGAGAAAGGTGCTGCCGATAAAGTGGTCGAAATGGTGAAGAAAGACGGAAAGACGTATGTCGTAATCAATGACTACCAGAAAGTGCGTGAACTTTTCGGCGAACTGCTGGCTGAAATCCAACGTATCAAGTCGACCGGTGACTTTGAGGGTGCGCGTGCATTGGTAGAAAATTATGCTGTGAAAGTAGATCCGGTTCTTCACGCTGAAGTATTGGAACGTTACAAGAAACTGAATCTGGCTCCTTACAAAGGTTTTGTGAATCCGAAATACGAACTGGTGACGGATGATAATGGAAATATTACGGATGTCACTGTGGATTATAGTGAAGGTTATGTAGAGCAAATGTTGCGTTACAGCAAGGATTACTCTCCATTGCCTTCGGTAAACAACTAATCGGAATATGGATATTAAAGAACAATTAAAAGATATCAAAACACAGCTCCGTCTCTCTATGAACGGGGCTGTGTCCCAAAGTATGCGTGAGAAAGGGCTGCTCTACAAACTCAATTTCGGTGTAGAACTGCCCCGTATCAAGATGATTGCCGAAGGTATGAGAAGAATCATGACCTGGCGCAAGCTTGTGGAAAGAAAATATTCGCGAGTGTAAGATCATGGCTGCCATGCTTCAACCGATTGATACCTTTTATCCGGAGATTGCGGACATCTGTAGAGGATATTCAAAATATCGAAATAGCCGAGTTGACTTGCATGAATCTTTTTCAGCATTTGCCGTATGCCCCTGCCAAATCTCTTCACTGGATTGCGGATGAACAGGAATATGTGCAAACCTGTGGTTTCCTGACTGCCGCCCGTCTCCTGATGAAGAAAGGTGATATGACGGAACGGGCCTCAGGCGAATTGCTCGACCAGGCAATCTGTGCAGTTCATTCCGAGAGTTATCACGTGCGTAATGCGGCGTTGCTGGTGATCCGCAAGTATATGCAGCATAACGAGGAACACGCTTTTCAGGTGTGCCGGTTGGTAGAAGGAATGGCCGATTCTGAGGTAGAAGCGGAGCAGATACTTTATAATATGGTGAAAGAAGAGGCTGCAGATTTATAATATAATAAGACTATGATTGTATAAGGTGATAGGGGGACGGACTTGACCATAACTTTATCACCTTATTATTTAATAACAGATAACATTGTATTTTCTTTTAGAGGAATTTCTTTTTGCTTTCCGCAAAAAAGGCTTAACTTTGTTCGCGCTAATTTTGGCTGATAATGGAAACTCAAAATGTGAAAGATACAGTAAGGCAGATATTCACGGAATATCTCACGGCGAACGGGCATCGTAAGACTCCTGAACGCTACGCCATACTCGATACTATCTATTCTATTGACGGCCATTTCGATATAGATATGCTCTATTCGCGGATGATGGACCAGGAGAATTTCCGGGTGAGCCGGGCGACTCTCTACAATACTATTATCCTTCTTATCAATGCGCGGCTGGTTATCAAGCACCAGTTCGGCACTTCCTCCCAATACGAAAAATCATATAATCGCGAGACACATCATCACCAGATATGTACTCAGTGCGGTAAAGTGACCGAGTTTCAGAACGAGGAGTTGCAGCATGCCATTGAAAATACAAAATTAAGCCGCTTTCAACTTTCGCATTACTCCTTATATATATATGGTATATGCAGCAAGTGCGACAGAGCTAACAAACGGAAAAAAGTAAATAACAACAATAAAAAAGAAAAATGAAAGTAGATGTTCTATTAGGATTACAATGGGGCGACGAAGGTAAAGGAAAAGTAGTCGACGTATTAACACCTAAGTACGATGTGGTTGCTCGTTTCCAGGGCGGCCCGAATGCCGGTCACACACTTGAGTTTGAAGGACAGAAGTATGTGCTTCGTTCTATCCCTTCCGGTATTTTTCAGGGAAACAAGGTAAACATCATCGGTAATGGTGTGGTACTTGACCCGGCACTGTTTAAGGCAGAAGCAGAAGCGCTTGAAGCATCAGGCATCCGCTGAAAGAACGTTTGCACATCTCAAAGAAAGCGCATCTCATTCTTCCGACACACCGTATCCTGACGCTGCTTACGAAGCTGCCAAAGGAGATGCCAAAGTGGGAACTACCGGTAAGGGGATTGGTCCTACATATACGGATAAAGTAAGCCGTAACGGTGTCCGTGTAGGTGATATCCTTCATAATTTCGATCAGAAATACGCTGCTGCAAAGGCTCGTCACGAACAAATCCTGAAAAGCCTGAACTACGAATATGATCTTGCTGAACTGGAAAAGGCATGGTTGGAAGGTATCGAATATCTGAAACAGTTCCATTTTGTAGATAGCGAACATGAAGTAAACAATCTGTTGAAGGACGGAAAGAGTGTTCTTTGTGAAGGTGCACAAGGTACTATGCTTGATATCGACTTCGGTTCGTATCCGTTTGTTACTTCTTCCAATACAGTTTGTGCCGGTGCCTGCACCGGATTGGGCGTAGCTCCCAACCGTATCGGAGAAGTTTACGGTATCTTCAAAGCATATTGTACTCGCGTAGGAGCAGGTCCTTTCCCGACTGAACTGTTTGATGAAACAGGAGACAAGATGTGTACGCTGGGACATGAGTTCGGTTCGGTTACAGGTCGTAAGCGTCGTTGCGGTTGGATTGACCTCGTTGCGTTGAAATATTCCGTTATGATAAACGGGGTTACCAAATTGATTATGATGAAGAGCGATGTGCTCGATACTTTCGAAACAATCAAGGCTTGTGTAGCTTACAAAGTTAACGGTGAGGAAATTGATTACTTCCCATACGACATCACTGAAGGGGTGGAACCTGTATATGCAGAACTTCCGGGCTGGCAGACGGACATGACGAAGATGCAGAGCGAAGATGAATTCCCCGAAGAATTCAACGCATATCTGACTTTCCTCGAAGAACAACTTGGCGTACAAATCAAGATTGTATCCGTAGGACCGGACAGAGCGCAGACTATCGAACGTTATACGGAAGAATAACATTTGTTCTATTATATTTTGGGAAGGCGGAGATTGGACAAACTCCGCCTTTCTTGTTCAAATCTTTGTTGCTTAGTATGGACACAAATAATAAATGCCTTATGAAAACACGTTTTATTTCTTTTCTTTTATTACTCGCCATGAGTTGTGGGGCTTTTGCCCAGTCTTCCTATCAGCCGACAGAAGAAAACTTGAAAGCACGGGAAGAGTTTCAGGATAATAAGTTTGGTATTTTCCTTCATTGGGGACTGTATGCAATGCTTGCTACCGGTGAATGGACTATGACAAATATAAATCTGAATTATAAAGAGTATGCCAAACTGGCAGGTGGATTTTATCCATCCAAGTTTGATGCGGATAAGTGGGTGCAGTCTATCAAGCTTCGGGAGCCAGATATATCTGTTTCACGACCCGTCACCACGAGGGTTTCTCGATGTTTGATACCAAATATTCGGATTATAATGTGGTGAAAGCTACTCCTTTCAAAAGAGACATTGTGAAGGAGCTTGCTGCTGCCTGTGCCAAACATGGAATCAAACTTCATTTCTACTATTCGCATCTCGACTGGGTGCGTGAAGACTATCCCTGGGGACGAACAGGGCGTGGAACGGGGCGGCCGGATTCAAAAGGAAACTGGAAAAGCTATTATCAATTTATGAATAACCAGTTGACGGAATTGCTTACAAACTACGGTCCCGTAGGTGCTATCTGGTTCGACGGCTGGTGGGATCAGGATCAGAATAAAGACTTTGATTGGGAATTGCCCGAACAGTATGCTTTGATTCATAAGCTCCAACCGGGGTGTCTGGTCGGAAATAATCATCATCAGACGCCTTTTGCCGGTGAGGATATTCAAATCTTCGAACGTGACCTGCCGGGTGAGAATACGGCAGGGCTCTCCGGACAGGATGTAAGTCACCTGCCGCTGGAAACTTGTGAAACGATGAATGGGATGTGGGGTATAAGATTACCGACCAGAACTATAAGTCTACCAAAACATTGATTCATTATCTGGTGAAGGCTGCCGGCAAGAATGCCAATCTTCTGATGAACATCGGTCCTCAACCTGACGGAGACTTCCTGCAGTGGCAGTACAACGTTTGCAAGAGATGGGCGAGTGGATGAAACAATACGGAGAGACAATCTATGGAACACGTGGCGGTGTGGTTGCGCCTCACGATTGGGGAGTGACTACACAGAAAGGGAACAAACTCTATGTGCATATTCTGGATTTGAAAGATAAAGCATTATTCCTGCCTTTGACAGATAAGAAAGTGAAGAAGGCGGTTGTATTTAAAGATCAGTCTCCGGTTCGCCTTACCAAAACGAAAGCGGGCGTTCTGCTGGAATTTGCGGAAGTCCCGAAAGATATTGACTATGTGGTAGAACTTACGATTGACTAATTTTTAGCTAATTCTTCATAAAAGCACGGGGAAACTATTCTGACATTGATAGTTTCCCCGTATTTTGGCAAACAATTTGTTTATAGATATAGAGTAATAATTAAAACGAAAAGTATATGATGTCTTATTGGGTATTATTTATTGGAATTGCCGTAGTAAGTTGGCTGGTGCAGATGAATTTGCAGAACAAATTCAAGAAGTACTCCAAGATCCCTACCGGCAATGGCATGACAGGACGCGACGTGGCTTTGAAGATGTTGCATGACAATGGAATTTATGATGTACAAGTAACACATACTCCGGGACGATTGACCGACCACTACAATCCTGCAAATAAAACAGTGAATTTGAGTGAAGGTGTGTATGAAAGTAACAGTATCATGGCGGCTGCCGTAGCTGCACACGAATGTGGGCACGCTGTTCAGCACGCACGTATGTATGCGCCGTTGAAAATGCGTAGCGCATTGGTCCCGGTAGTGAGCTTTGCGTCTTCTATCATGACATGGGTGTTGTTGGGAGGTATTTTATTGCTGAATACATTCCCTCAGTTATTGTTGGCAGGTATTATATTGTTTGCCATGACTACATTGTTCAGCTTTATCACCTTGCCGGTGGAAATCAATGCAAGTAAGCGTGCACTCGTTTGGCTGAGTTCATCCGGGATCACCAACTCGTATAATCATAGACAAGCTGAAGATGCACTTCGTTCCGCTGCATACACTTATGTAGTAGCTGCGTTGGGTTCATTGGCTACGTTGATTTACTACATTATGATCTTCATGGGTAGAAGAGACTAAAAACTTCTCCATAAAATATAAAAGAGTGCCTTCTTAGTCCGCATTAGGATTCTGGAAGGCACTCTTTTGTTTGTCATACGTTATCATATATTCGGGTTTTGCACAACTTAGGTAGAATGTTGACGATTTTTTCAGATATATGCAAGTGTTGCTCGGAAATTTGCAGTAAATTTGCGCAATTAAAATTATAAACAGTAATATTATGGCAGCAAAACCAAGTATTCCTAAAGGAACTCGTGACTTCTCGCCGGTAGAAATGGCGAAGCGTAATTATATATTCAATACGATTCGTGACGTATATCATCTTTATGGTTTCCAGCAGATAGAAACTCCATCTATGGAAATGCTTTCTACACTCATGGGAAAGTATGGAGATGAAGGCGACAAACTTCTTTTTAAGATTCAGAACTCGGGAGATTATTTTTCCGGTATCACTGACGAGGAATTGTTGAGCCGTAATGCAGCAAAGCTGGCAAGCAAATTCTGTGAGAAAGGATTGCGTTATGACTTGACTGTACCTTTTGCCCGTTATGTAGTGATGCACCGTGACGAAATCACGTTCCCTTTCAAACGCTATCAGATTCAGCCGGTATGGCGTGCCGACCGTCCGCAGAAAGGGCGTTATCGTGAGTTTTATCAATGTGATGCGGATGTGGTAGGTAGTGATTCGTTGCTGAACGAGGTAGAACTGATGCAGATTGTTGATACTGTATTCAGCCGTTTCGGTATTCGTGTATGCATCAAGATTAATAATCGTAAGATTCTTTCCGGTATTGCCGAGATTATCGGTGAAGCTGATAAGATTGTCGATATAACCGTAGCCATAGATAAGCTGGATAAGATCGGTCTGGACAACGTGAATGCCGAACTGAAAGAGAAAGGGATCAGTGATGAGCTATTGCCAAATTGCAGCCTATTATTCTTCTTAACGGCACGAATGCGGAGAAACTGGGCACATTGAAAGAAGTGTTGTCAGCCAGTGAAGTAGGATTGAAGGGAGTGGAGGAAAGTGAGTTTATTCTGAATACATTGGAAACAATGGGGCTGAAGAATGAAATTGAACTTGACCTGACATTGGCCCGCGGATTGAACTACTATACAGGGGCTATTTTTGAAGTGAAGGCGTTGGACGTACAAATCGGCAGTATCACAGGCGGTGGACGCTATGACAATCTGACCGGAGTATTCGGTATGTCGGGGGTATCCGGTGTCGGTATCTCTTTCGGTGCAGACCGTATCTTCGATGTGTTGAACCAGCTCGAACTTTATCCGAAAGAAGCTGTGAACGGAACAGAAGTGTTATTCATCAATTTCGGTGAAAAGGAAGCGGCTTTCTCTATGGGTGTTTTGGCAAAAGTGCGTGCAGCAGGTATCCGTGCCGAAATCTTCCCGGATGCCTCCAAGATGAAAAACAAATGAGCTATGCCAATGCGAAGAATATTCCGTTTGTCGCTATCGTAGGTGAAAACGAGATGAATGAGGGCAAAGTTATGTTGAAGAATATGGAGACAGGGGAACAGAATCTTGTTTCGGCAGAAGAATTGATTGCTGCTGTAAAGAGATAAAAGAACATTGATTATAAAAAGATAAGGTGCCGTTGACATTCGATCAGCGGCACCTTATTATTTGGGAATAGTACTCCTGTTTACCGGGAGTTACAAATGACGTTCGGGATACATCTCATTCCACCATTCCGGGCGATCCTGCACCAGCGTGCAAACCATGCCATAATAGAATTGTGCCATTTGATACGCTTGTCGTAATCTGAAATAAAATGATTCTCACCGTCTACTGTGATGAATTCAACAGTCTTTCCTAATATCTTCAAGGCATTGAAAAGCTGTATACTTTCACCTATGGGTACATTGGTATCTACGGTTCCGTGCAACAATAGCAATGGAGTGTTGATCTTGTCAGCATTGAATAAAGAGCCTTGTTTGGTAAACAGATCCGGGTTTTTCCAGGGGTAGCTGTCGGCAGCGGCAATCGCATTGTATGAATAGCCCCAGTAACCTTCTCCCCAATAGCTGGTCACATCGCTGATACCTGCATGAGACACGGCAGCGGCAAAGATGTCAGTTTGAGTTTGCAGATACTGCGTCATGAATCCTCCGTAGGAAGCACCGAGACATCCGATTCGTTTTTCGTCTACAAACGGGTGTTCCTTGCAGAACTGTTTTGTTCCTTCAATAATATCGTCAGCAGTACGTTTTCCCCACGCGTTGACGTGGCGTGCAGAAAATTCCTGTCCGAAACCGATAGTACCGCTAGGCTGAATCACATACACTACATAGTCGCGTGAAGCGAACAGTTGGGCACAATACGGATTACTGATGCCACGTGTCGTAGGAGTGGTTCCGCCATAGTAATAAACAAGCATCGGATACTTCTTATTCGGGTCGAAGTTGGGCGGCAGACACATCTTTCCGGTGATTATCGTTCCGTCCGAGGCCGTAAAGTTCCACGGTTCGGTTTTACCTAATTCTATCTGGTCGAGAATTGGCTTCAATGGGTTCGGCCAGTAACCGGGAAGTTTTTTTCTTCATGTCATACAGATAGGCAACTCCGGCATTATGGTCGGATTGACCGATATAAGCAGCGATTCCCGGATTATATTCCGATAAGGTGAAAGCACTGGTAACATCCGTTTCCAGGTTCAACTTCTCAAAACTGTTGTTTTTGGGCGAGTAGCGATAGATGTTCTTGCAGTCGCCATCGTCCGTATTGAAATAAATACATCCGTCCCCGCGATTCCATTGCAGAGGCTGACAGTCGGTTGAAGTCTTTAGTAATCGGCTGTATCTTGCGGGTAGCCAGGTCCATGATAAATGCCTGTGTGTCGAAATCATTGGCAATAGGATGATTACCGCAATTCTTTCCGATTCCGCCGAAGGCCTCGGGACTTGCTGTAAGCAATAACTGCTTGCCGTCCGGTGAATAGCTGGCACCTCCCAGGAAGCGTTCGTCGTGGAAAAGAGTGTCAACCTTCAACGTTTCCAGATCTACCAGGTAGAGAGAAGACAGAGAGAACGGACGTTGAGTGATGTTTTCTTTCGATGTACTATATATCATAAATTTCCCATCGGGAGAAATATCCTGTAAGTAAGTGCTATGGTTACCATAAGTCAACCGTTCGGAAACACCGTTGGCTATGTTATATTTAGCCAGGAAGCTTCGTCCGCGAGTGTTGGGAATACGGTCTGCCGGGCTGACGATACGGCGGAGAGCACCTTGTTCTTTTTCTCCTTCTTCTCTGGGGTAATAGATCAGGAAGTCTTCGTTGGGCGACCATGTAAAGCTCTGTTCGGGAATCCCTTTCAAGAGAGTTTCTTCGTTCAGTGTAGCAGGGTCGAGCGTGATAACGTCATTTCCGCTAAGCGCTGTTACGGTATAATAGAGTTTGTCGCTTTTGGGCATCCAACGCATACCGTCTCTTGCATTATCCAAAAGAACCTTTCCGGTTTTCAGTTCCGTGAGCTGACAGTATGTACGCGAGCGTTTGGCAGCATGGTTGTTCCAATAACGGGTCAGCAGGTATTTTCCACTCGGAGAGATCGCAACGGAGATAACACGGTTGCCGTACACTGTATTATCCAGTGAAAAACGCTTCTTTGCATTCGGATCTAGTGTGCAGGCGATATCCTTGAATTTATTGTCCTTGATAAACTCGCATTTCAGGGTAGGAGCAGCTTTGTCTTCTGCGGTGGAAAGCAATTTGATTGTGATTTCATAATCTCTTTCCGGTTCCAGAGTAAGAGCTATATCCCGAGAGGAGGCAGAACTGATACTATCTTCGGCGGCGTCCTTTGTCTGCTTGGAACTTCGTCGATAAAGACTTCCCAGCGGACGGGAGAAGTAACTTCAATTTTCCTTTCAGGAAACGTTCCGCCCTGATCTGTGTTTTAAGTACATAAATCTTGCTGTTTTTGTCAGCCTTATCCAATGTTAGATACCCTGCCGTGTCAACGGTCAGTGATTGCAGGGGCGCATCAGGGAGGTCGAGTACTACCGGAGTTTTAAGCAACATCTTGGTTGAATGCTTTTCTCCTTTCGGGTTGATACTGTCGTTCATGATAGGTGTACGAACCTCAATAGCGTCGCGGACTTTGTATTGTGTCACTCTTTCCTGCGCCTGGAGAGTGAGTCCGGTCAACAGAAAAATGGCTAAAGCCACTTCTTTCTTTTTCATGTGTTGTGTATTAAATTAAATAATATGATTAATTAGGTAGCAAATGTAACTTAATGTTCTTAGTATACAACCAAAACAGCTCTTTTTTTAGTATTCAATCCGATCTAATATCCCATTGAGGAAAGCAATGGCTACTCCATAGTTTGTCATGGGAATATTTTGCTTTCGGGCTAACTCGATACGGCTGAGTACATATTTACGGTTGAACATACATGCCCCACAGTGAATCACTAAAGAATAAGGTGTCAGGTCTTGTGGAAAGTCTGTTCCGCCCACGATGTCTATTTGCAGTTTCTCACCGATACGTTTTCTCAGTAAGCGGGGAAGTTTCACCCGCCCGATATCCTCGGAAAGAGGGGCATGGGTACAGGCTTCGGCTATTAGCACACGTGATGATTCGGTCAGCATCTCAATAGCGGCCGCACTTTTCACATAATAATGAATATCTCCCTTATATCCGGCGAAAAGCACAGAAAAGGACGTAAGTTTGCTCTCTTCCGGTTTTTGCTCGTAGACTGTTTTGAAAACCTGCGAATCCGTAATAATCAATTTGGGAGGATGAGCAAGGGCGTGTAATGTTTCCGGCAACTTGTCGGTGGTACAGGTGACAATCAGACATTTCTTGTCCAGCAATTCACGAATCGTCTGTACTTGCGGCAGGATGAGCCGGCCTTTGGGAGCCTGTATGTCCTGTGGCATTACGAGAAGTACGAGGTCATTCTCTGCGACTAACGTTCCGGTGATACTTTGCTGGCCGAAATCCGGAGGGAGTTTTTCCAGTATAGTCCGGCGGATCTGTTCGATCCCTGTTTTCTCTTTTGCACTGATTAGGACAGGAGTATCTCCGAAACTTTCTCTGACTTTGATAGCCAACGCCTGTGAATCTTTCCGTATATCTGTTTTGTTTATCAGCAGAATCGTCGGAATCCCTTTAGCCTTTAACTGTTCCAGCCAGTAAAGTTCTTCTGTAAAATCGGGCTCCTTTGTCTCCTTTGAAAGCTCGGCAGACGTATCGCCTCCACAAAATAAGATAGCCATATCTGTTTTCTCTACCGCTTTCCATGTGCGTTCAATACGCATTCGCCCAAGTTCGCCTTCATCGTCGAATCCCGGTGTATCGATAAACAAGCACGGTCCGATCCCATGAATTTCCATGGCTTTCGCTACCGGGTCGGTGGTTGTTCCTGGAGTATCCGAGACGAGCGCAGTGTCCTGTCCTGTCAAAGCGTTGATAAGAGAAGACTTGCCACTGTTTCGTCTGCCGAAAAGAGCTATGTGAAGCCTGTTGGCGTTAGGGGTATCTGTTAAACTCATAATCGAAAATCTCTTTTCCTTCGGCGATTGCTTTTAAGTTACGTATGGCGATTTCTCTGATTTGGGATTCGGAATATGTTCCGTTTCCTTTTCAATCAGTTTCAGCCTTTTTTCCGGGTGTCTTCGGAGGCATAATCTTCCAGATACTCTTTCAGTGTCATTAAGGCATTCGGGGCACAGCAGTTTGCTATCTGTCCGGATTTGACGAGCGACATGAAACGGTCGCCCGTTCTTCCTTCGCGGTAACAGGCAGTACAGAAGCTGGGGATATGCCCGAGATCGAGCAGCCAGTTGACAACCTCGTCCAGTGTCCGTGTGTCACTGACATCGAACTGTGCGGAATTGTTCTCCGGCAGTTCTCTTTCCGCATACCCTCCGACACTGGTACGCGAACCGCCGCTGATTTGTGAAATGCCCAGTTCGAGGACCTTCTTGCGTGACTCCTGTGATTCGCGGGTCGAAATAATCATTCCGGTATATGGAACGGCTATCCGGATAACGGCTACAATCTTGCTGAATATCTCGTCCGAGATAGCATTGGGGAAATCCCCTGCATCAATATCATCTGCCGAGCAGATGCGCGGAACGCTGATCGTATGCGGACCTACGCCGAATCTGGCTTCCAGATGTTCGGCGTGCATCAGCAGTCCGGTAAAGTCATAACGGTATGTATTCAGTCCGAAGAGAACGCCTACCCCTACATCGTCAATACCCCCTTCCATAGCACGGTCCATGGCTTCCGTGTGGTAGGCATAGTTGCTTTTCGGTCCGGTGGGGTGGAGGGCTTCGTAGTTTTCTTTATGATAAGTCTCCTGGAACAATATATAAGTGCCGATGCCTGCCTCTTTCAACCGGCGGTAGTTTTCTACCGTAGTGGCTGCAATATTTACGTTCACCCGGCGGATAGCCCCGTTTTTATGTTTGATACCGCAAATCGTCCGGATAGATTCCAGAATATATTCTATCGGATTCAGGGTGGGATGTTCTCCTGCTTCGAGTGCCAGGCGCTTGTGCCCCATATCCTGTAAGGCAATCACTTCCTGACGGATCTCTTCCTGTGTCAGTTTCTTGCGGGCAATCGTTTTGTTTTTGGCATGATACGGGCAGTAGGTACAGCCGTTGACGCAATAGTTCGAGAGGTACAGCGGTGCAAACATTACGATACGGTTGCCGTAAAACTTTTGTTTGATTTCTTTGGCGAGATGAAAGATGTGTTCTATCAGATCGGGCTGGTCACATTCCAATAGGACGGCTGCTTCCCGATGTGTCAGTCCTTTACATAGAGCAGCTTTTTCAATCAGTTGTTCAATCAGTGCACGGTTGTCTTTGTTGGTCCGTGCATATTCCAGTGTTTCCAGAATTTCTTCATGGTGGATGAATTCTTCTGCTTCAGGTGAATCTACTTTGTATGTCATAATCTATTCTAAACTTCTAAGTTCCAACTAACTGACTTCTAACTGTCAACCGTTTTAAAATCTCCTCTGGAGAAAGAAATCTCGTAGCCGATGTTATGTAATTGTTGTTGCAATATCCTGATTCCTTCTGCCGATTCAGCTCCGAGGGAGGCTTTGTTATTATATAAGGTATACTTTTTCCGTTCCTCCTGTGGCGACAGATTGGGCATGACTACATTTGCTCCTGCCAATATCCCCCGTTCCGTCCGTCGGGAGTCAGTGTAGCCAGAGCTGTTGTCGATGGAATCAGTGCCGAAGGGTGCATCAGGCGGAAGATAGACAATAAGAGCAGTGTCTGTTCGAGCGTTCCGCTGGAATATCGGGCAAAAGGCGTATCCTGATGAGGCAGAAAAGGACCGATGCCGATCATTTCAGGACGGAGTTTTTCGATAAACAGAATGTCTTGAATCAGATGTTCTACAGTCTGTCCCGGACTACCGACCATAATTCCCGTTCCGGTTTGATACCCTGTTTCTTTTAAGTTTTGCAGGCATTGCAGGCGTTGCTTGCCGGACATTCCGGCAGGGTGCAGTTGGCTGTAATGCGTCGCGTCGTAAGTTTCGTGCCGTAACAGGTAGCGATTGGCTCCGGCGTGAAAGAAACGTTCATAGCTTCGCGTGACTTTTCGCCGAGTGATAGCGTAATGGCACAGTCCGGATAATGCCACCGTATGGCGGCAACGATTGTCTCTATGCGGTCGTCCGTCAGTGCAGGATCTTCTCCCCCTTGCAGGACAAAAGTCCGGAATCCCAGTGCGTATCCTTGTTTGCAGCAATCCAGAATACTTTCCGGACTCAGCCGGTAACGTGCTACGTGCGGATTACCTTTCCGGATGCCGCAGTAATAGCAGTTGTTCCGGCAGCAATTACTTATTTCAATCAGTCCACGGATATAAATCCGGTTTCCGAAATGCCGGAGGCTGACCTCCCGTGCCTGTTCGTTAATGATTCGCAGGGAGTCCGCGTCACATCCGGTCAACAGTTGCCGGAATTCTTCGGGTCGAAGAGTTCTTTCCTGCCGTAGTTTATCTATCCATTGTTTCATAGCTCTCTTTTCGTTTGAGCAGCTCTTGTGCCAGTTGGCGACGTCCCGAAACAATGTCATTGTGCGTGCTCGGTCCGGTGATACAACCACCTTCGCAAGCCATGACTTCAATAAATTGTCCGGCTGCCTTTCCGGTCTTGGCACAGGCACGCAGCAGGCTATGTTCTTCTTATTGATATCCGACACTTGGATCGCGTTTATCTTTTCCGCTTCTTCTTTCAGGTATGCTTTGACAGCTCCCATTACACCGCCGGCTTGTGCGAAACCGTGTGCTTCGCGGACGGAAGTATGCAATATGGAGAAAGCCTGTGTCTGCTCCAGTTGGATGTCCAACCCGTCAAGAATGGAACCCACCTCTTCGAATGTCAGGATATAATCTACGGCCTCGTCGCGGCGCACCTCTTTACGTTTGGCTACACATGGACCTACGAATACGATTTTTGCATCCGGGTGCTTCTCCTTGGCGATCCGTGCCGTGTAATACATCGGCGAACCGGTGGTGGAAACGTATGGTTTCATCCCCGGAATATGTTTTTCTACCAGTCGATGTAAGAAGGGCAGCAGGAAGTAGTCATGAAACTTTGTCCTTTTTCCAACTTCTCCAGTAACTCGTGTGCTTCGTTGCTGGTAGTCGACATTGCTCCTTCGGCCACTTCAATCACATCGGTAAATCCTATTTCTTTAAAAGCTCCATATACTTGTTCGATCGAAGTCTTGAACTGCCCGAGGATAGACGGAGCAATAATAGCCACCATTTTCTCTCCTTTACGGATTCGTTGCAAAACGTCGAATGTCTGTGAAATCTCGAAGATAGCACCGAACGGACAAGCATTCATGCACTTTCCGCAATATATACATTTGCTTTCGTCGATATGCTCTATTCCGTGTTCATCTTTACTGATAGCTTTCACCGGACAGGATTCTTCGCAAGGCACAGGAATATAGACGATGGCATGATACGGGCAACTCTTATGACAGATACCGCAACTGATACACGTCTCATGGTCGATCATTGCCTGACCGTTTTTCTTGAAACGTATGGCATCTTTGGGGCAGTTCATATAGCAACTACGGGCCACACATCCGCGACAAAGGTTGGTTATTTCATAATTAATCTGTATGCAGGAAGAACACGCTTCGTCAATGACGCACATTATATTTTCTTTATCCGGTTCGGGACGGCTCAATGCTTGCTGCGCATATTCGGAGAGAGGAGTTACTTCGTCATGTTCGTCTGTCATGTCCAGTCCCATTAGGGGGAACATCTTGTATCTCCACACGGCTCGTTCTTTGTGTACACAACAGCGTCCCAGAGGCTTTGACTTGCGTGGCTCAATTCAATAGGTAGCCGGTCTATTTTTTCTACTAACTGGTCGTTTTTCCAGAGTCTTACAAGGTCAGCCAGCAACTTGTGCCGGACAATCATAATGTTATTCGTAAATGCCATATTGTAATTAAGGGGTTGTTAGCGGATGCAAAGATACGAACACTATTTCAATATTTAAGCTTTTTGAAACATTCTTGTAAATTTTTTGTAGCCTTTCTGCGTTATCTTTGCAGTAGGTAAAATTAAGAGGAGGAAGAGGTATGAATAGCAGCATTTTAGAACAAAGAAACCGTTTCGCTTTGATTGGTGTACTAATGACTATTGTCAGCCTGATGTTTTTATTCTATATGGGAAGTTCTTTGGTCAGTTCGACTAAGAAATATCTGGAACAGATCCGGATGATAGAGATAACTTGTGTGGACGAATAAAAGAGAAAGCTGTAAAGCAGGATATCCGGAGGAAATCATTACTTTTGCCGGAAGAAAACAAGAAACCTTATGGAAGAGAAAAACAAAGCATGGAAAACGGTGAGCAGCAAATACCTGTTCCGCCGCCCGTGGCTGACCGTTCGTTGTGAAGATATGTTGCTTCCCAATGGAAATCATATCCCCGAATATTATATTCTTGAATACCCCGACTGGGTAAACACGATTGCCATAACCAAAGAAGGAAAATTTGTATTTGTCTGCCAATACCGTCCCGGCATCGGTCGGACTTGTTATGAACTTTGTGCCGGTGTGTGTGAAAAGGAAGACGCTTCGCCATTGGTATCCGCCCAACGCGAATTATGGGAAGAAACCGGCTACGGAAATGGCAACTGGCAGGAATATATGGTGATTTCCGCCAATCCGAGCACTCACACCAATCTGACGTATTGCTTCCTTGCAACCGATGTGGAACTCATCGACCACCAACATCTGGAAGCTACCGAAGATCTTCCGTGCATCTGCTCACCTTGGAAGAGGTGAAACGGCTGCTGGATAACAACGAAATCATGCAAGCGCTGAACGCTGCTCCGCTATGGAAGTATATAGCTAGTTTATAGCTTTCGCATACATACATTCCCTTCACACATAATCAGGAGGTTTGGGCTGCAAAGTTCAGACCTCCTTGTTTGTTTTCCTGGAGACATATAGATAAGTCTCACTTCATCCTTTGCAAACTTCCTCTATATAGAGCGTAAAGTTGCTCTTGCTTTATCATAATCTATAAACGAAACTTCCGTTTATAAAAACGCAAGTTTCGTTTATATAATCAAAGCCTTCATTTATAAAAACGCAACTTCCGTTTTAAGTCTGAAACGGGGCGGAAAGAACTTTGTGGTAAAGGGAAGGGAAGTTTGCGCCCTACGGGGAGTAACTTCTTTGTTAATACTATGAAGGTAGGGTAGTGGTAGCTCTCTCTTTTTGCCATAAGAGGTGAACTGTCAGTCATTTTGTCAGTCAATTTCTGCCAAACAATCATTCTTTTGCTTTGGCACGCTTTTCGCAATGTCTTTAACGGTTCGCCTGCAGAACAGGCGGGTGACAATTAATATTATAATGTATAACTAAAATATAATAAGTAACTATGAACA
>ENA-OQCK01000593-OQCK01000593.1-human-gut-metagenome-genome-assembly--contig:-NODE-593-length-18238-cov-1.927558_pt1 | contig 18238 bp, 21 predicted proteins | sample MGYA00242498_ERZ504578 | MGnify/ENA primary metagenome ERZ504578 (study PRJEB26092, sample SAMD00036229) | human gut metagenome | host: Homo sapiens | study: EMG produced TPA metagenomics assembly of...
CACAACTCTTTTCTGCAAAAAAAATCCTACATCTATATCCTTTCTTATCAATTAGATAGCAATTCGAGGACAAAAAACCACCTTTTCAACACAAACTCCCCAAAATGGCAAAAAAAATGACGAAAAAAAAGGATCGTTTTTGCTATCAATATACGAAAGTTAACACGTGTACATTATAAACGCGTGTACATATATATAGAAAGAACATTTCAATTATAGTATTATTAATATTAAGTTTAGATTATGAACAAGAGAATTTCTACTCTTTTGGCAGCGGGCTTACTGATGGTAGGTGCGTTGTTTGGTTCTGCAAACGCTGCTCCTACAGCGAAAGCCGCAAAAGGTGATTTGCAGAATGGTGCAAAGTTCTACTTAGGTAGCACAAATGGTTACATCAAAGTAGATCAAACTCACAAAGTAAATGGAACGGCTGTTTCTACTTTTGCTGCTACAGGTGATGCTGCTATCGAAAATGCTGCTTTGTTTGAAATTGCTGATTATGCCTACAATGCAATTGGTGACTTTTCTACGTTTACATTGAAAGCTGATGGAAAACCGTTTTATGTGACGAAAGCAAATGGTAATGCGTTAAGTGCTGATGTGACAGATGTTGCAACTGTTACAAACATCTTTACTGTAGAAGGTAAAGGATTGAATTTTACAAAACTTTCAGTTTTGAATTTGGCTGGTCAATTTGAAGTTAATTCAGCTGTGGCTACGAAATATGATGTAAATGCTGCGGGAACAGCAGCTACAGCATGGGTTGCTAAAACAGACCTCACTGTCGATGATTTGAACGCCAACCTTTCTGGTCAAGGCTTCAAGTTTGCATTCCCGAATGCAGTTTCTGATCCGGATGTCAATCCGTTTGCAGATCAGATGATTGCTGTAGGTGCATCTACTGTAGATGCTGCATTGACTACAAGTGTAATTTCTACTGCTGCAACATCTGGTATGTATTTTGTTAAAGCTGACGCTGCCGGTAAGAAACTGTTGGCAACAGGCTTTACAAAAGCACAGGTTGAAGCTGCCACATTTATCGTATTGAATCCGGAAAAGAACTTTGGTATCACAGGCTTGGATGCTGCAACTGGTGAAGGCTACGACTTACAACTGTAAAAGGTAACAAGTTGGCTAATAACAACGTTAAGAAAGATGGTAAAGTTGCAAGCGTGAACGGTGTTTTTGCTGTTTCAGAAGATGATCCTCAGAATGCAGAAGGTGAATATACGATTACATTGGCTAATGCTAAAGTTGAAGGTAATGACAACACGCCTGCTTCAAGCTTGTCAGTAGGTGCTTACTCTTTGACTACAGGAGGCATCAAGACTTATATCACGACTGTTGGTTCCGGTAACGCCGACAAACTGTCTTTGGCTATGACAACAAGCAACACTTGCTGCTGCTGCTGACGTATTGAAAGCAGACGATGCTGCTATCTACAACATCTCTTTCTTGGGAACTAAGCCGGCTAACACTGCTGATGCCGCTAAATCTTTGTATGGCAAATATTTGATCCCGACTTATGGTGCTGCATTCGGCGCAGCCGTAGCAGCTCCGGAAGATGTAGATGTAAATGCTCCGTTGGCTCAGTGGGTTGTTTCTGCTGTTAGTGGACGTAACTTCGAATTCAAAAACCGTGAAACAAACGTGACTTTCACTGTCAGCATGTATAAGACTGACAAGGCTGGCGAATATGCAATCAGTACTGCTGCATTGAGCACAGGTACTGCTGTTACAGGTATTGTTGCAGGTTCTGTGGACTTGACCGATATTAGTAACTGGAAATATCAGATTGTCAAACTGACTCCGATAACTGAAAGCGAAGGCTTCTTGGCATTGACAGATGCACAGTTGAGCCAGCAGACTGAATTGGTTTTCAACGGTACTGGTTCGGTAACGGTTGAAAAGCTGTACATGGCTTACACAGGTAGTGCTGCTCCTGCTTACTTTGTTCCTATCAACAATCCGGCTTATAGCGTTCAGTGGATGTTTGAAAAGGCTGAAAGCGTAAAAAATAAGATGAAATATGCTTATCTGGACGGAACAGATGTAAAACAGAAAGACTCTGTTGTAAACATTGCGACTTCTTATTTGCTGTACAATTTGAAGAACGATAATTCTAAGCAGTATTTTGGTGGTGTTGCTAGTGATTATAAAGCAGCAAATGATAAAGATAACGCGCAGCGTTTATTCTTCAAAAAGAATGCGGATGGAACATATGCTATGATGCGTTTTACTAAAGCTCAAATTTCTTTAACTACAGATGCTCTTAGTTACTCAGCTGTTGTTAAGCTGATGCAAAGAAATGGTCTGTAAATACATCTTCTGCTTCTTTTGAAGCTGGTACTGCAACTTTGGATGAACTGGATGCTCCTTATTCAGCTGTAACGGTTGACTTTAACGCTCTTTCTGAATCATTGGAAGCTGTAGCACGTCACGCTACATTCAATAGCGAAGAAGGTGCTGTTGCTGTGAAACAGAACAAGAACGGTATCTTGGAAGGTATTATCGGCGAAGGTATGACATTCTGGTTGGATACAGCTGATATCGACAAGGATTTCCATTCTTTCTATATCTCTAAAGGTAATGGTGAAGAAGAAGCAAGAGACTTCTTGTATTTCGCAACGGATTCTATGCTTCATTGGGATGCTAACAAGGCTGATTATGTATATAATGTAAACTATGCTTTGGAAGGCTCTTATGTAGCTGCTGATGGACGTGATGGCGATTTGAAAGCTATTTTCCGTCCGGCAACATTGGCTGGTCTTGACACAATCTCTACGACTGTAAACGGCGAGACTGTTTTGGTTGCAGAAGAGGAAGAAGAAGATGTATGCTTGGGTGGTGTTGATAACTTCAAGTTCTACATTATGAAAGCTTCTGAAAGCAGCTATGTAATCAGACCGATTTCTGCTCCGAATTATTATTTGTACAACCTGAACGGTAAGTTAGGCTTTACAAATCAGGTGGAAAAAGCTCTGGTTGTTACATTGGGCGAAGGCGATGCAACAGCTAACGAGGACGTGGAAGTTGCAACAGTTAAAGTTGTATCTGGCGAAGGCAACGTAACAATCACCGGTGCTGCCGGTAAGAAAGTTGTCATCAGCAACATTTTAGGCCAGGTAGTAGCTAACACGGTTGTTTCTTCTGACAACGCTACAATCGCTGCTCCGCAGGGTATCGTAGTCGTAGCTGTTGAAGGTGAAGAAGCTGTAAAAGCTATCGTTAAATAACGATTGATACTAAAAAACAATACTGTCTATCGTAAGGGCGGAGTAGAACCCCGCCCCTACAGAGACATATGACATTTTATAATCAAATAATTCTAAATATCACCGTGCGGTATTTCCCGGATAGCCGGCCTTGCAGCCGTTACTTGGGAGCGGCCAATTACCTCGCGAGGGGGAACAAGCGGTGAATATTAATACTAAAGTTAATGAAATTATAAAAAGTTCTTCTGTCCTTCCCTCTGTGAAGACCGGAGGCAGACAAAAAACAAGCCCCTGCAATCGTTTGGTTGCAAGGGCTTCGTTATATTATTATGTTGCAGTTCATCTTGATCCTTCAAGGCTGTAATTCATTTCAATAGCGCCTCCACCTCTTTTCCGGTAGTCCGGCAGTCTTGGCTATGGTGGCAAGATTCCATACCTGCCTGCTTCATGTTCAGGATGATTTGCGCATTCCTTCGGCGATGCTTGGGTAATTCCTTCGGCTTTCCCTTTTTCCTCCCCCTCCTCAAAACTTGTAGCCATGCAGGCAGCCAGGTCGCGTTCGGCTGCAATACTTAGTTCGTATGCTAAGCGTTCTTTAGCGCTCATGCGTTGTAGTTCGATAGCGCTTTTGAGTTTTCGCAGGAGTTTGTCGTTTTGTATTGTTTCTTTTGATAACTGTCCCATAATGTCTATGTTGTTCATCGTGTATAAAAACTTTTTGTAAAAACGTATCGCATTCCTCAAAGTTCAAGTTGAACTTTGGAAGCTCCAAGTAGATCTCATTCAGTGTTTCGCTGAACGGAATTTTCAGTTCACGGTCCATGCGCACGACATCCCAACGATATTTGTCTGTGTAGCGCGTATCGAGCCGGAAGTCCAAAAAGCAGACTACATACACTTTGTTGATATGATAGTTCCACCGTCTTCTCTCCTCCTCCTTTGCCAACCGGAACTTCTCGCTTTCTATATCAGCCTGCATTTGTATAACAAACGAAGCGTAGTAAAGTACACGGTCGGAGAAGTACTTTTGTCTCTTTTTCTGGATTTCGACAATGAAAAGCTCCCCATCCGATCCTTCACAAAACAAATCGAATACAGCTTTCCTGCTATCAGTATTGTTGCCTTGCATTTCCACGTTGTGGAATATGATATCTTTAATATCCTTGTTAAGCAGGCTGTTCAGGAAGCCGATTGTAAGCTCCTTGTTCGACACAGTGCCGAAAAACCTTTTAAACGCGTAATCCGATTTCGGATCAATAAACATGTCTGATTTCATAGTTTGACAGGTTTTAGGTCGCTATCCAATGCCGGATAGTGTAACAAAGATAATCGTTTATCTGAAAGCCGGAAAGTTTTGTTCGGAAAAAGTAGGGGAGGTGGCATTTCCTTTTGGGATTCGTTATGTATAAACATTCTATCGCATTATGAACGCTTTAGGATGTCGGATCGAATTGTCGATGTCGTTGTAAATGGGGCGATAGACAATATTGATCCCCTTTCCCCAACAAAGCTTCGTCCTCTTTTGTTATATTTGTACGAAAGAGAAAACTCAAATAGTAAAAATATGGAAATTGTAAAAGTAGTAGGACGAGAAATCCTTGATTCACGTGGTAACCCGACTGTTGAAGTAGATGTACATTTGGCTTCCGGCGCTTTTGGCCGCGCAGCTGTTCCTTCTGGCGCTTCTACCGGTGAAAACGAAGCAATCGAACTTCGTGATGGTGACAAGAAACGCTATGGTGGCAAAGGCGTTCTGAAAGCTGTCGATAATGTAAATAATGTAATTGCTCCCGCTATCCTGGGTATGAGCGCCCTGAACCAGCGTGAGATCGACCATAAACTGATTGAACTCGACGGTACGAAGACAAAGTCTAATTTAGGCGCCAACGCTATGTTAGGCGTTTCTCTGGCTGTAGCTAAGGCGGCAGCTAACTATTTGGACCAGCCTCTCTACCGTTATATCGGCGGGACGAATGCCTATGTATTGCCTGTCCCGATGATGAATATTATCAATGGTGGCTCGCATTCAGATGCCCCGATCGCTTTTCAGGAATTTATGATCCGTCCGGTTGGCGCTTGTTGCTTCCGGGAAGGTTTGCGCATGGGTGCCGAAGTTTTCCATGCCTTGAAGAAGGTGTTGCACGATCGCGGCCTGAGCACGGCTGTCGGTGACGAAGGCGGTTTTGCTCCTGCTTTGGATGGGACAGAAGACGCTCTGAACTCCATCATCTGCCATTAAAGCTGCCGGATACGAGCCGGGTAAAGACGTAACGATCGCCATGGACTGTGCCTCTTCCGAATTCTATCATGACGGCGTATATGATTATACGAAGTTTGAAGGAGCCAAGGGAGCCAAGCGTACTGCCGAGCAACAGGTAGCTTATCTGTCCGAACTGGTAGCCAAATACCCGATCGACTCTATCGAGGACGGTATGGACGAAAACGACTGGGCCGGCTGGAAACTGCTGACTGAAGCGCTGGGAAGCAAATGCCAGTTGGTCGGTGACGACCTGTTCGTGACAAACGTAGAATTCCTGAAGAAAGGTATCGAGGAAGGTTGTGCCAACTCTATCCTGATCAAGGTGAACCAGATCGGTACGTTGTCTGAAACACTGGATGCAATCGAAATGGCACACCGTAACGGCTATACCTCCGTCACTTCGCATCGTTCGGGTGAGACCGAAGATGCTACGATCGCCGACATCGCCGTTGCTACCAACAGTGGGCAGATCAAGACCGGTTCTTTGAGCCGTTCGGACCGTATGGCGAAATACAACCAGTTGCTTCGTATCGAAGAGGAGTTGGGTGACTTGGCTGTTTATGGATATAAAACTTACAAGAAGTAAGAATCTCCGTTAATGATTTAGATGTAAGTGAAGAGGGTTGCGTCAGTTTTTGGCACAACCCTCTTTTTTATTTATTTTCTCCATCTTTCGATTAACCGACCTATCTCTCCGATCCAGAGAACCAGAGAAGTCGAGCCGATAATGATTCCCCAGTCTTTCCAGGATAACGGGACGACACTGAACATCTCGCCGCCGAACGTGACGATCAGATATTGCCCTATGATAATGAGCAAGGCCACCATCAAGAAACTCTTGCACCCTTCAGGTTGGCGAATGCCGAGCGGCCTTCCATAAACGCTTTTGCATTGAACATATTCCAGAACTGAAGCATCACGAAGAAACTGAAGAACCAAGATAGGTCGTGCGGCGTCAGTCCGTCCTGTGCATGGAAGTGAAGCAACAATCCCATCAAAACGATTACAAATGCGAGACCGACACCGAAAATATTGTAAGCCATCGGGCGGGTAATGATAAAGTCGCCGTTCTTACCGCTCCGGCGAGGTTTGTCTTTCATCACCCGTTCGTTAGGTGGTAGTGAAGCCAGTGCTCCGGCGGCAAATGTATCCATAATCAGGTTCACCCAAAGCATCTGGGTGATCGTAAGCGGAGATTCGGTCCCCAATAAAGAACCCAACAAGACGATCAGGCAGGCCGCCACATTGATCGTCAACTGGAACAACAGGAATTTCTGGATGTTCCGGTACAGTGAACGTCCCCACATTACCGCCCGGGTAATGCTGCTGAACGAGTTGTCTATGATCGTGATGTCGCTTGCCTCTTTTGCCACGGAGGTTCCGTCTCCCATAGACAATCCGACCTGTGCGGCTTTCAGGGCCGGGGCGTCATTGGTACCGTCGCCTGTGACGGCCACTACGGCTCCTTTTTGTTGCAACAATTGTACCAGGCGTTGTTTGTCAGTCGGTCGGGCGCGGCACATGATCTTCAAGTCGAGCACACGATCCAGCGCTTCTTCGTCAGTCAAGGCTTCGAAGCCTGGGCCGGTGATGATGTTGCGTTCGGTGTCTCCGGTCTTCCAGGTTCCGATCTGTCGTCCGATCTCTTTAGCCGTTCCCGGAGTGTCGCCGGTCACGATCTTGATGTCGATGCCGGCATCAAGGCAACTTTGGACAGCAGCCGGAACATCAGCACGAACAGGGTCGGAAATAGCGACGATACCTAAATAAGTAAGGTCCGTCTTGTGCAGCCGTCCGTTCACGAAAAATGTGGCATCCTGCCCGTCTTCAAGTATCTGATAGGCGAATCCCAACGTACGCATAGCTTGGTTCTGATAGTCCAGCAGTTGCTTTTCGATACCGGCTTTGCATTCTTCTACCGGTTTGTAGGTGCCGTCGATAGCCACCCGATTGCTGTTCGCCAGTACGATTTCCGGGGCACCTTTGACATACAGCACTCGTTTGCCCAATAAGGATGATTGTACGACTGTTGCCATATATTTCCGTTCGGTGGAGAATGTCAATTGGTCCAGTATCCGGTCATTTTCTCTTATTTCCAGGTAATTCTGATGTTGGCTGTTCAACCATAGCAGCAAGGCTGCTTCTGTCGGGTTCCCTAATGTTTTTATCTTTTCTTCGGAGAAGTCGAGGAAGGCGGTTGAGTTGACCGATATTCCTTCTTTTATCAGCACGCTCAGGCAGTCGTCTCCTAATTGCTGGTCTTTCAGGTTATAAAAGTTTGTCTGATATACCTGCATTTGGTTCTGTGTGAGTGTTCCGGTCTTATCGGTACAGATAACAGTGGTAGCCCCCATTGTTTCGCAGGCATGCATTTTGCGGACCAGATTGTTTGTTTTCAGCATACGGTTCATACTGAGTGCAAGGCTGAGGGTTACGCTCATCGGCAAACCTTCCGGTACGGATACGACGATCAACGTGACGGCTACCATAAAGATATTCAAAATATGCGAGATCAGGTCCATGACCGGCATTCCGGATGAAGACAGTAATACTTTTGTCAGCAGTGCGATAAAAGTGATGGCGGCAATCGCATAGCCGGCCTTACTGATTACTTTTGCCAGCCTGCCAGCTGCATCTGCAACGGTGTGTCGATATTGTTTTCTATCTGCGAGCCTTCATACACTTCCCGTATCCGGTTTCATCACCGACTTCTCCACCGCCATAACGCCGTGTCCGTCGACAACAGTCGTTCCGCGCATGACAACATTGGACGGATAGTCGCCTCTTCATCGAAGTCCGCTTCGTTGGTCGTCTTGCTGATGATCGGTTCGCCGGTCAATGTCGATTCGTTGATCTGGAGGAGATCGCTTCCAATAAATGTCCGTCGGCCGGGACCTCTTCTCCCGTTTCAAGTACGACTATATCGCCGACGACCACCTCTTTTCGCGGAATCTGGCAGATATTCCCTTCGCGGATCACCTTCACGAAAATATCATCATTGACTGTATTCAAAACGTCGAATGCTCTGTTTGCTTTGACTTCGAAAAAGAAGCCGACGCAAGAAGCCAACATGATGGCAAAGAATATGCCGATCGGTTCGAGGAAAGCGCTGAAGCCTTTAGCCTCCGGTCCCCAACAATGTACGCCGGCGATAATCATGGATAAGAACCATGCCACCAATAGGATTTTGATAATCGGGTCGTTGAACTTTTCAAGAAATTGGCTCCATAGAGAGGCTTTCTCTGGAGGAGTGAGGATGTTTTCGCCGTGAAGGCGCCTGCTCTCTTCTACTTCTTGTTTGGTTAATCCTTGATACTGATGTTTTTTCTCCATAAATTTATTAATCTGTTTCAGAAAATTGAAGGGACAAATAAAGTAAAGTTAAGGGACATATACAAATGCAAGTAGTTAATGTTTGAAATCAGATAGTGATTAATTCTTTGTTTTTAAGGTAATTTAATGATAGACGAATAAACCTTTTAAGGCTTTGAATTGTCTTATATATACATAGGCAAATAATAGTGTTTAGTTATTTAAGGTTATATGAGGAACATTAGGTTATTCTTTTTTGTGGGGATTGTCCTTTTTTTCGGGGGGCAATCCCTTTATTCTCAAAGTAAGAAAGAGAGGAAGGAACAGAAAGCAAAAGAGATAAAAGAAATGATAGAAAACGGCCGGTTTACGATCAAGGTGGACCGGGCGTTGCCAATGGGAGGACGTACGGTTAATCTGACGACTCCTTATTCTCTTGAAATGCGCGGTGACTCGGCGATTTCTTATCTGCCTTATTTCGGCAGGGCATATTCTTTGCCGTATGGTGGAGGCGACGGGATGCGTTTTGAAGAATCAATTACCGATTATCAATCAACCTTCGATAAGAAGGGGACCGCTCGAATTAAATTCGTAGCCCGTACCAAAGAAGATACTTTCCGTTTCGATATGCAAGTATTTTCAAATGGTTCCGCGATTATAAGCGTAACGCCGACTAATAGGCAGAATATCACATACCAGGGAGAACTGGCTCCGAAGAAGGAGGATTGAGCAGACGCCCCTGCCGCGCATTTCGTTCTGAAATACGTTTATTTACCTTGGCTGTAAATTCAAAATTCTTAAGTCCCCAATCTGGTGCAATCAGCAACTCTTTTGGGGATTGTGATACGAACCTCTCTACGACAATAGAGGGGTTTAATCGTTCTATGAAGTCTATGACCAGGTCGATGTATTCATCGGCGGTGTAGAGATGGAACTGTTCAGGAATGTTCCGCCTGTTCCCTGGCCATGCGCGTACCTCGGATAAGCTGCAATTGATGGAGCTTCAGCGTCGTGAGAGGAAGGGCGGACAGGATGTCGGCATGGTGCAATATCTCTTCTCTGCTTTCTCCCGGAAGGCCTAAGATCAAGTGGGCTCCCGTGTAGATGTTTCTGGCCGCCGTGCGACGGATGGTCTCTTCTGATTCGGCATGTGTATGTCCCCGGTTGATACGGGTTAAGGTGCGGTCCAGCGTGCTCTCCAGGCCATATTCGATCATCACGAACTTCTTTGGGATAAAGTGGAGAAATATCCAATAGTGCGTCCGGCATACAGTCCGGGCGTGTTCCGACGATCAGTCCGACGACATCCGGACAGGCGAGGGCTTCTTCATATTTGGAGATCAATGAATCCAGTTTGTCATACGTGTTTGTGTATGCTTGGAAATAGGCCAGATATTTCATCTCCGGATATTTACGGGAGAAAAAGCGAACGCCTGCTTCCAGTTGTTCCGTTACGCTTTTTTCAGTATGGCAGTATTCCGGGCTGAATGTTTGGTTGTTGCAGTAGGTACAACCGCCGAAACCTTTCGTCCCGTCACGGTTGGGACAGGTGAAGCCGGCATTGATCGATATCTTTTGCACTTTATAAGGAAATACTTCCCGCAGGAAGTCTCCGAAATCACGATATGGTTTGCTGTTTTCCATAAGGGCAAAGGTAATTTATAATGGTTAAAGGGCAATGTCCGGTGGTTAATAATTTGATAAAATGATATCCGGAAGCCTTTGTTCTACACAAATATCCTTTAATCATTGACAATTTTCTGCCAAATACGGCAAGAATGTAGTAACTTTGCAATCCGTTCTAACTGAAATATTAAGATAAAAATAGAATCATACATGAAACGATTAGGTTTTGGTGCTTTACTTTCGTTCCTGCTGGTAGGGAGCCTGGCAGCCAGAATGGGAGCAAACGTGTCGATTTAAAAGAAATTACAGACGGTCAGTTCCGCCAGGTTACTAATATTGGAGAAATGCGTTCTATGCCTGACGGCGAGCATTATACGGCGATGAACGATGCTCGCAACATGATTGTAAAATATTCTTATCGTACTGGAATCCGTCGATACTTTATTCAATACAGGGAAAGCGCGTGAGTGTACGTTTGACAAGTTCGACGGATATACGATCAGCAGCACCGGACACCATATTCTTGTATGGCGCGATACGGAACCGATTTATCGCCGTTCATTCAAGGCGAATGTGTATGACTACGATGTGCGCCGTAATTATGTGAAACCGATTTCAGATTCGAAAGGCAAGCAAATGATTCCGACATTCTCGCCGGACGGGAGGATGGTCGCTTATGTGAGTGACAATAATATATGGATTCGTAAATTCGATTACGATACGGAAGTCCAGGTGACGAAAGACGGTGAGCTGAATAAAATCCTGAATGGTATTACTGATTGGGTCTATGAAGAAGAGTTTGCCGTAACGAACCTGATGGCTTGGTCGCCGAACAGTGAACAACTGGCTTTTGTGCGTTTCGACGAATCGGAAGTGCCCGAATATTCGATGCAGATGTTCGAGATGGGTTATATCCCGGCTATTATAATTATAAATATCCGAAGGCCGGTGAGAAGAATTCGAAAGTTACGTTGCATTCTTATGACGTGGCGACGAAAGATACGAAAGAACTGAAAGTTCCGGTAGAGGCGGATAGCTATATTCCGCGGATCGTTTTTACGAATAATGACGATCAGTTGGCTGTGATGACCTTGAACCGTCATCAGAATGTTTTCAATATGTATTATGCGAATCCTAAAAGCGGTGTTTTCCGTTTGATCCTGCGTGACGAAAATAAGGCATATGTCGATTCGGAATGGTTGAACTCTATCCATTTCTATGCGAACAGTTTCTCATATGTGAACGAACAGGATGGCTATGCGCATATTTATCTGTATTCTCCTACGGGTGTCATGCAGCGCCAGGTGACGAAGGGTAATTGGGATGTGACAGCGTTCCTGGGGTATGATGAAGCGACAAAGACGGTCTACTATGAATCGGCCGAAGAAGTCCGATCCGGCGTGCTATATATAAAATCGATGCGAAAGGAGTAAAGACGAAACTTTCCACGCAGGAAGGAACGAATAATGCAACATTCAGCGATAACTTCGCTTATTATGTAAATCAATATTCAAATGCGAATACGCCGGTCAAAATTACCGTAAACGAGACGAAGTCGAATAAAGTCCTGCGGGTCCTTCAGGATAACGCTCGTCTGGTCGATAAGCTGGCTGGTTATTCATATGCCAAGAAAGAGTTTATCAAAGTGCGTACAGCTTCCGATTATGAACTGAATGCATGGATCGTGAAACCGGTCGATTTCGACGAGTCGAAAAAATATCCGGTTCTAATGTTCCAATACAGTGGTCCGAACTCCCAGCAGGTGTTGGATAAATATGGCTTTGACTGGGAACAATATCTGGCGGCTAACGGGATTATTACGGTCTGTGTGGACGGACGTGGTACAGGTGCCCGTGGAGAAGCCTTCCGTAAGTGCACTTATCTGCGGATGGGGGAACTAGAATCCAGGGACCAGGTGGAAGCGGCACAGGCTTTAGGTAAATTGCCGTTTGTCGACAAGAGCCGCATGGCTATCTGGGGATGGAGTTTCGGTGGCTACAATACGCTGATGGCCATGAGTGTTGGCAACGGAACTTTTTAAAGCCGGTATTGCTGTTGCACCTCCTACTGATTGGAAATATTACGATTCTGTCTATACGGAACGCTTTATGCGTACGCCAAAAGAAAATTTTGAAGGTTATGCCGCTACTTCACCGATCCGTCTGGCGAAGGATTTGCAGGGGAAGTTGTTGTTGATTCATGCACAGCCGACGATAATGTGCATTTCCAGCAGACAATGGATTATGCCGAAAGCTTGGTACAAGCCGGAAAGCAGTTTGAAATGCAGGTCTACAAAGACCGTAACCATAGCATCTACGGTGGAAACACCCGCTATCATCTGTATACCAGAATGTCTAACTTTTTTATTTGATAATTTGTAACTTATAATGTCAAAACATTTGAGAAAGCCGGATTGGTTAAAATCGGTGGGTGGAACGAACAGTTCACACGAACAAAAAGCATCGTTGAATCCCACTGCCTACATACGATCTGCACCAGCGGGAAATGTCCGAATATGGGAGAGTGCTGGAGTAGGGGGACGGCTACCTTTATGATTGCGGGAGATATCTGTACGCGTTCTTGCCGTTTCTGCAATACGTTGACTGGCAAGCCGCTCCCGTTGGACCCGAAGGAACCTGCGAATGTGGCGGAAAGCATCCGGCTGATGAAATTGAAACATGCGGTCATTACTTCTGTCGACCGGGATGATTTGCCTGATTTGGGTGCGCAGCATTGGGTCGATACGATCCGTACGATAAAAGCGGTCAATCCGGAAACGACGGTAGAGGTCTTAATCCCCGACTTTCAGGGACGGTTGGAACTGGTGGATAAAGTGGTGGCAGCTGCTCCTGAAATAATATCCCATAATATGGAAACTGTTCGCCGTATCAGTCCCGAGGTGCGTAGCGCAGCGAAGTACGAGGTAAGCCTCTCCGTGCTTGCGCGTATAGCCGCACAAGGCGTCGTAGCTAAGACCGGTATAATGGTAGGCCTGGGTGAAACAGTCGAGGAGGTTTGCGAATTAATGGATGACGTGCGGGCTGCCGGCGTCTCCGTCTTGACAATCGGGCAATACTTGCAGCCAAGCCGGAAAAATATTCCGGTGAAAGAATATGTTACGCCCGAACAGTTTGAGTCTTATAAATCAATTGCTTTACAAAAAGGGTTCCAAAAGGTGGAGAGCGCTCCACTGGTCCGTTCCTCTTATCACGCTGAAAAACACGTATGATGGCGAGAACATTTCTCTGTACAATTTGTTATGTTATAAAGGGAAAAAAGGGGAAAAGGGTATGAACAAAGTGAAGAGAGGCCTGGATAATCAGGCCATAGGTTTAGTGCCATTGTTGCTGTTTATGTTTTGGATAATTATTTTTCATATTTGTTATCTTCATAATCGGCGTTACCTTTTGTTTCGTTTGTATTTTTTTGTTTCAGATCCTGAGTAAGGATAAGGTTTATCAATTTTTGTTATTACCGGCTGCGACAACATTAGTTCTTTATTCGATTTTTCTTTGCCTTCGGCTTGAGCCGGTGTTGTTTATTTATTCTCCGTTAATAACAGAAGTTTTGTTGGTGGTGGTATTGGCGTTTTTGGGGTTTGCCAAACGGACAATATTGCGGCGAATCCGGACTTCTCAGCATCCGACTTACAAGCGGACATTGATGCGTACTACATTAAATGAATTCTTTTTTGTCGCCCAGCTCATCCAGAATCTCTATACATTGCATCTGTTTATCATTTTGGTATACAGTATTCTGCCCGAAACGATGCAGAGCGTGCGTATGGAGCGTTTTTTATACAGGGAGCTTGGGATCGTTATCGGAGTATTTTTGATTCTGTATGAACAGATAAGAATCTCGATGATGCAAGGCAGCCTTCGAAAAGAAATGTGGTTGCCTGTTTTGAACGACGGAGGAAAGGTGATTGGTTGCATAGCCCGATCTGTAAGTCGTTCGTTACCAAAAAGTATTATCATCCTGTCGTACGTGTAGCTGTTATTTACCAGGGAATGCTTTATCTGGTAAATAGGGGGAAGAAGTCTTTTGTATCTCCTGATACGATCGACTATCCGTTTTACAGCTATGTTTTGTTCCGCCATAGTATAGAAAGTACAGTGCGTGAAACAATGGGTGGCTTGGGTGAGAAAGACGATGCCATGCCCCGCTTCCTGATTCGGTACACATTTGAGAACGAAAAGGTGAAACATCTGGTGAACCTGTATGTGATGTGTGTACGCTCAGAAGAGGTAATGGATCAGATCAAACAACCGAATGGAAAACTCTGGACTTCCAAACAGATTGAAGAAAATCTGAGTTCAGGTGTTTTCAGCGAGTATTTTGAACAGGAGTTTGCTTATTTGCAAAACACTGTCCTGTTGGCAGAAAATTTCTGCTGTGCCAATTGTTAGAATCGGTAAGGGTGCAAATGGTTGCACTCTTACCGATTGCCCAATTCAATAACTTCCAAATCTTTGATCTGCTTCCCGTCTATTACGAAACGTACCAGAGTCCTTACCTGATGAAACCCGCTTTTACCGGCTGCTCCCGGGTTGATATACAAACAATTCAAACTTCTGTCGAAAGCAACTTCAGGATATGCGAATGTCCGGCAATAAAAAGATTGGGCCGGGTGTCGTACAACTCTTTCCGGATAAGCGGGTTATAACGGCCGGGATAGCCTCCTATATGCGTCATCATCACGTTTACTTCTTCGACTTTGAAATGGGCGATTTGCGGATATTGCAGCCGGAGTGATTGCCCGTCAATATTACCATATACGGCGCGAAGTGGTTTCAGGGTACCCAGCCGTGCCGCCAATCCGTCCGAACCGATATCTCCTGCATGCCAGATTTCATCACATTCCGAAAAATATTCCGCGTACTTGTCGTCCCACCAGGCATGGGTATCTGAAAGAAGTCCTATTTTAAGCATAACAATTTCTTTTATCTCACAAAAGTATTTATATTTACCGACCGAAGATAATAATACGATGGAGAATTCACATAAATACTTTAAACGTGATATTAGCTGGTTGTCCTTTAACTATCGCGTTTTGCTGGAGGCGGAGGATGAAACGCTCCCTATCTATGAGCGTATCAAGTTTTTGTCGATCTATTCGTCCAATCTCGAAGAGTTTTACGAAATCAGGGTTGCCGAGCATCGGGGAGTGATCATGAAAAAGAACTTTACCGAAGAAAGCGGAGCGGAAGCCGAAGAGACACTTGCCGAAATCACAGAAGAGGTGAATCGGCAGCAGCGCGAATATTATCGTATCTTCTCCAAAGTATTGCAAGAATTGAACCGGCAGGATATTTATTTGTATCAGGACAGCCGGCCGGAACCGTTTCATGAGGAATTTGTGCATAATTTTTTCAATGAAGAGGTGTTTCCTTTCCTTTCGCCAGTCATGATACAGGCGGGGGATATCCGTACGTTCATACGTGACCGCCGTCTTTATCTGGTTATCCGGATGATGAAAAAGAGCAAGCGGATGGCTGATCCGGATTATGTGCCGGACTATTATTATGCCTGATGAAAATCCCATATGCAAAAGTGCCCCGTTTTATTGAATTGCCCACGCATGAAGGGAAACATTATATCATGTTTATCGATGATATTATCCGGGCCAATTTGTCCAGTATCTTCCCCGGCTATGTGGTGGAGAGTTGTTACAGCATCAAGATTTCAAGAGATGCTGATATTTACCTGGATGACGAGAAAGGCGGGAATATCGTGGAAAACATTCGCAAGAAAGTGAAAAAGCGTAAGATCGGTGCCTTGAGCCGGTTTATGTACGATAGCAATATGCCTGATGATTTTCTGGCGTTTGTATGCAGTGCCTTTGGCATTACCACGGACGATCTGGTATTGGGGGGACGGTATAACAACTTGCAGGACCTGATCAAACTGCCGAATCCGAAGGGGAAAGAGCTGGAACAACAGGTCCCGTCTCCCATGCGTGTGCCTTTCCTGGACGAGATGGGCTCTGTCTTCCGGGCAGTGAAAAAGCGGGATATCCTGTTGCATTTTCCTTACCAGTCTTTCGACTACCTGATCCGTTTCCTGATGGAGGCGGCTTTTGATCCGAAAGTGGATGAAATTAAAATCACGCAATACCGGGTGGCGGAGAATTCGGCCGTTATCAACACGTTGATCAGTGCTGCGCAGAATGGAAGAAGGTGACGGTCTTTGTAGAGCTGAAAGCTCGTTTCGACGAAGAGAACAATATGAGTACGGCTGAACGGATGGAGCAGGCAGGTATCCGTATTATCTATAGCATTCCCGGCTTGAAAGTGCATGCAAAAGTGGCGGTTATCCTGCGAAAAGATACGGAAGACGGCAGTAAGCGGAGAGATTTTGCCTATCTGAGTACCGGTAATTTCAATGAAAAAACGGCACGTATCTATTCCGATATGGCGTTGCTGACTTCGAATTCGGAATTGATAACCGACATAAACAAAGTGTTTGCAGTGCTGGAAGGGAAGTTGACCGATCCGACATTCCGCCACCTGCTGGTTGCCCGTTTTAATATGGTGCCGGAACTGACTCGTATGATCCATCGGGAGATCGAACATGTGAAGTGGGCGTAAAGGCCGCATCATATTGAAGATGAACGGACTTCATGATCAGAATATGATCAATGAACTGTATAATGCGAGTGAGAACGGGGTGGAAATCGACCTGATTGTCCGGGGGATTTGTTGCCTGGTTCCGAACCGTCCGTTCAGTGCGAATATCAAGGTTACTCGTATAGTGGATATGTTTCTGGAACATTCTCGCATCTGGTACTTCTATAATGACGGTGAAGAGGAGCTGTTCCTGACTTCTGCCGATTGGATGCGCCGGAACCTGAATCGGCGTATAGAGACTGCTTTCCCGATTCTGAATGCGGAGATTAAGCGAAATATCATAGATATCCTGAATATCCAGTTGCAAGATAATGTAAAAGCCTGTTTGATCGACGAACATCTACATAACAATTTCAAACGGGATGACAACCCGGTGAAAGTCCGGGCACAACTGGCAATTTATGAATATCTGAAAAACAAAATATAGACGGTATGGATCTTCCTTCTTCCTGGACATTCGCATTATTTACCTTATGTTTTGTCGCCCTGATCGCAGGAGCTTTGCTCGGATTTGCGGTCGGGTTTCGTACGGGTGGCAGACAAGAACGCTTTCGGTTGGTGAAGGAGAAGCTGAAACGGAATAAAGCGGCCATCTGCCGTTGGCAAAAGGAACGTTACGAATATGCCAGGCAGGTGAAGCAGTTGGAAGAAGACTTGTTGCATTCGGCATCCGAATCCGAACACTATAAGGAACGGATGTCTGACCTTGAGTTCTACCAGCAGAAACTCCGGGAGAGCGAGCGGATAATTACCTCCTTATCGGTTGAAAACGAATGCCAGTCCGATTCCCTTTCGATGCTGGTCCAGTTGAAAGAGGATCCGCTTCGTACGAACCTTACCCGCGAGGAATGGAATGGGCTGTTCCATCTGACCGATATCCTTTTCCACCATGTCTTGTCCGACTTGAAGGAGAAGCGAGGGATTACCCGCCATGAACAGGAAATCTGCTGTCTGGTCAAATGGAACTTCTCGCGGAAGGAACAATTGGCTGTTTTCAATAATACTTCGGAAGCACTGACAAATCGAAAAACCGGTTGAAGAAGAAGCTCCGACTGGATGAGAAGGTCGATTTGGATCAATTTATTCGTTTTTATTAAGGACCGGAAAGGGACGGATTGTCCGCCAAATTGGATATTTGTTACTTTTTGATTGGTTTATATGGTTGTATATTAGTTTGTTATCCGGTGTCTCACTTG
>ENA-OQCK01000597-OQCK01000597.1-human-gut-metagenome-genome-assembly--contig:-NODE-597-length-18131-cov-1.652577_pt1 | contig 18131 bp, 25 predicted proteins | sample MGYA00242498_ERZ504578 | MGnify/ENA primary metagenome ERZ504578 (study PRJEB26092, sample SAMD00036229) | human gut metagenome | host: Homo sapiens | study: EMG produced TPA metagenomics assembly of...
GGACGCTGTTCAAACCGTCCCTGTTCTTCACCGACATGGAGTTCGATTCCCGCCGGAGCGCCGTTGCCTTTCTGTGCGGAAAACTCAGGGAACAGGGCTATGTGGGACCCGGCTTCCTGGAAGCGTCATGCAGCGCGAATCCATTGCTCCCACTGCCTTTGAGCCGGGTTTCGCCTTTGCCCATGCCATGGAAAACAACGCGAAACGGACCGCGGTCTGTGTATGTGTGCTGAAAAACAAGCTTCCCTGGGGCGAATACAATGTGAAGATCATCTTTCTTTTTGCCCTGGCGCCAACCTGGAACCATACCATTATTCCCATCTATAATGTGATGATTGATAATCTGTTTAAGACCAATACCATCTACAAACTGGCAAAGATCAGGGATTGCCGTCAGTTTATGGATTTGTTGATTTAACGGAGCAGATATAAAGCGGTAACAGCCTGGCGGGCAATGTGTCTGACCCGCCAGGCTGTTATTTTCAATGTGTTTTGTACATCTCCACCATTTCCCTTGCCAGAGCCAATGTAATTTCAGCCCCCATCATAATATCCTCGCTGTGAATCATGATAAGTCCTATTTTATCCAACTCCCCGCTGGCATCCATAGTAATCAGTCTGGTATGTACATGGTGGGCCTCTTTCATCTTCTCCCCGGCAGCCGCCAGATGCTCCCCGGCCTCGTCAAACCTGCTGTTTCTGGCAGCGGCCAGGGCAGCCATGGACTCGCTCCTGGCCTCTCCCGCATTGCTGATAATCTGCAGGCATATCAGTTCCATATCCTCCATCACGCTTCCCCCAATTCTTTCTTAACCTGATTTAATACCTTCTCTCCATTCATTGTACCGTATGACACAGGATCAATGCTTGTCACCGGACAGGCCACCTGCTTCTTTACGGTCTCCATCTGGAATCGCACCTGGGGGCCTAAGAGAATCAGGTCGGCCTCAGCTCCAACTGCTTCCGCGTCGGAAACAGGGGCAGCCGAAATCTCACATGCAAAGTCCTGCGCCTCTGCTGCTGCTTTCATTTTCTTCACAAGGATTCCGGTGGATAAACCGCCATTGCACAATAATACGATTCGTTTCATATTTTTAAATCCTCCTTCTTTTGATTGATATTATATTTATAGTTTAAATGTCCTCTTCCCCGCTCTCCAGCTTAACCAGATTCTTCTCATAAATCTTAAAGAACGGGAAATACACCAGCCCGTCAACCACAATCAGCACCAGGATAAGCAGCGGCGCTTTCCAGTCCATGGTTGAGAAAAATGCTCCGATGACAGAAGGCATCTGCCAGGACAGCATGGCAAAGCTCTTTCCAATCAGGCCAACCTGCATGGTCAGATACGCAGCCGTACCGTTGATGACCGAGGTCAGCAGGAAGGGAACAAAAAATACCGGATTCAGCATAAGGGGCAGACCAAAGATAACAGGTTCCGAGATATTGAAAAATGCAGGCAACAATTCCCAGCCTTTCCAATGGTCTTTAACTGTTTTGATTTCGAAAAACACAGCAGTGCCGTCAATGCCAGCACGGATCCGCATCCTCCAATCACCACAAAATATACCCAGAATGGCGTGGTAAATATGGACGGAAGGGCCTGCCCGGTGCATGGGCAGCCGCGTTTATGGATAAATTGCCGTCGCGGATAGGCGCAAGCACACCTGAAAGGGCAGCGTCATGGATACCGAAGAACCAGAAAATATGTACCATCAGTGTTATGATAATGGTAAAACCAACACTGTCCGCTGCTGTCAGGGACGGGGAAATGGCATTGTATATCAGCTTTGGCAGCGTGGTTCCTTCCTTATTCATTATGGCGTACAATGCTATATAAATTACCATCAGCACCGCCCCCGGCACGATGGAGGCAAATACATCGGAAAGGGAAGCTGGCACCGTATCCGGCAGGGAAATTTTTCCAAAATCCCGTTTTCTCATGTAACAATATAAATCCGCGGTCAGAATAGATATGAACATGGCCGGAATCAATCCCTTGCCGTCCATATAGGACAGCTCCGCCATTTTTCCGTCCCATCCCAGGGACATGGGCTCCACAATAAGCATCAGAAAGCCACAGACACCTAAAAGAATAGGCAGAAACGACTCTATCTTCCGGCTCTTGCACAGGAAATGAATGATTCCGATGCAGATATAAAGGGACATGGCCCCCAAGGTCAGTGCGTTAATCCAGGAGAAAATCATGCTGTTGCTCTCCACAAACCTGGCCCAGGCAGGGTGATTCCTGTTCCGGCCGCGTCCACGGAGGGAGCAGAGCTCAGTACAGCTGCAATACCTCCTGTAAAGGTGATTGGCAGAAGGGACATAAAGGCGTCCCGGATTGCCCGCAGGTGTATCTCATTCCCCAGCTTGTTGGCAAGAGGCATAACATATTTTTCCATTGAAACGCTCATACTCTGTATATTCATATAACACTCCCCCATTATTTTCCTGTGATATGTTTTCCATCCGTTTCAATTACATCCTTGTACCAGTAATAGCTCTTTTTCGGTCTCCGCTCCAGGCCGTTTTCATAATCAATGGCAACCAGACCATAGCGCTTCTCAGTTCCGTTTTTCCAGGAATACAAATCAAACGGCGACCAGGCATAGTACCCCCGCACATCACAGCCTCCCTCTTTGGCTTTTAACACCGCCGCAATATGCATGTCCATAAACTCAATCCTGTCATCATCCTCCACCTGGTTCACTGATGTGTCCTCATAGAGTCCGATACCATTTTCCGTGATATAGATGGGCAGATGGTATTTATTCCATACCTGTTGTATTCCCTCATACAGCCCCTCAGGAAATATCTCAGTATCCCACTCAGTATAGCGGCTGCTCTCCGGCCGTACCTGCTCAAACCAGCCCTTAATAATGGTCTGCGAGGTTCCCTTTGCCTTCTTTCCCTGGTTATTGACAATCAGGGTTGTCTCCCCGCTCTCATAAGGTTTCACCATGACCCTGGCATAGTAGTTCAGCCCAAGATAGTCCACCCTGTTCCGGCGGATGACGGCCAAGTCCTCCGGAGTCATCATGGACAGGTCGCAGGTCTTTTTAAGCTCTCCCAGCAAATCTCCCGGAATCTCCCCAATGGCTGCCGTATCCAATATCCAGTTATTATAGAAATTATCGGCAAATCTCCTGGCTATGGCCGATTCCACGCTTGTGTCCGTGGTATAGACAGGAGAAAAGCTGTGCACAATTCCAATCTGTCCGTCATATCCGCCCGTCCTGAACGCCTCCACAGCCATGGCCGAGGCCAGCATCATATAGTAGGATGCAGTGACAGTCTCCTGGATGTCCTGATGTCCCGGAGGATAATTGCCAATCAGATAACCGCTGTTGGTATAATATCTTGGTTCATTAAAGGTTGCCCACAGCTTTACCCGGTCCCCAAACCGTTCAAAGCATACCTTCGCATAGTGGGTGTAGGCCACACACGTATCACGGTTCAGCCATCCGCCCTTTTCCTCCAGGTATTGTGGCAGGTCCCAGTGAAAAATAGTTACCATGGGTGTGATTCCATATTCCAGACAGGCGTCGATGAGCCGGTTGTAAAAATCAATGCCCTCCTGGTTCACTTCCCCTTCCCTGTTTTTGATAATTCTGGGCCAGGCCAGTGAAAAGCGGTAGCTGTTCTGTCCCCCTTCCTTCATCATGCGGATGTCTTCCCTGAAGCGGTGGTAATGGTCGCTGGCCACGTCCCCGTTTTCCAGATGGTTTTCGTGCAAATACACATCCCACATGGATTCCACTCTTCCGCCTTCCTGCCAGCCTCCCTCGCATTGGTAGGAGGCCGTTGCTCCTCCCCATAAAAAATCGTTCACGTTTAATCCCTCCTGTCTTTTATGAACTCATTATAACAAGCCGGGATAAAAAGATAAAAATTTGATTTTTCCGCTGCATAAAGGAAAAAACGAGGGAAAATAACGGGTACAGAATTCAGGCAGAACAAAACATTAGCAGAACAAAGCCTGGCGCAGAATAAAAGAAGCGGATGCAATGGCCACTCCTGCATCCGCTTCCGGCTGAATCACTGATTCAACCCCTGTTTTTTTATGCTATTGTCTTCTAAACCACGGTCTCGCTCCTGCCGTTTTCTCATCCTGTCATGCTCCCAGGCTTAAAAACGCGGTCCAGAGCCAGGCATATGACGCCAACCGTCAGAAGCAGGTAAACCCATACACTCCGTACACCGTGTTCCGCCAGTCTCCACACAATGAAGATGCACACAAATGCCAGGGGAAACAGGCAGCGTCTCAACGTCTCACTCTTCAGCCAATGGTTCATATGCTTCCTGCTCATTCAAATACCGTCTGCTCTTCAATATCCGTGGACAATGCTTCCAGCGCCTTTTTAACAATGCGCCTCCTCACCTGAAGCTCATCCTCTTTTGGAAGGCCCGGATTTCCCACAGGATAAGGAATTCCCACTGCGGGTATGATTCTGTTTGCTCCTACTGCCATGGAGATGGGTACAATGGAACAGATATGTACAACCGGAATTCCAAAACTCTCTATTGTCTTAGCCATCGTTGCGCCGCAACGAGTACAGGTCCCTCAGTTGGATGTGAGGATTGCCGCCTGCACTTCATTACGTATCATATCCTGGGCAATCTCCTCAGCAAATCTCTTGGCGCTGCTGACCGCAGTGGTATTGCCAACCGTACTGTAGTAGCGTCCGTAGAGTTCCCCGATTCCCCCGTCCCGCTCAATCTCCCTGCATACATCCAGGGGCAGGACACGGTTCGGATCCTCTGTTGCATATACCGGATCATATCCCCCATGGACAGTCATAAAGCCTTCACTGGTCAGACGGTCCAGGTTCTCTATGTCGTAGATGCCATATATGCCGGCATTGGCGGACGGGATATGGTCCGGATTTCCCTGAGGTACAATGCCGCCGGATGTAATCAGCGCAATCCTTGCATGAGCCATATCTTTCACAGCAGGAGCAGGCTTTACACGGTCAAATACAGGCATGGGAAGCTCGGTGACATACGGTTCCCCACGCAGCTTCTTGATCATCATGTCCACTGCCCGCTCTGCTCCGTTCTTTTTTTGTGTGCACATTCACACGGAATCCCTGAGCAATATATCCTTCTTCCTCCGGAAATCCAATTTCCCCGCCTTCAAGCAGTTTTTCCGCCAGCGTACCCATGACAGGCAGCGCCTGACGCATACCTGCAGCAGAGATGGATGTTTCCACAATATATATCTTACTGCAAAACATTTCAGCCCCCGGATTCTCCGGGTACAATGCGGTCAGAACCGGAATGGAAAGGCGTTTCTTAACCTCAGCGCAGATAGTTGCGCAGGCCAGGCCATAGCGCCCCGCATTGAACCCCGGACCCGCTATAAACATATCCGGCGCCAGTCCTCTGTCATGGTCAGTATTGTTTCCAGTGCGTCTTCCTGGTGATCCGCAAAATAGTTGTCCCCGCAGATAATAGTGGCCACAATCTCAGCCTTTTCCCCCAGAACAGCCTGCAGACCTGTGCCAGGTCCCACAATGCCTTCCCGCAGGATTGGTTCCTGATCGGCAAACTCCTCTCCGCCAATCTGACCATAAAACTGATTCAGATAATGTACAATTCTCTTCATATGGTTTCTCCTCTACCGCAAACGTGTTGTCATATGCTCATAGCCCATCTCGCAGCATGAGCCCATGATAGCCGCAATCTCAACCGAAACAGTTCCGTCCTCACCGATGCTGTCCACATTTCCTCCTGTGATGATGCGGACAGTCTCTATATCTCCAATCACCCGTTCCATCTTTGGCAGTACCACAAACTGATTGCCGTTTCCATTTGTTACCACAGCATCTGCCTCCGGGGTCACATCCGCCAGTCCCTGGGATGCTCCGTCACGCCCGCAGTACTCATCCGTAACCAAAACGGTCTTGATTCCCTTATTCTCATGGAGTCTGCAGTTGAACATCAAATCTGTTTCAGGATTACCGCCGCCTTCCTCGCTGACAATCACACCATCCACGCCTAACAGTTGGGACAGGCTGCTGGTATAATACGCCGCCCGTTTCTTTTCTTTCAGCATGGCGCTCTCATTGCTCAGCAGAACGCCCACAAAGCACAGCTCCTTCCCATGCCTGCGCAGCAAATCCAGTATGATGGGATTATTCTCATGATGGATGGTGGCATTCTTATGTCCGGGAGCAGCGCAGTTTCCGCTTATAATAGCTCCATCCAGCACCTCCAGGGGACCAATCATAGTGGAAAGGATTCCTTTCACATTGAGGCCATATACATACGTATCATGCATCAATCCCTGGCACTGTACCATGTCCACATATACAACCTTGGGCAGATGCGGATACTTCTGTCCCATTTCCAGGATGCTCTCATGTTCAAATACTTCCTTCTCATCCGGTTCCAGCCCCAGGGTTGTCTTAGCCATATACGCAGCCGTCTTAAGACCTGCGATGCGGACCGTGGCTTCGTGGGTATGCTTGTCCAGGCCTTCCACCGGGTATATCAGCGGTACCAGTATGTTCATCTTTGAAAACTGTTAAATTCCGCTCCCGGCCCGGACATATCAATGATGCCTTCCTGGAATGCCACAATTTTTCCTGAGGTGGCAACCGCGCAATCTTCCAGCACATTCGTTTCCCCATTTCCAACCGTTTCCACATCTCCTACAAATCCGGGAAATACCTGTCCTGAGCCGCTCTGCTTGAAGCGGGGCTGAACACATCCTTGATGGGAACGATTCTCACAGACTCCCCCGGCCTTGCTATATCAAAATCCACACTGCGGATATTGGTATCTTCCATGAGATACTCAGCCAATTCTGCTTTATTTATGTATAAGACACCGCTGCAAAAGCTGCTTGCTTCTGCAAATTGTATGTCCTGCACATGAATTTATTCAGTGTCAGTTTTCATTATGTTTCCTCCAATATCAGTTTATTTGCCCATTTCCTCCACTTCCAGCGCCCGCTCAATGATGGATAAATCAATGAGCTGAAAGTCTTCCCGGGCTGCCTTTCCCCATTTTTTGTAAACAGGTATATCCCTCAGCCTGTACAAATCCTCAGCATAGCGAATGGCCTTCCCAATCAGGTCACTGATTCCATATCAATGGTCCCCGCCGTCCCCGACAGCAGAACCGTCTTATAGGGTGTGATATCCGGCCGGATGCTTCCTGTCAGCGGATGCGTAAGAAGACGGTATCCGCAATTCACCTTCTGAAAAACCACTCTGAACAGTTCCAACACATCTGTCTCGTAATACTCCAGGTCTGTGAAACCGCGGTCTATAAGCATTGGATTATTGGTAATACAACGGAATGGGTGACCCATGTCTGGTTCCTCCTTGTAAACAGCGTTATTTGGCTTCTGCCTTCAGATTTTTCACAAGCTCCACAGCGTCTTCCCCATATAATTCAGTCAGTTCAGGCCATACAGACTCCCAGCATTTGTTATAGAAATTCTGAAGCTCATCATCTGTAAACTCAATAATCTTGACGCCATAGTCTTCCAGTTTCTTCTCATACTCGCGGTTTCCTTGGGCGCTACCTCCCACCTGTCATCTTCCAGTTTATTGGCCGCGGTCTGCAAAGCGTCCTGCTGCTCGGTTGTCATCTCATTCCATTTGTCCAGATTGATATACAGGTACCAAACCTCAAAATGATCATTGTATGGCAGATAATAGGTCGCCACATCCCGGTAGCTGCTGTAATATCCTTCTGCTCCGGATCCAATCATTCCGTCAATGACCCCGGTCTGCAGGGCGGTAAAGCAGTCGTTAAGGGCCATTGGGGTTGCATTGTAGCCCAGCATGTTTGTCACCAGCTCCGCACCCTTCATGGTCTGGCAGCGGACCTTATATCCCTCCCTTACATCCAGATTTGCCGGCTGATTTGGTTCCTTATTCAGGATTGCGCCGCCAAAGTACAGAGGATAAACTGACAGCAGTTTAATGTTCTGATCTTCCAGATGTGTCCGGATGGTTTCCGTAAAATCACTGTCACGGCTGAAAATTGCCTTTGCTTCATCCAGGTAGCGCATATATAGGGAGCACTTGTGATTCCCAGGTATTTATCCACAGTGGAGCTGAGGGTGGCCATCTGCATCTCCACATCTCCCACACTTACCAGCTCCTGGACTGCTGTATAATCTCCCAGCTGCGCAGCGGATATACCACCACCTCCAGGGAATCGTCAGCCGCCTTAACGTTATCCGCAAATTCCTTGGCATTGATATCCGCCGGTCGACCCCTCTGCCCGGTAGTGCTGAGTTTCAATGAAAATGATTTTTTCTCAGCGGCCTTGCCCGCGCTTTCCGTCTTGCCGGAACCGCCGCATGCTGTCATGCCTAATACCATTGCCGCAACAATCGCTATAGAAGTCCTCTTTTAATATTTTTCATAGTATTCTCCTTTTTTATGGTAAGAAATCATTTTCTTATACAGCAAAACCAGCCATTCTCGGAATCGCAAGGGCCAAATCCGGCCAATAGGTGACGAGAAATACAATGGGTACATACCCCAGTATCAAAAAATGTCATGGTGGGCTTCAGAATCTCATGGAATTCAGCCTTTCCTATCCTCATTCCCAGATAAAGGATACTTGCGTATGGGGGCGTAACTCCGCCCATGGCAAGATTCACACCCATAATAGAGGCAAAGTGAATGGGCTGATTCCCAGCTGATTCATAACAGGCATAAGCAGGGGCGCGCATATCAAAACGCCCGTGGTGTCATTTACTATCATTCCTACAATAAACAGAAAGATGTCAATGATGAACAGCAGTATATATTTATTGGTGGTAATGCTCATCAGAAGTTCTAAAACCAGCTCAGGGACACGATACACGGTAAACACGCGGCTCAGCATCAGGCAGCATACAATCATGACCATAATGGATCCAACCGTACTGGTAGCCTCTTTTGTCATTGCCAGGAACCCCTTAAATGTGCAGGCCTTATACACCACAATCCAATGGGAATGGAATAGATGGCTGCCATGCTGCCGCCTCGGTGGGAGTAAAGACACCCCCATAAATTCCTCCAGTATGATGAGGGCATAATAAGGCCGGTACAGCCTTAAAGGTCATTTTTCCGGCGTTTGACGCAAATTCCCCAAAAGGTTTCTTTTCCGTTACTTTCAAATCAAACTGGCGGCTCCAGAATACATGTATGATGCAAAATAACGCCGTAATGATAAGCCCCGGACCAAGAGTGGATAAAAAGCAGGCAAGAATCGAGCATTCCGTCACCCATCCAAACATAATCATAACAACGCTGGGAGGAATCAGAAGCCCCAGAACAGAGGATACAGTTACCAGTGCTGTCGCATATCCCCTGGGGTAGCCCTGTTCTTCCATCTTAGGAATCATGATGGGGCCGGTAGCTGCCACGCCCGTAAATCCGCTTCCTGATATGGCTCCCATAATAGCGCACACAAGAACAGCCACCACGCCCAGGCCGGATTTGATGTGACCACAAATGCGTCTACACAGTCCAGCAAGCGTTTTGCTATCCCGCTGCCGCCCATATACGTTCCTGCCAGGATGAATAGGGGACTGGCCAGGAGCACGGTTCCCGTGGACTGGGAAAATACCCAAATCAGCATGGTCTTCATGGATACGTCGCCAAAGAGGCTCAAAAACAGCAATGCGCCGGCAAAGCAGACCGGAAGGGGGATGCTCAGCATCAGAAGAAAAACCAGCAATATTACATCCATAAGTATGATTGACAGAGAAGTCATAGGTTTTCACCTCCTTCCCTTGCTTCATCCTTGTTTTTCATTTGACCAATCAAAGCCCGGTAGGCCATATATACATCCCTTACCGCATAAATAAACATCAGCACAAATCCTACGGTAAGCGCTATATTCGCAAAAAACAGAGGGGCGTATGTAATGTCAGCCAGCTTCCAGGTTTTCAGGGAATAGGAAAAGAAATAGAATCCCCAGTAACAAATCCAGGCAAGAATAATGATACACAATGTACGTTTGATTGCATCAAAAATCAGTTTTGAGCGTTCCTTCTTGATATAAAGGGTCAGGATTCCACACTCAATATGGCTTTTCTCATAGGAAGCATTGGCGCCGCCCAGCATGTAAAGCCATATAATAGGAAATAACATCAATTCCTCAATGCCCATCAGTGATGATTTCAGTACGTATCGCGCGAATACCTCGTAGCCTATCATGACCAACAACATGAGAGCAGCCACAATTGACGCGCCATACTGCACTTGGATCAGTGTTTTTCCCAGCTTCTTCATACATTTCCTCCTCTTATAGTTTTTTTAAATGATGTAAATTCATATCATTTACGATACCTATATTCTATATGATATGTCTAATATTGTCAACTATATAACGATATTTTTTTGATTAATTGTTAAGTTATACCGATAATTGCAGGATTATCCCCCTCCCATCGTATTTTTAGCAGCAATTTACAGCAAATTATTTTTCTTCTTGCGCCCCACAATATATATCTATTTAGATATGTATTTAGGTATACAAACAGTCCAAAAACCTGATATTGCTTGAAACACATTCAAATCAATGATATAATATTCAAAATATTACCTATGAAGGGAGGTTATCCCCTTGTCCAATACCTCTTTTAATCAAAAAGGAGTTTCTCTTTACTATCAGGTAGAGACTTATATCCGGACAAAAATCGAATCAGGTGAGTGGCCTTCTGGATTTAAGCTTCCCACAGAAACAGAATTATGCCAGTATTTTGGGGTCAGCCGCACTACCATACGCCAGGCTGTAAATAAAATGGTAGAGGGCGGCCTTTTAATGCGCAAACAGGTTCGGCACATACGTCACACAGCCCGCTTATTCCAGGAACAGACTTTCCACGCAGCCCAGTGATTCTGTGTGCAAATATATTTATATGCCCATTCTTCAGGATGACATGGAGCACTCCTACCAGAACCTTCTGCTGACCCACATCAGCCATATACTGATGCTGTGCGAGCAAAAGCTGATATCCCAGGAAGACGGAAAAAATGCCCTGGATTTCATTGTCCCCCTGATGGATATGCATCCCCAGACCATTGGCTTTAATCCGCTTAACGAGGATTATTCTTAAATTTTGAACAATATCTGATTTCCCATCTGGGAATCGATCTGGCCGGAAAAATATATACCGGCAGAAGCCGCAACGATATGACTCCAACTGTAATGCGAATGAGCATCCGTGACAGCATGCTTGCGGTTTACGAGCGGCTTCTGGCACTGATACGCCGCTTGCTGGCTCTTGCCGAAGAAATCAGGGACGTATCATCACAGGGTATACCCACTGCATGCCGGCCCAGCCATAACCCTGGACCATTATTTCCTGGCTATAGCAGAAGCCTGGTGCGGGATATGGACAGGCTGCTGTCTGCTTACCAGAACCTGAACCGTTCCCCCCTTGGAGCCTGTGCCATGGCCGGAACTTCCTTTCCCATCAACCGTGAATACACCGCCCAGCTTCTGGGCTTTGACGGCATTATAACCAACACGCTGGACGCGGTGGCCACCAGGATTATCTTTTGGAGCTTGCCGCTGATTTTTCCACCCTGGGATCCACCCTGTCGCGCTTTGCCCAGGATTTGTACCTCTGGTCCACAGCAGAATTTAACTATGTAAGCTTTTCCGATGCTTATTCCTGCTGCAGCAGCATCATGCCCCAGAAAAAAAATCCTCTGTCAATCGAACACATAAAGAGCAAATCCTCCCACTTGACCAGCACTTATCTGGATATTGCAATGTGCCTGAAGGGAACCAGCTATGGTCATTGCAGGGATCTTTTTGAATGTATGCCCCCATTCTGGGATGCGGTGGAACAGGTCACCGGAATGCTGGAATTGTCCATCGGAACCCTGCAGGACATCACCTTCCACTACGACCGGATGGAATTTACAGCCAGCATGAATGACTCCATTTGACGGATATGGCAGATTTTCTGGTGCAAAAGGACCGCATACCGTTCCGCAGCGCCCACAATATCATCGCCTCAGCCGTCCGGGCCCAGGGTGATAATCCCAGCAGCAAAATCACCTTAAAGCAGCTCAACAAAAGCAGCAAACAGCATCTGGGCCATGACACCACGCTGACAGAATCAGAATGGGCATCCTTACAGTCACCGCGCAGCTCCGTGGCAAACAAACGCAGCGAAGGTTCCCCCGCCCAAAGCTCCTGCCGGAAAATGCTGCTGTCCCTGCGCATGGCCGCCGACCGCTGCAATGAACAGTACAATAAAATCATCAACTCCCTGCAGCTGGCCGAGCAATTCAGAAAGGAACAAGATCGATGTGCTGAAAAATGGGACGCATTTTGAGCATAATTAATTTCTATCAGTTTTTATGAGTCCTATATATGCGAACAGCGGACTCCGGGATTATGTCCCGGGTCCGCTGTTTTGTTCTGCGCTCTGTTTTACTCTGCACTCTGTTTTACTCTGCACTCTGTTTTACTCTGCACTCTGTTTTACTCTGCACTCCGTTTTACTCTGCGCTCTGTTTTGCACTGCACTCTGATGCATAGTGCATCCCGTCATATGTCAGAACACTTCCTGCTTCAAACGCCTCCACTAAATATCCCATCCGATGTCCCCTGCCTGCAGCCCATCAGACTCCCAGGCTTTTAAACATCTTGTCTCTGTATTCCTTGTTCCTCGCCCCGCTCCATTCCTTTTTTCTCTCCATCCTCAAAAAGCATCTGTCCCAGTATTGTCATTCCTATCTTCTCCTTTACATCCATTAGCTGGTTCCGATCCAAAAATTTAACTGCCAATGCGTACAGCACGGACTGCATTCTCTTGACGTCCTCTTCCTTCATATCCAATCCCGGACTCTCCAGTATATCCATGCCGCAGCAGATGCGTTCGCTGATTTCCATAGTGCCTGACATCAAAGGCGTCAAAAGAAGCGAAAATACATCGCAGCGTTTCAGCCGTTTTTTCTTTCTGATTTTTCGCTCTGATTTTTGGAATACTTTATCTGCATTCCCGTCCTTCAGACGTATGGGCTCAATGCGGTATATGCTGTTTCCGTTCAACAGTTCCCACTTCAGCACCTTTACATTTGATGTACACAGTGCTAATGTTGCAACCGGCACATTGTAAATCATACCTATATATGCCTCGTACTCACGAAAACGCCGCAAATCACGTTCCGTTATGCTGTCACTCTCAAATTTCAGATGTATCCATGATCCACCCTTTCAGCCTCCTGTTCCGGCAAACCATACAGGAACCTACCTCCATTATACTTAATGTCACCCTGCCAGACAAGGACGCCCTGCCTGATATCATACAATTTATAGTTACTTATTTTACTTGATTCGTTGGATTTCACACCCGGTACAGCGGGAAGATTTTTACATAGATACTACGTAATTTGACTTTTGCAGAATTCTGTTATCAGAACTTAGATTTTTATTCTTATACAATTATGGCGGCGGTCCCTTATATGCGTTCGCGCCCCGTGTCTGGTTTTTTTAATATAGCATGTGGGGGTGCCTTTTGCAAGCTCAAAGTAGAAACTCATCCATACCCCCAGCCGCAAAAAACTTCATTTCCAAACAGCAGCGGCCGGGAAATGAATCACATGGTTTCCCGGCCGCAGGCTGCTCCTTACTTAAACTCCAACCTCAAAGTCCAATCCTTCCCTCCGGCCATTCATCCGCTAAACCAGCTGGTTATATTTTCCCCGCTTCACATAGTGGGTATGCAGCAGATGATGGGACAAATGTCCATTGGGTTCACCCAGATATTCGCTGTAGAGCTTCATCAGATCAGGGTTCTCATGGGATTTGCGCAGCACCTTGCGCTCATCCTCACTGTAGAGAGCGTTTGAACGTTTTTCACGGTAATTCTCCTCCGTGCATCTTGGCTGTCCGCCGCCGTTTATGCAGCCTCCCGGACATCCCATTACCTCTATGAATGATAGGGCGATGTGCCTGCCGCCACCTCATCCATAAGCATGGAGGCGCCTTCCAGTCCGCTGGTTACCGCCACATTCACAGTTACTCCCTTTAAATGTTCGTATGCAGGAAGCGTATCCTCAATTGTGATGGAGGCTGTCTTTACCTGCTCCAATCCCACTATAGGCGCCACATGCAGCTTGTCAAAGGGAAGTTCCTTTCCGGTCACCACTTCGTATACCGTACGCAGGGCTGCTTCCATAACGCCTCCGGTTACGCCAAATATATCAGCTGCTCCTGTTCCCAGTCCCAGAGGCGCGTCAAACTCACCCTCCGGAAGATTCACAAAATCAATGCCTGCCGTCTTAATCATACGGGCCAGCTCCCTGGTGGTCAGTACGGCGTCCACATCGCGGTTGCCGTCCACTTCCATTTCCGGGCGCTGTATTTCATACTTCTTGGCTGTACAGGGCATGACAGATACCACAAACATGTTTTCCGGCGCGGTTGCGGTGCGCTCTGCATAGAAGGATTTCACCACGGCGCCCAGCATGGTATGGGGACTCTTGCAGGTGGACAGATGGTCTAACTCCTCGGGGAACTGATGCTCAATATGCTTGATCCAGCCAGGAGAACAGCTGGTAATCATAGGAAGTACCGCCTTTTCCTTTTGGGACTCATCCCCCTTCAGAGCTGCGTTCAGGCGGCCTAAAAGTTCAGTTCCCTCCTCCAATATAGTAAGGTCGGCGGAAAACAGGGTGTCAAACACATCGTCAAACCCGATTTCGTGAAGAGCCGTTGCCATTTTCCCGGTGACAGGGGTTCCCACCGGCAGGCCGAACTCTTCACCCAGGCAGCCCTCACTGCCGGGGCCACCTGGACCACCACTCTCTTTTCAGGGTCAGCCAGCGCCCGCCACACCGGTGCAAGGCCGTCTGTCTCCTTCAAGGCTCCGGTGGGGCAGACCACAGTACACTGGCCGCACATGGCGCAGGCTGTGGAGTTAAGAGGCAGCCCCATGGCCGGGCTTACCACCGTATCAAATCCGCGGTTCTGGGCCTGGATCGCTCCCACCTTCTGAATCTGGGTACACACAGTGACACACCTCCGGCAGAGAACGCATTTGCTGGTATCCCTTGTGATGGACGGGGAAATATCCACCATGGGCTTGGTCATGGCTCCCTCAAACCGGCTCTCGCTGACTCCCAGCTCATAGCCCAGCTCCTGAAGCTCACAGTTAGTATTCCTGCTGCAGTTGAGACAATCCTTTGGATGATTGGACAGCAGCAGCTCATACAGTACCTTTCTGGCAGCCAGCACCTTGGGAGAATGGGTTCTTATGACCATTCCCTCCCTTACCTTAGCCATGCAGGAGGCCTGAAGGTTCTTCATTCCCTCCACTTCCACAACACAGATACGGCAGGAGCCGTACTGATGGACATTCTTCATATGGCACAGACTGGGAATCCTGATTCCACTGTCTCAGCCGCTTCCATAATGGTGGAGCCCTCTGAAACCTCCACCGGTTTTCCATTTATCGTTACATGTATCATAATCTACCTCCTATCTCCTGTCGCAGTGCAGGCACCTGAGAGCCTCGCCCATGGCATCCAGCTTGTGGAATCCGCAGTTCACTTCCCTGAAATTGTCCTTGCGCTCCTCCACAGACAGACACCTGGTCGGGAAACGCTTATGAGGTTCATTGACTTCAATATCCGCTATCTCAGGTATATCAAACCACTCGCCCATATTCAGCTCGCCCTTGCCTCCAAGGTACTGATCAATCTTCATGGCAGCTTTCTTGCCGTCCGCAATGGCGTGAATCACAACATTGGCGCCCCATGGACTTACATCGCCTCCTGCAAACACGCCTGACTCTCCTGTCTCAGATGTAAACCTGCCGATATCCAGCTTACCGTTCTTAGCCACCTCCACATGAGTGGTGCGGTAAACCTGATGATCCACATCCTGGTTGATGGCTGTAACGATGCCGTCGCACTCCAGGAAAAAGTCAGAATCCGGAATATGGGCCGTGCGCCTGCGCCCGTCGCTTCCATAATCAGTCTCTTTCCTGCGGACCAGATGAATGCCTGTCACCTTACCTTCTGCTCCCAGAAATTCCACCGGTGACGCCATGGCGATCAGCTTCACGCCTTCTTCCCTGGCCTCGATGATTTCATCCTTTCCGGCAGGCATCTCCTTCTCAGACCTGCGGTAAATTACAGTTACTTCTGAGGTTCCCAGACGCACCGCGGTCCTGGCCACGTCCATGGCCGTGCTGCCGCCGCCGATTACCACCAGCTTGTTGGGCACGGACATATCCTTCTTAAGGCCGATGCGCTTTAAGAATCCAAGCCCGCTTTCCACACCCTTAAGGTCCTCGCCCGGCACATCAAGCAGCCTGGATACCTGGGTTCCGGAAGCAATGTACACTGCGTCCGACTGTTTCTTCATATCCTCAAAGGTAATGTCAGATCCTATCCTGGTATTCAGGTGAATCTGCACACCGCTCCTCTCAATGGCATGAATCTCCTTCTGCAGCACGGCCTTTGGCAGACGGTACTCCGGAATGCCCCAGTACAGAACGCCCCCTGCCACGGACTCCGACTCATACACATGTACCTCATGGCCCATATTCGCCAGATAGTAAGCGCATGTAAGGCCTGAAGGACCTGCTCCGATAACGGATATACGTTTTCCGGTAGCCGGTCTGGGTTCAACCAGAGGCACATTGTACTCATCCCGCAGCGCATATCTCCGATGAAACGCTTCACGCTGCAGATAGCCAGAGGCTCATCCACCTGGCGCGCCGGCAATGGTCCTCGCATGGATGGGTACAGACACGGCCGCACACTGCCGGGAACGGGTTATCCTGCCGAATCAGGCGGGTACGCGTCCTCTGTTCTGCCGGCTGCCAGCAGGGACATATATCCGGGTATAAATACATTGGCAGGACATGCATTGCGGCAGGGTGAGGTCTGAAGCTCGGCGCAGACGCCTGCGCTGCAATGCTTCTCATAGATGTGGGCCTCGTATTCGCTGCGGAAATATTTGAGGGTGGACAGAACCGGATTGGGCGCCGTCTGCCCCAGGCCGCACATGGCTGTCTGCTGAATGGTTCCGGCCAGCTCCTCCAGAAGCTCCAGGTCCTCAGGCCGCCCCTTTCCCTCAGTGATGCGCTCCAGTATTTCCAGCATTCTTCTGGTGCCGTTGCGGCAGGGAAGGCATTTACCGCAGGATTCATCGCAGATAAAAGTCCATGAAATACCGCGCTGTATCCACCATACAGGTATCCTCATTCATGACAATGAGTCCGCCGGAACCATGATTGCCCCCAGCTGGACAGGGATTCATAAATCCACAGGCGTGATTCAGATGTGTCTTGGTCAGACATCCGCCGGAGGGACCGCCGGACTGAATGGCCTTGAATTTTTTGCCCCCAATGATTCCGCCGCCAATCTTGTATATGATATCTCCCAGAATCGTACCCATGGGAACCTCGATAATACCTGCATTGACAATATCTCCCGCCAGCAAATACCTTTGTGCCCGCGCTCTTTTCCGTGCCGAATCCCCTGTACCACTGTGAGCCGTTCAGAATAATGGGCGCTGCATTTGCCAGGTTTCCACATTGTTAATGATGGTGGGACTTTCAAACAAGCCCTTTTCAAAGGGGAACGGCGGCTTCTGCCTTGGCTCTCCCCTTTTTCCCTCGATGGACGCCAGAAGGGAGGTTTCCTCGCCGCAGACAAAGGCGCCTGCGCCGATACGGATTTCCAGGTCAAAGGAAAAACCGCTTCCCATCACGTTCTCTCCCAGAATGCCCGCTTTCCTGGCCTGGTCAATGGCATTGCCCAGCCGCTCCACTGCTATGGGATACTCTGCCCTCACATATACGTAACCCTTGGAGCTCCTATGGCATATCCTCCTAACATCATGCCCTCGATAATGCTGTGCGGGTCGCCTCCAGGATGCTTCTGTCCATAAATGCGCCGGGATCCCCCTCATCCGCATTACAGACCATGAATTTGCGTCCGTCCTCAGACACTGCCTTCATACCTGCTTCCCACTTCACTCCGGTAGGGAATCCGCGCCGCCGCGCCCTCTGAGGCCGGCAGCTTCATCTCTTCCACCACCTGGGCCGGCGTCATCTCCGACAGTGCTCTTGCCAGGGCGCCGTATCCGTCCCTGGATATGTATGCCTCCAGGAAGCATACTCCATGTGTCCGCAG
>ENA-OQCK01000598-OQCK01000598.1-human-gut-metagenome-genome-assembly--contig:-NODE-598-length-18105-cov-3.909389_pt1 | contig 18105 bp, 22 predicted proteins | sample MGYA00242498_ERZ504578 | MGnify/ENA primary metagenome ERZ504578 (study PRJEB26092, sample SAMD00036229) | human gut metagenome | host: Homo sapiens | study: EMG produced TPA metagenomics assembly of...
TATTATCTCGACTATCAGTTCAACAAGAAATGGGACGGCGGCGCACAAATCACCACGGGTCTGACTTACGAACATATCCGCACCTTCTCCGGCGAAACGGAAGAAGTACATCAAAGTGACAATGTTGCCGCTATATACAATACGACCAGCGCTTCTGGGACCGCCTCAGCGTATCGGCCGGTGTACGTGCCGAATACTACCGGATAGACAAGCACTACCGGGAAGCCGACACAAAGGTTTTCGGGAGCAAGATTCCTTTCCGCCCCGTGTTCCGTGCCGGGCTGAACTACCAGCTAGCCGATTACAGCTTCCTGCGTGCCAGCTTCGGCCAGGGTTACCGTAATCCCTCCATCACCGAGAAATACCTTCGCAAAGACATCGGAGGTGTAGGTGTATATCCCAACTACAACGTACAGCCGGAAAAAGGATTCAATGCCCGAGCTGGGATTCAAGCAAGGGTACAAGGCAGGCAATTTACAAGGATTTGCAGATGTCGCCGCTTTCTATACCCAATACAAGGATATGGTGGAATTCCAGTTCGGCCTATTCAACAATGCGGACCTGAGCATGATAAACAGCGTTACAGACGCCATACAAATGCTGAAGGACGGCAAGGGTTTCGGCATCGGGGCACAGTTCCACAACGTGTCCAAAGCACAGATTTATGGAATGGAAATCAGCACCAACGGCATGTACACCTTCAACAAAAACGCCAAGCTGCTCTATAACCTGGGATATGTATATACCGAACCGAGGGATGCCGACTACAAGAAACGCAATGCCCTGGAGAACACCTATACCGACCCGCTTCAGATGAAGGAGAAAAGCAATGACGGCAAGTACTTGAAATATCGTCCGAAACACAGTTTCAAGGCCACGCTGGACTTTCAGTGGAAACGCATCAACATAGGTGCCAACGTAAACTGGAAAAGCAAGATACTTGCCGTGGACTATATTATGCTGGACGAACGCAGCAAAAGTGAACCTGACCTGCTGGACTACGTGCGCGGCATCCTCTTCGGCTCGTCCAACGGGGAAACCCTGGCATCCTATTGGAAAAAGCATAATACGGACTATGCCACAGTGGACATGCGCTTCGGGGTGAAAGCCACCAAGGAAGTAGCTTTCCAGTTCATGATAAACAACCTGCTGAACAAGGAGTACAGCTATCGTCCCATGGCAGTGGCGCGCCACGTACTTTCGTCGTAAAGATGGACGTTACATTTTAAAAAAAGAACATTTCATTTTAAAAACAGAATGTCTTCCGTTACTTTTTCCCGGAAAAGAATTACCTTTGTGCAAACTCTAAACGACAAAGCGTATGGAATTTCCTCAAGTCGACCTGCCAGTAGACATGATTGCATGGACTGAAGTAACGGAAGACATTCTAAACATATACAAACAGTCGTGCCGCCTGAAAGCATGCATCTTTGCACTATGCATAGAAGGTTCCATCACGGTATCCATCAATCTGATGGATACGGAAATCAAGCAAGGGGATTTTATTACCCTGCTTCCCGGAACTATCATACAGTTTTACGAACAAAAGGAAAAAGTGTGCCTGGGATTCGTGGGGTTTTCTTCCCATTGCCTCAATGGAGTCAACCTCATCCAGTCTACATTGAGCTCCTTCTCCAACATACTGGAGTATCCGGTACTGGCTGTCAACCCTACCGTCGCCTCCTATTTCAAGGACTATTTTGCCCTATGGGCACGCATCACGACCGGTCCCTATCCTCCCGATACAAAAATGGCTCAAAGCACATTGAACATGCTCCTCAGCGGCATAGACAGAATGTATTGCCACCGTCCGCAGATGCAAAAAGGGAATAAAAGCCGGAAAGAGGAAATATGCCGCGAACTGGTGCAGCTCGTCATCGAAAACTATACCCGCGAACGCCGCGCGCAATTCTATGCCGACAAACTGGGCATCTCCCTGCAACACCTCAGCACCACCGTGAGGCAGGTGACCGGCAGAAATGTATTGGACATCATCGCCACGTCGTCATCGTAGACGTGAAAGCCAAGCTGAAATCAACCAACATGACCATTCAGGAGATTGCCTATTCCCTGAACTTCCCCAGTGCTTCCTTCTTTGGAAATACTTCAAGAGGCACATGGGCATGAGTCCGCTGGAGTATAGGAACAGCTGAGAATACAGCCGTCAGAACCTGGAACTCAGACGAAGGCTGCTCAAAGCCACGGATACACAGGAAAGAGCCATGGCAGCACCTGCCAGCGCAGGACTCAGCAGGATGTCATAGACGGGATAGAGTACTCCGGCCGCGACAAAGATACCCACTGTATTATAGATGAAAGCCCAGAACAGATTCCGGTACATGAGGCTCACAGTCTGGCGAGACAACCGGAAAACTTTGGGCAACAGCAGCAGGTCTGAAGTCTGAGAGTAATCATGGCGGTGTCCATCAACGTATCGGTCCCCTTTCCCATGGCAATGCTTACATCAGCACAGCTCAAGGCTTGCGCATCGTTCACGCCGTCACCTACCATGCGACCGTTTTACCCTGAAGCTGCAGCTTATGGATGAAATCCTCTTTGTCGTCGGGCATGGCATCAGCCACAAAACGCATGATACCCAAACTGCCGGCCACGGAAGAAGCTGTACGCTCACCGTCTCCCGTAAGCATGCATATCTCGATGTCCTGGATACGCAGTTCCCGGATAGCTTCCATAGAAGTCACCCGCAACTGGTCCTTGATGGCAATAACGGCAAGTAAATCGTTCTCACGCCCAAAGTAGACAATACTGTTTCCGTCCGATTCATATTGTGTCAGCATATCGGCCAGGATATCCGACAAATTGGCTTGATAATCTTTCAGCAGTTTATGGCTTCCTACCCAATATTCCGCACCCTGATAGGCCACTCTGACACCTTTTCCGGTAATGTTTTCAAAACCGTCCAGGTGGGCAGGGATAACCTGCTCCTCCCCTTCCAGGGCCGTAACGATTGCTTCTGCCAGAGGATGGTCCGAAGTAGACTCGGCAGCAAGCAGTACATCTTTATAATGCTCCTCCTGCCCTTGCGCCCACAGCCAGCCTATTACCGTAGGATGTCCTTCTGTCAAGGTCCCGGTCTTGTCGAATACCACCACATCCACATTGCGCATCTGCTCTAAAGCGGAAGTGTCCCTGATAAGGATATGATTGCGGGCAACTTTATTAAGGCCCGCCGCCAAAGCTACTGGAGTGGCCAGCCCTACCGCACACGGACAAGCCACCACCAATACGGACAAAGCGGCAAACAGACCGTGTGACACTACATCTATGCCTCCGAAGAACACCCATATAAAAAAGGTCAGCAGGGAAATGATGAGAATGACCGGGACAAAAAGCTCGGCAACACGGTCGTCAATGCGTTGCTTCTCCGGCAGTACGCGGGCTGCGTTATGCTGCCAGCCTCCCAACCGGCAGATAGCCGCCGACACAGTTCTCCGGGCACGTTCCTCCATAAACTCGCCAGTCAGAGAAAAAGCGATGATGACGGCGGCAACCCCATAATAGACATGCGGTTCCAGCCCGATGCCCAGCCAATAATCCGGGAAGAAGTATTGAACACACTGAACAGAAAAGCCACAGAGGTGGTAAGTGCCACCAGACGGTCTATATTGTTGCGGCCCGACCGGGTTCCCTTCCAGGCACCGGCATAAAAAGGAGCGCCGAAAAACAGCAGTACCGGAATTGCCAGTACCATCTGTATTTCACGGGTATAGGGTATATGCACAAAGACTGTAGAAAACAGTATCAGCACGATGGCAAAAAGCCATGCACCGACGACGCGCAATCCCGTGCTGTGCATATCCGGCACGGGATGTGCCTTAGTAATTATATTGCTCATTCGATTTATTTTTTAGATGGTTGTTGTTCCGCTTTAATAAAGCAACAACCGGAATGAGCAGTTTGTTCAATTACTTCTTATCGTCCTGCTTGGTTTCCTTGACAAACTCCGCTTCATAATGGAACTTTTGGAAACCTTTTTTCAACTTTTCCACATTGGTCTTGTCGGCATCATACGTGATGGTTACCGTCTTTGTCTTCAGGTCTGTGTTGAAGTCCTTCAGTCCCTTCTCAAAACGGATGTTATTGTTTATCTTCCTTACACAGTTCTCACACTTCATCTGTGCCACCTTGAACACGGCTGTACGGATGTCTTTTGCCATTGCGGCAGATGCACAGAAGAGTACAACTGCCAAAGTCATTAAAAATCTTCTTGTTTTCATTGTTTTGCTATTGATTTAATAAATAATATTATATTCTCGGCAAGTTAAAACGGACACCTACATAGGCTTTTGCCCCATGCATCGGTCCCCACACCATCGTAGCGTCAAAGTTGCTTCCCCAGGGATTGGAAGCATCGATGATGGGGTTTTTCTGCTTGAAGTTTGTCAGGTTCTCGCCACCGACGTATATAGACCAGCGACGGAAATAGCGCGTCACCTGGGCACTCAACTGCTCGAAGCCGCCATAGCGCCTTTCCCACGACCAGTTGCCGTCTGTCAGTTCGTATGGAGCCGGCATGCGCCCGCCACCGTTCAGTTGCAAAGTCACATCAAACTGCCACAATCCCAAAGGTGTCTGATAAGAAGCCGTCAGCAAACCTTTATATTTGCTGGTAAGGGGTTTCTCCATCAGCTCTCCGTTGTAATTCGTCTTGGCATCCGTCCAACGGTAAGCGCGGTAAAGGTGAAACCCGGGAAGAACGGATAGCTTGCCTCCACCTGCACTACCTGCGAATAGGAACGGCCGTGAAGGTTGTAAAACAGAACGGCATGCGGGTCCGTATCCATGTCTACCACCACCTGCTTGCTGAAATCCGTGTAATAGTATTCCGCATTCAGGTTCAAGGTTTTGCCGAACAAGGGAATATAGCGGAAGCGCTTGCGCCATAGTTCCAGGCCTCATCCTGGTCAAGACGTTTGGCGATGTCTATCCGGCGGCTACTTGCCAGCAGATAGTTATTCTCGGCCAGCACATGGTTCGTGCGGTATCCTTTTCCTGCCGAAAGACGGAAATGTACATACTCGTTGGGATTGTACTTCACATGGAAACGCGGGGTGACGAAATAGCCGTACTCGCTGCTATGGTCGCCGCGGATGCCACCCATCAGACCAGTTTATCGTCCCAGTTGTAGGTGTACTGCACGTAGGCGCGGGGACGGCTTCTTTGGTGAATTTCTTCGTCAAAGGCTGTGCGGCGTCATTGTCCAGGCGGTAGTGCTGGTCGTAGGAGTCATAGTTGAAGCTCAGTCCGGCAGAAAGGCTTTGACGCTTGGTCAGTTCCGTCTCGAACAGCAAGGAGGCATAAGCGTTGTGCTGGTCCACATCGTAGATTTTCCGTCCGTACAAGGCATCCTGCTTGTGCAGGGAGCCGGAAAGGATCAATGCCAGGTTAGTGTTCTTCTCCTTGTTGAATATATAGGCGTTCTTGGTGAAAGCTTCGTAGCGGTCGGTGCCTATACTTATCTTATAAGGGTCTGTCAGAGGCATTTTGCCATGACCGACTTGTCCGCTGTTGCGTCTTCCGTAAGCACTTTGATGCCTGCCTGGAAGACGTAGCGGTCGCCCATGTATGCCCAGCGGTTCCAGAGGTTGTACTGCTCCACGCGGGGGATGTCGCAAAGCCGTCGTCGTTGCTGTCGTGAGCTTTGGTCTCATTCTCGTAATGCGCCAGCAAAGAGGTGCTCCAACGTTTGGAGAGTTTCACCGTGGCATCGGCATTGGCTTCGTAGCGGTTGGTGCTGCTGGCAAAGAGGTTGGCGGAGAACCAATCGGCCTCGGGCAACTGGGGTTTCTTGAATTCCACATTAATTTGTCCCGTGATGGCCTCATAGCCGTTCTTCACGGACGAACTGCCCTTGCTCACCTGAATACTCTGCATCCATGGCCCGGGTACATAACCCAGTCCGTAGGGGGCGGCAGAGCCGCGGTAGTTGGGGATATTCTCCGTCATCATCTGCACATACGTACCGGACAAACCGAGAAGCTTGATTTGCTTGGCACCGGTGGCGGCGTCAGAGTAGGTGACGTCCACCGAGGGATTGGTCACAAAACTCTCTCCCAGGTTACAGCAGGCGGCACGACTCAACTCGGCGCTACTTATCATATCTTCATTCATCACACTGTTGCGCAGCTTCATGGTGCCCAACTTACGGCTGACCACATTCACCTCGCTCAGTTCCACCCCTTCGCGCAAGACAATGTCGAGCGTCTCATTGCGGTTACTGACGTGTATCGTATCGTTCTCAAAACCGATAAAGCTGACTACAAGCATATGCTTGTCATTGGGTTTGGACAAGGAGAAGTACCGTCCGCCGAAGTGGTGGTACCTTGGGTGGTTCCCTGCCAGAAGAGGTTGGCACCCGCAATCGGGTCGCCCAAATTATCCTTTACCGTTCCCTTTACCTGCGCCTGCAAGGCGGTGAAAGAGAACAGAAGAATGGCTATCAAACTATATTTCATTTCTGTTTTATACTTAAAGAAGTGATTAAAAAACAAACAGTTCCCTCCGGGCAATCCAGGTCATTGCCCCGTATAAAACAACACTAAATGAGAAGCGTGGAATAGAGCGCCAGATAATGACGCGAGCCGACGACATATGGCGGTGCTCCTGAAACAACTCTCGGAGTACAAGCCACCTGCGGCAAGGAGTGATCAAACAGCGGCAGTTGCTCGCAAAACAGTGTAAGGAATGGCACGAACGAAACAGACTCGTGTGCATGCTTCACGAAATCCACCTTGTAGTAGACGCTGTACAGCCGGTATCCTTGCATGTTTGCCGTGAGGCACGATGTGTATTATGGCATTTGGAACAGCCGGAAGTGCAGCAGCTTTGCGTCGTCTCGCATCCGGCACAGCAATACTGAACTACAGAAATCCCCACTCCGCTTATAATGATAAGGGAGGAAAAGAGTACAGCCAGTATGTAACGGAGTTCCTTCATAAGCGCTGCAAAGATAGAAAGTTTTAACCGTTTGCCGGAATTAATTTTTCCTTTTTTATGTGTGCAGTTCGTTAATAAGTTCTATATTTGTCGATAAAGTTTTTTGATTGATATGTTGATTTATAAACGAAATTCAATATGAAAAAGCAAACTGTCAGCCTACTTGTCCTTCTGCTTGCGGCAAGCGGCTTTTTCTTTTCCTGCGGTAACACCGTGAACAAAAACGCATACGCGTTGGAGTTCGACAGTATACAAGTAAACGAAACCGTACATCTCTTCGGAGACACAGCCAAGCCGGCCTGCAACCTCATCCTCAACTTTGCCTACGCCAGCCAGTCATCCGACGTGAGGCTGAAAGACAGTCTGAACGCCTTCTTCCTCTCCGCCTGCTTCGGCGACAAGTACATGGCGATGACACCCGAAGAAGCTGTCAAGAAATATACGGAGAAATATGTCGGCGACTACCGCAATGACCTGGAGCTATGTACAAAAAGGATGAGCAGGACAAGGAGGACGAAGAAAGCATAGGAGCCTGGTATTCCTATTATAAAGGAATCGAAAGCCATGTGCAGTTGTGCAATACCTTGGTACTGACCTACCGTATAGATTACAACGAATATACCGGCGGCGCACACGGCATCTATATGTCCACCTTCCTCAACCTCGACCTAAAGACCCTAAGCCCCATCCGCCTGGACGACCTCTTTGAAGGCGACTATAAGGAAACGCTGACCGACTTGCTTTGGAAACAGCTGATGGCAGACAACAACGTCAGCACCCGCCAAGAGCTGGAGGACATGGCTACGCCACCACCGGTGACCTGGAGCCTATCGAGAATTTCTACCTGGACCCAACGGGAATCACCTTCTATTATAATGTATATGAAATTGCCCCATACGTAATGGGAGCAACCAAAATCACGTTGTCTTATGAGGACATAGCCCCTCTGATGAACGGTAAATTCATTGTATTAAGCAGCGCTATAAAAACAGACGGCGAATAGGAACTGTAATCAATTGTCTATCAATATAAAATTCACAATGGATTTAATACTCAAATATTTCCCGGACCTGACGGAAGAACAGAAACGGCAGTTTGCCGCACTCTACGACCTCTATCTGGACTGGAACTCTAAGATTAATGTCATTTCACGCAAAGATATAGAGAACTTGTACGAACACCATGTGCTGCATTCTCTGGGCATAGCAAGGTAATCCGCTTCAGGCCGGGGACACAGATTATGGACCTCGGCACGGGAGGAGCTTTCCGGGAATCCCGCTTGCCATCTTTTCCCCGAAGTACACTTCCATCTGGTGGACAGCATCGGAAAGAAAGTACGCGTAGCCTCCGAAATAGCCAACAGCATCGGGCTGAAAAACGTCACCTTCCGTCATGCCCGCGCAGAAGAGGAAAAAGGGAAGTTCGACTTTGTGGTGAGCCGTGCCGTGATGCCGCTGACAGACCTACTGAAGATTATCCGCAAGAACATCTCCTCCAAACAGCAGAATGCATTGCCCAACGGACTGATTTGCCTCAAGGGGGGCGAATTGGGAAATGAAACCATGCCCGTCAAGAACAAGACCACGTTGTGGGACTTGAAGGAGTTCTTTGAAGAGGAGTTCTTCGAGACAAAGAAAGTAGTATATGTAGGGGGATAAATCTAAATACATAATATGAAAATAAAGAGATTCGAATTTAATATGTTCCCGGAGAACTGTTATGTGCTTTGGGACGAAACCAATGAAGCGGTCGTCATTGACCCGGGCTGTTTTTATGAGGAAGAAAAGCAGACCTTGAAAAACTTCATCATCAAGAATGGGCTGAATGTGAAACATCTGCTGAATACCCATCTGCATCTGGACCATATCTTCGGCAATCCTTCATGCTGAAAGAGTTCGGTCTGAAGGCCGAAGCCAACCAGGCCGATGAGTTCTGGATTGACGAAGCGCCGAAACAAAGCCGCATGTTCGGCTTCCAACTGCAGGAAGCCCCCGTGCCCCTGGGCACTTATCTGCACGATGGAGACATCATCACCTTCGGCAATACGGAACTGGAAGCCATCCATGTGCCGGGACACTCGCCGGGCAGCCTGGTGTACTATTGCGCGGCAGACCACTGCATGTTCTCGGGGGATGTGCTGTTTCAAGGCAGCATCGGCCGTGCCGACCTTGCCGGCGGCAACTTCGACGAACTGATAGAGCATATTTGCAGCCGTCTGTTCATCCTGCCCAACGACACGATTGTCTATCCCGGACACGGAGCACCGACTACCATAGGAATAGAAAAAGCGGAGAATCCGTTCTTCCGGTAAATATACAGCAAACTTTTAAATCATTACAGCCATGAAAAACGACCTATTGGCCTACCGCCACATCGGCATCAGCGAAAAAGACGAGGAGAAGATGCTCCAAAAAATAGGAGTGAAAAGCCTGGACGAGCTGATTGATAAAACCATTCCTGCCAACATCCGCCTGAAAGAACCGCTGGCTCTGCCCAAGACAATGACGGAGTATGAATTCGGACAGCACATTGCAGGACTGGCTGCCAAAAACAAACTTTACACAACCTATATCGGTATGGGATGGTACAATACCATCACTCCTGCCGTTATCCAACGGAATGTATTCGAGAACCCCGTTTGGTACACTTCCTATACCCCCTATCAGACCGAAGTCTCACAAGGACGCCTGGAAGCCCTGATGAACTTCCAGACTGCCGTATGCGACCTCACCGGCATGCCCCTTGCCAACTGCTCCCTGCTGGATGAAGCGACTGCCGCAGCCGAAGCCGTGACGATGATGTACGCCCTGCGTCCGCGCGACATGCAGAAATCGGGTGCTAACGTGGTATTTGTTGACGAAGCCGTCTTCCCGCAGACACTGGCAGTAATGACTACCCGCGCCATTCCGCAAGGTATCGAGCTGCGTATAGGAAAATACCATGAAATGGAATTCACGCCGGACATCTTCGCCTGCGTACTGCAATATCCCAACGCTACCGGCAACGTGGAAGATTATCGCGCCTTCGTGGAAAAAGCCCATGCGGCCAACTGCAAAGTGGCCGTTGCCGCCGACATTCTGAGCCTCGCCCTGCTCACCCCTCCGGGAGAATGGGGAGCTGACATCGTCTTCGGAACCACACAACGGCTCGGTACACCGATGTTCTACGGCGGGCCGTCGGCAGCCTACTTTGCCACCCGCGACGAGTACAAGCGCAATATGCCGGGACGCATCATCGGCTGGTCGAAAGACAAATACGGCAAGCTGTGCTACCGCATGGCGCTGCAAACCCGCGAGCAGCACATCAAGCGTGAAAAGGCGACTTCCAACATCTGTACCGCGCAGGCACTGCTGGCTACAATGGCAGGCTTTTATGCCGTATATCATGGTCCGGAAGGTATCCGCACCATTGCGGAACGCATCCACAGCATTGCCGTATTCCTGGAAAAGAGCATCAACAGACTGGGGTACAAGCAGGTCAATGCACAATATTTCGACACGCTCCGCTTTGCACTGCCCGACACCATTTCGGCACAGCAGATACGTACCATCGCTCTAAGCAAGGAAGTGAACCTGCGTTATTTCAAGAATGGAGATGTAGGCATGAGCATTGACGAAACTACGGATATAGCTGCCGTCAATGTACTGCTCTCCATCTTTGCCATTGCCGCCGGAAGGGATTGGGAAAAGACAAGCGACGTACCCATGGCAAGTAGCATCAGCGCGGAGATGAAGCGCCAAAGTGCCTATCTGACACACGAAGTATTCAACAAATACCATACGGAAACGGAGATGATGCGCTACATCAAGCGCCTCGATCGTAAGGACATCTCACTGGCACACTCCATGATTTCCCTCGGCTCGTGCACCATGAAACTGAATGCCGCCGCAGAGATGCTGCCGCTCAGCCGTCCGGAATTCATGAACATGCATCCCCTGGTGCCCGAAGACCAGGCCGAAGGTTACCGCGAACTGATAAGCAACCTCAGTGAAGAGCTGAAAATAATTACCGGCTTTGCCGGCGTCAGCCTGCAACCAAACTCCGGTGCGGCAGGCGAATATGCAGGACTCCGCGTCATCCGCGCCTATCTGGAAAGTATAGGACAAGGGCACCGCAATAAAATACTGATACCTGCATCCGCACACGGCACCAACCCGGCATCCGCATCCAGGCAGGCTTTACCACCGTGACCTGCGCCTGCGACGCACAAGCAACGTGGATATGGCCGACCTGCGCGCCAAAGCGGAAGAAAACAAGGATGACCTCGCCGCCCTGATGATTACCTACCTTCCACACACGGTATCTTTGAAACGGAAATTGTGGAAATCTGCCACATCATACACGCCTGCGGCGCGCAGGTATATATGGACGGTGCCAACATGAATGCCCAAGTAGGCTTGACGAATCCCGGCTTTATCGGTGCGGATGTCTGCCACTTGAATCTGCACAAGACGTTCGCCTCTCCTCACGGCGGCGGCGGACCGGGCGTAGGTCCCATCTGTGTGGCAGAGCATCTGGTTCCGTTCCTTCCGGGACACAAATTGTTCGGCAATGCAGCCAACCAGGTGTCCGGAGCCCCTTCGGCAGTGCAGGTATCCTCCCCATTACTTATGGCTATATCCGCATGATGGGAACAGAAGGGCTGACACGGGCCACAAAGATAGCCATCCTCAGCGCCAACTACCTGGCAGCCTGCCTCAAGGATACATACGGCATCGTTTACCGCGGTGCTACCGGCTTCGTAGGACACGAAATGATATTGGAATGCCGTAAGGTGCACGAAGAGACGGGCATCAGCGAAAACGACATCGCCAAACGTCTGATGGACTACGGCTATCATGCCCCCACCCTCTCCTTCCCGGTACACGGCACGCTGATGATTGAACCGACGGAGAGCGAAAGCCTTGCCGAACTGGATAACTTCGTGCAGGTGATGCTGACCATCTGGGACGAGATTCAAGAGGTGAAGAACGGCGAAGCCGACAAGACGGACAACGTGCTGGTGAATGCCCCGCATCCCGAATACGAAGTGGTAGCCGATACGTGGGAGCACAGCTATACCCGCCAAAAGGCAGCCTACCCGATAGAAAGCGTACGCGAAAACAAGTTCTGGGTGAACGTGGCACGCGTGGATAATACGTTGGGAGACCGTAAACTGTTGCCCACATGCTATGGATGCTTCGACTGATGAAAAGAAAGCGTAACGGACTATTTTATAGTAAAAAAGAAGAAACCATCAATTCCATCTCCCATGGCATCGGCATTGCATGGGAGTAATTGTAAGTACACTATTCCTGATAAAATGCTACCAAGCACAGAATCTTTGGGCAGCATTCGGTGTATGGCTCTATCTGTTCGGTATGGGCGGCTCCTATCTTGCCTCCACACTCTACCACTCCCTGAAACATCATAATCCGTGGAAACGACGCATGCGGCATTGGGACCATGCAGCCATCTATTGGCACATTGCAGGCAGTTATTCCCCCATCACACTCATTGCATTGAGAGAGGACGGCGGTTGGAGCTGGGGACTTTTCGGCTTCGTCTGGCTATGCGCCATCATCGGTACTGTTGTCAGCTTCCGTAAGATGGAGGAGCACAGTTACGTGGAAACAGTGTGCTACATCCTGATGGGGCTGTCCGTACTGGTAGTATTCAAGCAGCTTTTCGCCCTCTCCCCCACAGCCTGCTACTGGATTATTGCCGAGGGGGTATGCTACATCACGGGAGCCGCCTTCTACTCCTTGCGCAAGCACGGTACATGCACTCGGTTTTCCATTTCTTTGTATTGGGCGGTTCAGCCTGCCACATGGTGGCTGTATGGGACATACTGGTGAAGATGCTGTAAGCAAACGGCAAGCGCACAACCGCTAAAAGAAGTTAATAAGTATCTCTTTCCCTTGCTTTTCTCCATAACTTGCCCTACGTTTGCAGTGTTGTACATCAGTACAACACTAATAAAGTTATGATAACGATAGAGAACACAAGCTACGGATACAAGTCCAATCCACTTATTTTCAACAACATATCTTTGGAAATAGGAAACGGTATATATGGACTTCTGGGAGAAAACGGCGTAGGCAAAACGACGCTGATGCATCTCATCTGCGGACTACTCTTTCCCAAAAACGGAAAGTGCAGCATAGACGGAAGAAACACGGCAGAGAGACAGTCCGAAGGGTTGGCCCGTTACTTCTTCCTGCCCGAAGAGTTGCAGATGCCTACCGAAAGCATCGCCAGCTTCGCTGCACGCCATTCCGTATTCTATCCACATTTCAATCAGGAAGAATTCAAGCTGAACCTGGAAGAGCTGAAAATCAACCGGAAACAAAAACTCTCTTCCGTCTCCTACGGACAACAGAAGAAGGCAATGCTGGCATACGCCTTTGCCCTGCATACTCCATACATCCTGCTCGACGAACCGACAAACGGGCTGGACATCACCTCCCGCCAAGCCTTGAAACGTATCATCAGCCGCAGCATGGACGATGAAAGCACGCTGCTCATCTCCACCCATCAGGCGCACGACTTCGAGAATCTGCTGGACCATCTCGTCATCCTTGGCAAAGGCGAAATATTACTGAACCGTTCGCTGGACGAAATCAGTAACCGGCTTCTCTTTGCCCGTACGGACATCCTGCCGGCAGAAAGCATTTACAGCGAACAAGACTTGTCGGGCCATTTCTCCATTCTCCCCAACGAGGACGGAGAAGAGAACACACCGGACATCGAGCTGCTGTATAAAGCGGTGTTGCAACAACCGGAAAAGATACAGAGCATGTTTCAATGAAAATCCATCATACAAACAGAACTATGAACGCAACTTTTAATCTGAAACGCTTCCTGCTACTGGAACAATATAAAAGGAATGAGACCGGCAGGCACCTGCTTTGGTCGGCAGCCGTCGTATCGTTCATCTGCATCCTGTGCATCCTCTACGACATAAACCGCGGTGGAAGTTATTACGGCAAACATACCTCTGCCACCGAATTCTCCCGCTACGTACTATGGTTTATCCTCATTGCCCCCTGCCTGCTGGAAACAAATTTCAGCAAACGCAACTCTACTCTCGATATACTGCTGCCGGCATCGGCATTCGAGAAGTTCCTGCATATCTGGATAAAATACCTGCTGCTGCTTCCCCTATTCTGCGGTCTACTGATAGCCTGCCTCAAAGGTCTGCTGTCCTTAAGCGGCAGCGAGTTCCTGCAGTATTTCGCAACGCACATCACGATGTTCCGGATACACAACACCCAGATACTGACCAATGCAATCCTGCATGCTTCCGCCTTCATCGGATACTTCGCCTTCAGCCGGCAAGTCCTGCTGAAAAGTTTCACCATCTTTGTAGGCTCCATTGCCGTCTGCATAGGAATTGTAACTTTTGTGGCCTCCCTCATGCCCGAAGCCAGAGCGGACGGATACTGGATAGACAACATTGCCACATGGCCCAACACCAACTATCCGTTGTCGGCCGGTGCACAAGCCATCGTGACTTTCTGCAATTATGCGGCTCCCATCAGTGTGCTGCTCGGTTCATGGGTATCGAGCTACTTCCTGCTCAAAGAAAAACAACTGTAGCCTATGGACTTCAAGACCAACAAACCGATATACCAGCAGATTGTAGATTTCTGTTTCAGCAAGATTCTCACCCGCGAATGGCAGGCAGAAGAGCGGGTGGTATCCGTGAGGGAGCTCTCCACACAACTGGCAGTGAACTCGCGTACCGTGTTGAAGGCCTATGAATACCTCCAGGCAGAGGGCATCATCTACCCGGAACGGGGAATGGGATTCTACCTCTCCAAAGATGCGGTGAAGAAAGTGATGCGAATACAGAAGAAAGAGTTTTTTGAAAACCAGCTTGCCGACATGTTCCGCAGCATGGAGCTGCTCGGCATCAGTATAGAAGAAATAACAGAACGATATAACAAACTTAAAAAAGACGGTTCATGAAGAGATACGCAAAGACTGCATTATGGATTACCTTCGGACTCCTCTTCGGACTTACGATTGTCAAAGTTTCGACACTGATGTACGAGATTTATTCCTTCATGCATTCCTAACTTTCATCGGACAGACGAGGAAAGTATAAACAACTGATATACAAGCTTCAGCATCTTCCCTTAACGGAAGAGTGACTTTTGCATCCCTATCCAACAGTAACAGACTAATACAAACGATTATGAAAACCCAACTTTTTTACTATTGCTTGCCCTCTCCGTACTCAGTACGCAGGCACAGAGCCTCTCCATCAAAGGACGCGTCACGGACGCCTCGCAAGAGGCAGTTATAGCCGCCAATGTGTCATTATGGACCATAGACTCTACTTTGGTGACCGGAGTAACCTCGAATGCACAAGGCAAGTTCGCCCTCCCTAAAATCAAGGCAGGCGATTACCGCCTTTCCATCTCCTTCATCGGCCTCCAAAGTGAAAACATACTGCTGAAACTGAATAAAAGCCTCGACCTGGGCGATGTACAGTTGCAGGAAGATGCCGTAAGCCTCGGTGAAGTGACGGTATCCGCCAGCAATGTGCTGCAGCGGGTAGACCGGCAAATCATCCTGCCTTCCGAAAGCCAGCTGAAACGCTCGTTCGGTGCCTATGACCTGCTGAACAATCTCGGCATTGCCCGTCTGCAAGTGGACAATCTGAGCAACAGCATGAGCGTCAGCGGTGGTGGGGCCGTACAAACCCGTATCAACGGCATTAAAGTGACAGACAAGGAGATAGCGGCCGTCAGAGCCAAAGACGTACTGCGTGTGGAGTTCATCGAAGACCCCGGCAAGCAGTACGGAGACGATGAACTGGGCGCCGTAGTCAACATTATCCTGCGCCGCCGCGAAACGGGCGGTGTTGTGAACTTCCAACTCTCCGATTCGCCCCACACCCTATGGGGAGAGAATTTCCTGAGCGCGAAGTTCAATTACAAGAACTCCGAATGGGGCATCGACTACTTCAACAAGAACGGCAAGTATCACAGCCGCCTCGAATCCCATGAAACCTTCTATCTGGGCGACCGTACCATCGACCGCATCAAGGAAGGCATCGAAGACGAGTCTCCCTCCCTGAGCTTCATCAACAACCTGAATCTGACGTACAATCTGACGAAAGCGGACAAATATGTATTCAATGCCATTTTCCGTAACAACCTCAGCAATGCCCCCTACCAGAATGAGCTGAACAAGATGTGGGCAGTGGGCAGCACGGAGTCCATCTATTCATACGTCAACAACCATACATCCAGCTACTCTCCGGCGCTCGACCTTTACTTCCAGCATACCCTGCCCCATCAGCAGAGCATCCAGGTGAATGTAACGGGAACGCTCATCCATACCAAGAACAACCGGAAATACAAGGAGTACAAAGACGAGAACGCACCGCTGGCGGACATCCAGACATTGGTGGACGGTGACAAGCGCTCCGTCATTGGCGAAGCCATCTATGAAAAGAACTTCAAGGAGGTGAAGCTGAGCGGCGGTGCCCGCCACTATCAGATGCGGACAGAGAATGAATATAAAGGTTCCAACCCTACCACTTCGAAGATGGACCAGTCGCAGACATCCGCTTTCTTCGAGGTGCAGGGCAAGGTAAAGGACTTCAGCTATGCGGGCAGTGTAGGAATGACACGTGCCTGGTTCAAGGAAAGTGAGGAAGACCATGCTTACTATACCTTCACGCCCACCGTGCGGTTGAGCTATAATCTGAAGAAGGCGGGATTCCTGCGCTACCGGTTCAACATCAGTCCTGCCATACCGTCGCTCGGCTCGCTGACTGATGTGGAGCAAGCGATGGACACGATACAGATAGTCCGCGGAAACCCGTTGCTGAAAACGTATCAACAGTTCACGAACTCCTTGTCTTACAGCTATTCGAAGAAGCAGTTCAATGCCAATCTGAGCGTGCGCCACCAGTATTATGACAATCCCATCATGGAAAGCATCTTCGTGGAGGACGGCAAACTGATACTGAAAGATGAAAACCAGCGGTCGTTCCAAAGCCTGAATGCGGAACTGATGGTCGGCATTAACGGCGCTACGCTGTTCGGGCTGAAGGATTTCCTGACGCTTTATGCTTCGGGAGGATATACGCGCAGTTGGTCGGAAGGCCTGAACTATAGCCATATGTACGATGAATTCTATTACAGCGTGATGGCGCAAGTGCAATATAAAGACTTCTCGCTGCTCGGGCAGTTCCGGAAAGTGCAGAACAATTTCTTCGGCGAAACCATCAAGAAGAACGAAAACCAGACGGCATTCATGGCAATGTACACCCGGCGTAACCTTCAGGCGGGAATCGGTATTATGTTTCCTTTCACCAATAACTATAAAGTGGGAAAAGAAAGAATCAGCAAAGTGGCTCCTTTCCGTTCCGAGACATTCGTCAGGGAGACGGGACAGATGGTCGTGCTGCGCGTGGGTTATACATTCGAGTTCGGACGCAAGCACAAGGCAGGCAACAAGGGCTGAACAACAGTGATACGGACAGCGGCATCATCAATATGCAGCGATAACCCATTTCCTCTGTGAAGAGGAAGCCCAACGGAGAGTGGCGGAATTATACGTTATTTTGCTTCATGTATGATTAATTACCTGACCGCCACCTCTCCTGCGGGTATCTCTGTTTAGCGGATGATGGTCACCGTACCTTCCTTCACCTTTTTCTCCTTCACCGGAGCATCGGCGGGAGCATATCCCAGGCTGCGCAGCCATATACCTTATGGCTCTCGGGTACACCCAGCTTTGTCAAGAAAGCCCGGACATCGGGGTCGTCGCAGGTCTGCCCCAACTGGTTAATCCAGCAGGAACCGATGCCGAGGGACTTGGCTGCAAGAAAAATGTTCTCCAAGGCGCAGGCACAATCCATACCGGCCCACCACTTGTCCGGCTCATTGGAGACAATGACCAACGTGGGGGCATGATAGTAGCAACAATAAGTCTGGCTGTGTCCACGCTCCCGTGTATGGAGGTCGTCACTCTTGGCAAAGGCACCTTTGATTTTATCGTTCAGCTCTTCCAGCACCTCCTTATTCTGGATGGCGGTAAAGTGCCACGTCTCCAAATGCATACCACTGGGAGCATAGGTAGCCGCCTCAAGGATAAGGTTCAAATCTTCTGCGGAAACTTGCTGTTCCGTATAGGCACGGACGC
>ENA-OQCK01000600-OQCK01000600.1-human-gut-metagenome-genome-assembly--contig:-NODE-600-length-18070-cov-3.151981_pt1 | contig 18070 bp, 19 predicted proteins | sample MGYA00242498_ERZ504578 | MGnify/ENA primary metagenome ERZ504578 (study PRJEB26092, sample SAMD00036229) | human gut metagenome | host: Homo sapiens | study: EMG produced TPA metagenomics assembly of...
ATCTGTATCAGGTAGACTACGATGGCGAATGGGGGCGAAATATATTTTGACTTTTTTGAACCGGACAACGGAAATCCGAAAACTTGCAGAATGGGATCGAATGATAAGTCAAGTATTCGCTAAAAAAGCAATCACATACCTAACACGTCATGTGGACCCTATGAACGTAAAACAAGCATACATTGTCTTTTAGCTATACAGTGCAAGGAGGTTTATCATGCTTTTATCAAAAATCACAATAAATAATTTCCGATTAATTGTTAATGCCGAACTGGATGTTCATCAAAATATAACCTTAATTGTTGGCCGCAACAATACGGCAAAAACATCGTGTATGAGCATTTTAGAGAAGGTGGTTAAAAATAGGGTTTTATCATACGATGATTATCCTTTGCAGAGGCGAAAATATGCATTTATACTGTTGGCTCAATTTATGAGAAAAAAGATAACGTATGAACAGCTATGCAAAAGATTACCGTTAACATCAATAGAGTTCCTCATCGATTACTCTTTAGATGATGCGGAAGATAATTTGGGAGCACTTTCCCCATTTATTATTGATGTAGATGTTGATACAACAACTGCATTAGTTAAAGCTGAATACTCATTGAAAATGGATGAGGAATCGTTGCGCAATTGTTTCCATACCTGTTTTTATAAAGATGGGACATTTGCCTTAGATCCTCAAGAAACAAAAGAGGTATGTTCTGCAAATTTCTCAAAAATATTTGAATTGGTTATATATGCTATTAATCCCAAGAACAAAGCAGATGTACAAATAAAAACACAAAAAGAATTGGCAGATCTTTTTCCGTTCTATCCAATACCAGCAGAACGTGTATTAGGGGAAGCCGCAGAGCAAAATTATAATTCTTTAGGAACGCTGATTAGTAGCTATTTTAGTGTCGATATAAAAAATTTAGACCCCCAAATAGCAGCAGATGTGTTAAAGCTACGTGAAACTGTTGAGGAAGCAAACAAATCCATTCAAAGGGAAAGCAGTAATCTCCTCAGCTCGATTGTTGGAAAGGCTATTGGCTTTGGTTATCCGAATGGAGAGGAATTGCAGCTTGGAGTCAACACTAAACTACAAATTGATAATCAGATAAAAGACCAAACAGAATTAACCTATATGGCTCCACTTGCCGGCGAAGCTCTTCCAAGCTCACATAATGGCCTTGGCTACAAAAATCTTATAAAGATGGAATTTTTACTTGCTGATTTCTCAGAAAAAATTAAGCAAGATCACACAGCATGTATTCCATTATTATTCGTCGAAGAGCCGGAATCACACATGCATCCCCAAATGCAGCACACGTTCGCAGGATATTTACAAACATTCTTATCAAAAATATCGGATGTACATATTCAAACCTTTCTGACTTCGCATTCGGCACATATTGCTAATACTATGGATTTTTCCAACATCCGGTATGCACAAAAGACAAAAAGAGGCGTTGTTTATAAGGATTTAGGCGCTTTTGGTGCAGAAGATCCCGAAAATATGGATTTTATCAAGAAGTATCTAACGTTGAGCCGTTGCGACCTATTTTTTGCTGATAAGGTTATTTTTGTGGAAGGTGCATCGGAACGTTTGCTTGTCCCGGACATGATAGAAAAATGTGATAAATCAGGACTGTTTGCACCCATAACATATAAGCTTCCAGCTCAATATTATGCATTAATTGAAATCGGAGGGGCATATGCATATAAATTTATACCATTTGTTCGCTTTTTGGGGATTCCCTGCTTGATTATTACTGATATTGATGCAATGAAAGATGGGAGAACTAAATCTGTTGTGAGCAAGGGGAAAACTACATCAAATTCAACAATTAAATGGTGGGTTAGACAAGTAAAGGGGTTACCAAGTGCTGACAAAAGCAAGATAAAATTAGAAGATATTATAAATCTAACAGCTGACGAGAAAAACCATAGATAAATGCCACATAGAATTTCAGGTTGCTGAAAATGGACTATGCGGAAGATCTTTAGAAGAAGCCATCAAAAACGTGAATAGAGCTTTTTATGGGTTAGCTGATCCTGTTACAGAGGAAAAATTGGAATTTACAGAAAAAAGTAAAACAGATTTTGCGCTCAGATTGATTTGTGATTACCCTGATTATTCTATTCCCAAGTATCTTAAAGATGGTTTGGTATGGCTCAATAAGCAAAAAGTCCTTGTGTAAGGAGGGGAAACGTATGTCAAAGGAACCTCAAAAATCAAACTTTGAGTTAGCACAAGAGGAAGCTAATAAAATAGACCTGCAGATTATCGATACCCTTCAAAAGGGATATAATTTTCGTGTTGAAGCTGGGGCCGGATCAGGCAAAACCTATTCACTTAATAAGGTTATTGAGTGGATACAAGTAAATAAATGGAAGCAGTACCACAAAAAGAACCAGCATGTAGTATGTATTACTTATACAAATGCCGCAGTGGATGTTATCTCCGGACGACTTGCAAATGATTCTTTTATTATTCCGTCAACAATTCACTCTTTGCATGGAATGCAATTAAGCAATACCAGAGTACCCTCATCAAATTTATAAGTGAAGATGAGACATTCGGTTAACCGAAGGAGATTTTTTTGCAATTAGAAAAGTAGAGTATACATTAGGACATCGATATAATGAAAATGGTATCATGTATCTTTACCATGATGATGTCATTCGATTGTTTGCTGCTCTTTTAGATAATGCAAAATTTCGCCGCGTTTTTAGCGATAAATATCCATTAATTCTAATAGACGAATATCAAGATTCCTTAAAACCAATTATTGACCGATTTTTGGAATACTTTATATCACGCAATTCTGGTCCTCAATTTGGATTTTTGGAGACTCATGGCAAACCATTTATCAATCAAATAAGGCATGCGGTTTAATACAGCACGAAAATATTGTTGAAATAAAGAAGGGGGCGAATTTCCGTTCTGCACCTAAAATTGTAGATCTATTAAACTTTATTAGACCGGAGCTTCCTCAGCGCTCTGCCATTGACAACTTTGCTGGAGAAGTCACAGTTATTACATGTGATGATTATATAGGAGAGCGAAGAACGGACCGAAATTTCAAGGGTGATTTGCCTTCGCCTGAATTAAAAGAAAGACTTAATGGTCTAATGGAGCATATTAAACACAGCTGCATTCCTGCCAGTGAAAATGTAAAGACATTAATGATTACACATCGAGTTCTCGCTGCCCAACAGGGATATAATAAACTTTTAGATATCTTAAAAGATGGTCTTAGAGATAAAGAAGATCCATTTTTGCTATTTTTTATGGAACAGCTTGAACCAATATATCAAGCCTTAGAGGCCAATGATATGCAGTTACTGTTTGATACGCTGAAACTAAAGCGTTATCCTATCACCAAAAAAGCTGAAAAAGTTAAATGGAAAAAACTACAAGAAGCTTTGAAAATAGCACGCAAAAAAAACAGTGTAGATGTTCTCCAAACGGTATTTGAATCAAGGTTGATTCCGATTCCGACAAAAATTGAAGGGTATTATGATCTATATCTAAATGCACCAGAAACAATGTATTCGGGGGCCGATGTGACAATTAAGGATTTTTTGGACATAGAATACGAACAGTTTTTGGCAGCAATTAATTATTTTCACCCGGAGGCAGACTTTTCTACGGAGCATGGCGTTAAAGGCGAGGAATACGATAATGTGATTTTGTTATAAGCAAGGGATGGAATCAATATCAGTTTGAAACTTACGCCCCTATGATTAAAAATGGGTATCCACAGGATAAAGAGGCGGCATACATAAGGAATCGCAATTTGTTTTATGTGTGTTGTTCCAGCCTAAAAAACGGCTGTATTTTTTCGTTTCTGTCCCTGTTGATCGAGTGTTTAGAAATTCTTACAGAAATGGTTGGAGAAGATAATATCCTTACGTATTCAGAATTTCTAAATTCTCAGAATCACAGCAAAACTGAATAGCGTTTGATATAGGGCCCGCCGCCCAATAGGACGACGGGCCTTATATCACTGTTGGTCAGAATATTGTCTGCATAGCAGTCAAATCAATCTCTGCATCCTTCATGACAGAACGCATGTGTTCTTCCATATATGCCCAATCAGGTATATATGTTCCATCCATCTGTTTCACTGCTGGCAACTTAACTTTTAATTTGAGCATTTCAGCCCGTGTCATTTTTCTAATAAAATCATACCTGCCATTTAATATCGACTTGATAACCGAGTTCAAAAACAATCCCTCATTTCTTGTCCATTCGTGTGTTTTGGCGTACATCCCTTGCACGTGTGGATAACCGATAAAATCTTTCTCCTGATAGAAAAAGGAATCCGTGCTTTTCGCTGCGGTGTCAGTAAATGTAATAGTCCCAGCCTTTTCTGTACAATCTAAATTGGAATATCCACCAACGCCATTATTAAATCCTGTGTTTACAACAACTGGGTTCGTACCATCGTCTTCAAAAAGTTCAATATTGATTTTCTTGTAAGCCTTGGTTGGATGAATATCAAATAAATCTCCAATAGTAAATTCCTTCCATTCAGAAGTATTCACCTCATGTTTTTCATTATCGGCTTTCATTAAACTTGCAAGGTTTACCTCAGATTCTTTCACGATCTCTGACATATATTCATCCATGTATGCCCAGTCAGGCTCGCCAGTAACATCAACAGGAAGTGAAATAGGTAACAATCTCGCTTTGTCCCATACACATTTATTATCGTAACTAAATTTGTCCTTGATAGATTTCTCCATGACAGTTGCCAAAAACATCAGTGTAAATGGGGAATCAATTGCTGATTTTGGCTTCACCAGATATGCATCCCATAAAACACCCGTTTTCTGGGGTTGGGCGTAAACGTCTCCAGTAGCAATGGCACCGTTTTGCACGATATCTATTGTCATCTCAGCTACATCGAAATCGCTTTCTCGTCCGTAATACATAATTCCATTATTTCCGTGCTTGGCGTTTACTAACGGAAGATTAAATTCTTCATTTTGTTCTTCGGATACATCCAACGCTTTATTGAAATTTTCGTTTTTTATATCAAGTTGAAGTTTTTCAAACAAATCACCAATAATGAACTCTTTCCACTTACTTGTATCAATCTTCGTCATCACTGTCACCGCCTTTCTGCATTATAACGGTCACAGTATCGTTTTGGACTCCAACACGGCTCGAATACATTGCTGTAGTCATTAATTTCTCACCAAATAATTTCGCATCAATGCCCTTCTGAAACATCAGATAATCTATCGCGGTCTTACGAAAATCCTCTTCGAAAATTTCAAAAGGTTTCTGTGGCATCTGATATGATAAATGCTCAGTAGGATCAATCCACTGACACGTATTGTCGCCAGATTGCTTCTCCATCACTTCAACCCAATGTGCCTCGATAGCTGCCCACTTTCCGTAAATATCATGCCGTCCTTTGTTTTTAACTGTTGCAAGTCCATCAGACTCCATATAGCAAGCAAAGAATTCCTTTCCATCCTGCCCAACGCCAGCCTCAAATACAAAAATGCTTGTAGTGATACCAACACCAAAGAACAGGTCTTCAGGTAATTTAATGACTTTCCGCAGACGATGATTCTTCAGAATGCGCTTTATCTGCGCTTTACTTGCCTTTTCTAACTTCTTATCAGGCAAGATAAATGCACATTGGGTGTGTGCAGGAACATTATCCAGCACATTCTCAACAATTGTCATACACCCGTATTTATTCTCATACGGCGGGTTCATCAAAACTTTTGTAATAGGCTTTGATTTCATCCACTCACATGCAGACTCTGTACGGGCGTCCATCTGCTCAAGGTTTGTCTTACCATCTTTATGAATTAGCATGTTTGCGCATGCCAGTGCATAAATCTCGCGGTCAAATTCAATTCCGTAAAGATGACTTGACTTAATCTCAGCAGCCGTATCGCTTTGCATTCCGCCAGCTTCTCGTATCATATTCGCCATAGCCTTTACGAGAAAGCCACCAGAACCGCAAGTTGCGTCCAATACGTAATCATCTTTATTCACATCAAGAATTTTATACATAAAGTCGGTGATATGCTCAGGTGTAAATACCTGACCAGCTTCGGACTTCTTCTTGTACCGATTGAATTCGTTAAAGAAGATACCCATGACGTCTTCGCCACGCCATTCATTTGAGTTGACACACTCGGAGATCTCAACAACCCAGTCGATAAAATCATTGATTGCCTTCTGATTGTCCGTTGTATTCATTTTAATGTCAGAATATTCTTCCAACAAAATATCAATTTTTGCATTTTGCTTTCGGCTATCTTCGAGCGATTTGGACAGCGTCGAATGAATTGCTGTATGGAACGTCGCATACCCCATATCTTTCAGACGCTGCAATCCAGCACCATAACGTTCAGCTACTAAAGCGCATGCAGTAAAAATCATACGATGATACAGGTTTTTAATACCAAATTCAAAATGCAGACCATTATTGATCTTTGCAGTTAATTCATAGATTCGCTCTTTATCAATACTATCCACGGTATAGAGCGACAGATAATAGCTAACGCTCTGCAGTTTGGTGGGTGTCTTTACTTCCTCTTCACCTTTGAAAACACGAATATCTTCTCCGTTATATAGAATTCCTACAACCTTCTTATATTGTGTTTGCATAATGCGCACGTTTTTCAGAACTTCATCAACCTGCGCCTGTCCAAGAGCAATACGAGTTGCTTTCGTTTCCAGAACAACTGCAACCTCATTTTTATTGTTCGGCAGATACCAACCATCTGGTTTGTCAGCTACTCCTGGGAACCCAAGCTGATTGAATGTGGTAAGCTGTCCAACACCAGCACGCGCAATTTCACTATCAACCAAACCAAGCGCTTCACGAGCTAAGTCGCGAACAGCATCTTCTGTCATATTCTTTGCCATATTCATCAACCTCCCTCAAATCATTTGAAAATGTTTCAGTGCATCCATAATGGCCGCTTCCTTTTCTGGCGGACACTTTGGCACTTTCGGATTTTCAGATTTGGACAGGTTATAATTCTGGCCAACCTCTAATCCGCACTTGCGTTTAATCTGTGAGATATACAGGCTGGATACTTTCAAATGGTGCTTATCCCAGACATATGCCTTAATTTCCTCATAGGTAGCTTTGGTCTCGGCAGCAGTAGCGTCCAGCTCATCCAGGTCCAGGTCGATCTCTATGGTGTCATCTGGCTTTTGTTGGGACAAAAGAACAACCGTCTCCACATGGTCAGTCTCCGGAAACATATCCACCGGCCAAGCCTCCACCGCCCGATACCCCAGCTTCTTCATATACCTCACATCCCTGGCCAGCGTTTCCGGATTACACGACACATACACCACCTTTCCGGCTCCCAGCTTTCCTACGGCGTCCATAAACTCCTCCGTACTTCCGCTTCTGGGAGGATCCATGATAACCACATCTGCATTCTCACCCTGTTCAGCCATATTCACCAGAAAACGGCCGGCGTCATTACAATAAAAACGAATATTATCTATTCCATTCATCTTCGCATTATTAACAGCATCCCTGACCGCACCCTGATTCAGTTCCACTCCAATAACCTTCCCGGCAGCCTTACTTGCTATGATTCCAATGGTTCCGATACCGCAGTACGCATCCACCACCAGTTCCCGCCCGGTAAGACCGGACAGTGACAATGCCTTTTCATAAAGAATTTCTGTCTGCACGGAATTCACCTGGTAAAATGACTTTGACGATATACGGAACCGGCATCCGCACAGTTCGTCCACAATATATCCCTTGCCATATAACACATGCTCCTTATCACCCAGAACCATGCTTGTCCCTCTTCCGTTAATATTCTGGACGATGGTGGTAATCTCCGGATGTTTCTCCCGCAAAGCCTTAACAAAGTTATTCTTAGACGGAAACACTGGAGATGCCGTAACCAGCACTACCATAATTTCCCCCGTGGAAAAACCCTTGCGGATTAAGACATGTCTGAGAAGTCCAAAGCCCGTATCCTCATCATAGGTCCGAATTTTAAAAGATTTGAGCATTCCGCGTATAGTACCGATGATTTCATCCGCCTTCTGGTTCTCTATAAGGCACTTCTCCACAGGAACTACATGGTGTGTATTTTCTTCATATATTCCGGAAATGATATTTCCTTTTTTATCTCTGTCAAATACAGCATGAACCTTATTGCGATAATGAAATGGATCCTTCATACCTATAATAGGCTTAACAGGACAGAGCCTTTTAGCAGTTCCTCTACCTGCTTCTGTTTGAAATCAAGCTGTTTAGCATACTCCATATCCAGCAGCTGGCAGCCTCCGCACAGATTCAGCACCGGACAGATACTGGTGCTCCTTCTGGTTCCCCGTCCCCCATATGAACCGCCTCTTTTGGAATCCTCTCTCCGATATCCAGCACTTAATCCCCTTCCATCTTGTTTTTTGGTGCAGACAATCCATCCGTCCCTTTGCGCTCTCTTGGCAAACTGCCATCCCTGCGTTTTTCTCCACTGCGCTGTTTGGACAAAGCATCCCCATCTTCTGCAAACCGTTTCCCGCTCTTACCCACACCAGTCTTACCTTCTCCGTCCCTCACCTTATGTTTACTATCCTTTGCTCTGTCTTTATCTCCATCTACGGCTTTCCTGCTTTCTGTTCCCGAACCTGTATCCATTCTTTTAGCCGTCTTTCCAGCTATTTTTCCAGCCATCCCTCTCTCCATCCTTTCAGCCATCTTTCTATCTATCTCCTATATTCGTCCATAATTTTCTACGCCTATAACCATTTCCAAGTCACTTCAACTTCATTCAAAAATACCTAACTCCCTCAAATCAAAATCCATATGGCCATTTCTACCATATATTTCCCCTAATGTATAACCATATAAACTGAATAAATCAGCGAATAAATCACATACCTGCTGTCAGCTAACAAGTCAACATAACCTTTTACCTCCCCATTATATCCTATCTCGTAAAAGTGTTCATGCTGCCGGATACTACCCCCATCCCCCACACAAACCCTCAAAAAATCCACACACAAATGCCAATAAATCTAACAAAATACCGATTTTTTCACCCACCTATTTATCTCCTTAATGTTTCTCTCCTATGTCTTTACGTCCTCATTTCCCTATCTTGGCTGGTCACATACTCATTTCCAGCTCCCTCACCTCCGCTTACGCCCCCATCCCATACACACCCCCTCCCCCAACCACCAAAAAAATAGCAACAAAAAAAATCCCACTACCAAACACCTCAAACACCACAAACACCTCACCCCTTCCCACAAAAAAAGGCCCGGCATCTCCCGCAGCGCTGCTCTGCATTCTGCAATGCCGCGGGATTACCCAGCCATTTTACACCCATTATCTATTTCAGTCTGTCCGACCCTTTTCCCCGCATCCGGCCATCATCAAACCGCTCTCGTAACCTCCGCCAGCCACACTCTCTCATCCTCATCCAAATATGGACTAATCTTCTCATACACCTGTTCATGGTACCGGTTCAGCAGTTCCACATCCCGGTCAGACATAATCCCCCTGTCAATTACCTCCAAATCAACAGGAACATACGTCAGGTACTCAAACCGCAGGAACTGGCCATATTCATTCTTTTCGTCCTCAACACACAAAACCAGATTCTCCGTCCTGATTCCGTGGCTTCCATCAATATACACGCCAGGTTCATCCGATGTAATCATACCCGCTTCCATCACCGCATTATCCTGGCGCTCCGGGACCATTTTGAAGCGGATGCCATTGGGGCGCTCATGTACGCTGGACAGATAGCTCACCCCGTGTCCGGTGCCATGTTCATAGTTAAGTCCCCGTCTCCACAGCGGCTCTCTGGCCGCATAATCTAGGCTGAGTCCGCGGCAGCCATGGAGGAACTTAACATCTCCCAAGCGCAGCATACTCATAAGCACCAAAGTAAAATGTTCCTTTTCCTCATCTGTCACCGGCCCCATGGCAATGGTCCTGGTAATGTCGGTGGTCCCTTCATAATACTGACCTCCGGAATCAATGAGGTACAGTCCCCTGGGCTCCAGAGAGATATTGCTCTCCGGTGTGGCGGAATAATGGCACATGGCTCCATGTGCACCATATGCGGATATGGTTGCAAAGCTCAGGCCTATACACCCCTCCTGGTCCATGCGCAGCTTCTCCAGATAATCCGACACACTGATTTCATCCATGGGAATGCGCCCCATATTCTTCTTCAGCCAGTAGATAAACTTGGTCATGGCCACGCCGTCCTTGATATGGGCCCGCTTTTCATTTTCTATCTCCACATCATTTTTAACCGCCTTCATGGAAGCAGTGGGATTCATTCTGTCGATTACCTTATTGGCTCCGTTAATCAAGCGGTAAACGGCATAGTTGACCCTGCATTTCTCCAGCAGGACCTTTTCGCCCTTAAGCTCCTCCACCATGTCATATACTCCGTCATAAGGCATCACCGTGACACCCATCCGTTCCAGATACTCCCTCACGCTTATGTCCTCCGCATCCTCCAGATACGGGATAAGCTTTTCCCACCAGCACACTGCTGTTGACAAACAGGTACAGTTGGTCCATGGTCAACAGCGCGTACGACAGCACCACCGGATTGTACAGGATGTCGTTACCTCTGATATTTAACAGCCATGCTATATCATCCAGGGAGGTAAGCACATGGACCGACGCATGGGCCTTTTTCATAGCCTCCCTCACATCCGCGATCTTTTCCAATGCGCTCTTTCCCGCATATCTCTCATCCAGAACCCATGCAGGCTCCGCCGACAGCTCAGGCCGTTCTTGCCAAATCATGCCTGCCAGGTCTTCCCCGTAGGAAATACGCGCTCCCCGCTCCTTTAACAGTTCCTCCAGGGCAAGCCCTTCGGCCGCATTTACTACCCTGCCGTCAAATCCCAGGCAGCCGCCCTCAGGCATTTTGTCGTCCAGATACGCTCCCAGGGAGGGAACGCCCTCCTGTCCCATTTTCATCATGGTCATCGTGGAATCCTTTAGCTGGGCAGCTGCCTGCACATAGTAGCGTCCGTCTACCCAAAGGCATGCTTCGTCCATTGTAACCAGGGCCGTACCTGCCGATCCGGTAAATCCGGTCATATATTCCCTGCATTTGAAATGCTCTCCCACATATTCGGATTCATGGAAATCAGCCGTGGGTATCATATACGCATCCATTCCCCGCTCTTTCATCAATTTCCGCAATGCGTTCAGCCTGCTCTGAATCACATTCATACTATTATCCTTCCTTCCATTTCTTTCTGTCTCCCCGCACCTATTTCTTCCTCATGGCATCCTCTATAGCCGCCCCAATGCCTTCATTGTAAGTAGGCTGCGCCCGCATGGCAAAGGACATTTCCTCTGCGCTCAGTCCGTTGGCTATGGCCGTGGCTATTTCTCCAATCATATCCGTGGCCCTGGGACACATCATCTGCGCCCCCACAATGGTGTTGGAATACGCTTCAAATACCAGACGGATAAATCCATTTTCCCCGCCGGTTATGATGGATTTTCCATTTTCTCTCATGGAGAAATGCCCGCAGCGCACCTTCAGTCCTTTTTCCCTGGCAATTTCCTCCGTGATGCCGACGGTGGCAATCTCCGGATCCGTATAGATACAGTTTGGCACAATTGGAAGGGACACATACATGCCATTGGCACTACCTCCAGCTTAATGCTGTGGGGTCTTCCGGCTATCCTCTCCACCACATATGTGCCCTGGGCCGCTGCCACGTGGGCCAGCTGTGTTCTGGCGGACACGTCACCAATGGCGTAGATTCCCCGCACGCTTGTCTCAAAATCGCTGTTTACGGCAATCTTCCCGCCTTCCATCTCAAGAGAAATGTCCCTGCCCAAAAGCTTTTCCACATTTGGCCGGCGCCCGATGGCCATGAGTATCTGGCCTGCTCTCATTTTAACAGGCTCTCCCTCCCCGTTGGGAGTGATGACGCAGCTGAGTCCGCCTCTTCCTCCAGTATCTCAGTAACCGTGGCATCACAGTACACGTCAATGCCCTTTTGGCGCAGCTCCTTTTCCAGCTCCGCAGACATTACATCATCCATGGGCGCCATCAGATGCTTCTGCTTCTCCACAATGGTCACATGGGAACACAGGTTGTTGAACATGGTGGCAAACTCCACTGCGATAACGCCTCCGCCCATGATTGTCAGCCTGTCAAATTCCAGCTCTCCGCTGCCAGCAGCCTGTCGCTGTTCCATACGCCTGCCAGGTCCGCGCCGGGAATCCGGCTCATGTAGGACACCGCGCCTGTGGCTATGATGACTGCGTTTCCGCGGAAGAATTCCCGGCCGCCTTCCTTTAGCTCCACCTCCACGGTCCTGTCCCTGCGAAGCACCGCTGTTCCGTAAACAATTTCCACATTCAGCTTTTCAAAGCCATATTGAATGCCATCCCGGTATTTAACCACTGCTTTTTTCTTATACTTCTGCATTTTCCCAAAATCAAAGGAAATGAAATCAGTAGACACGCCAAATTCATCGCAGCTCTGCATCATATGAAACATATCGGAGGCATGCAGCAACGCCTTGGTGGGAATGCATCCCCGGTTTACGCATGTACCTCCAATCTTCTTTGCCTCTATCACCACAACCTTGAGGCCAAATTCCGCTGCTTTAAGCGCTGCCGTATAGCCCCCTGGCCCGGCTCCTATAATCACTACGTCAAATTCTCTTGCCATACCCGTTCTCCCTTATGTTCTTAATAAATTATTCTTTTAAATTATCTTGATTACATTATGTTTTAAATAATTTCTTCCAAGCATTTCTTCAAAGAAGGCGAACCTAAATCAAACTAAAATGCCTGCAGGCCTTCCATATCCCGTCCCGGTCAATATCATCTGTAACATAATCCGCCACGGTCTTCAGCTCCTCCACGGAATTTCCCATGGCAACACCGATGCCTGCCTCACGTACAATCTCATAGTCATTCATGCTGTCTCCAAAGGCGACTGTCTGCTCCAGGCCTATGTCATAGTACTGGCACAGCCGTTTCAGTCCCTCTGCCTTGGAGGCCTCCCGTTCCACCACATCCGCCCCCATGTTCCCCGAGAACATGGGAAATTTGAATTCAGGAAAATGGTCCTCCAGCTCCCTGGCGCCTTCCGGACCGCCTATGTACACCAATGTCCTCACCGGCATATCCATCAGTTCCCATCCATCCATGAAATTGCGCTCCGAAACACCCCAGCGAAGCCGGTCCATGCGGACCACGCCCTCCGGGTGGATATAATAATCCTTTCCCTCCTGGCTGACGCCAGGGAAATTCCGTGGGTATCCCCATATTCCAGCAATGCCCTCAGCCGGTCCTTGTCCATCAGATGTTCAAAGAGGACATTGCCCTCAGCCACGACCCGCGTTCCGTTCATGTGTATCACTGCGTCCGGCATAATCATATCCCGGTATACCACACTCATATCATGGTCCATGTTCCTGCCGCTTCCTATGACAATGACCGAGTCTTTCCGCAGCAGCTCCAGGGCTTTCATAGCGCTGTCCGGAATTTTCCATGTCTTATGGTCCAGCAGTGTCATATCCAAATCAAAGCTGACAATCCGCTTTTTCTTACTTGGTTTCTGTGCCATTTTTAAATTCTCCGAATAAATTAAAATTAGGTCTTTTTCAAAATGAAAATTATCTGATATAATAAGTGAGGTTCGAGAACGGAGTATGGCGTAGCTTGGTAGCGCGCTCGGCTGGGGGCCGAGAGGTCGCAGGTTCAAATCCTGTTACTCCGATTTTCAAAAGTGTGCTGGAAGCGTTGATATTACAACGCTTCCAGCTTTTTTTCCTGCTCTAAAATGTCACCGTTTTGCATAGACACCTGTAGACACATTTTATTTGTATGCAGGATTGAGAGTTTCTTAACCTTCTTCCTGGTCTCGCTCTCCCTAAACGGATTAAAGATATACGTAAGAGTTGTGGATGCTCTGGTATGTCCAAGCCATTTTCTGATTTCTTCAAGATTCCATCCGGCTGCATCCATTCTGCTTGCAACGGTCCTTCTGATACAGTGGGATCGTTTCATATTATTCTTTTCCTTCCATCCCAACGTATTTTCCGCTTTTTCCAGCCGGTGTACAAAGACCATCTTATTTGCCCTTGAACCATCCGCATTCGTAAAAACAAATTCAGAAAGCACCTTGCCATCCCTACGGATTCTCTGAAACAGTTCTAAAGCTTCATCACTTAGAGCCAGCTCCCTGTAGCCTGCCGAGCTATCCGATTTCACGTATTCTACTACATTACCAGAACTGTCTTCCATTCTCTGGATAAAAATAGTTTCATTTTTCCAATTGATATCCTTCCATTTGAGGGAACACAATTCGCCAACCCTTAAACCCAATTCAAAGTTAATTATGAGTCCTAAATTAGCAATATTTCCATTATAATCGTAGCCGCGCTGAAATTCAATATACAATTCATCAATTTCATCCGGATAAAATATCATTTTGGCAGAAGGCTTGATTCTCTGTGATCGAAACAGATGATTATATTCAAGTTCTTCTTTATTCCATGGGTTTTCGGATATCCAGCCTTTACGCTTTGCATATCTCAAAGGACCAGTAACAGCTATTTTATGCGTATTAAATGTTTTAGACTGCATTCCGTATCTGGACAGAATATCAATTGCCCACTCTTCTATATCAATGGTTTTAATTGATTTCAGCGGCATCCTGTCGATTTTAGAGCCTTGACGTACTTATTGTAACTTGCCTGGTTCTGCTTCTTAGTTTCCGGCGAGTTTCTCCGTTTCCTGCACTTATACTCCAGCCACTCTTCAAAAATATCGTATAGCCTTAAGTCATCTATATTGTCAAAGTTCTCTGGAAAATAGAAATCATAAAGCTTGTTAATAACTTTTTCATAGGAGGATAGCTTTATTTCACGCCAGCCAGACTTTGTGGAAGCATCCTTTACCACTGTCTGCCAACGGCCACTGCTCTCCAACTTTGTTATTTTGCGTTTATGTACCTCTAATACTTTTTCTTCCTTCGTCATAAGTATGTGCTGCAACATTGCGTCCAGATTAATTATACCTCTTCTTACGCTGAAGAGCCAGTCCTCTTTTTCTCCAGCCAATCCAAATCGTGCACATTCCTTATACGACTGGTCTAAATTCATTCTGCATCACTTCTTTACTTTTTTATAGTTACTGTCTCTTTATAACGAGAGCAGCATTGTATTAGTTGTCACGGTCTATTATCTTACTGGCTGCAGCACATATGTCTCCAAGAGTATTATGCAGCTTTTCTGACCATGATTCTTTTCTGTAACAAAAGCTTCTCCACGAAATCTTTTTATTGTCCTCATTCTGTAAAGCCGCCCAGTTTAATACATTTCCTACCTCTGAATTCAGTGATACCGCAATGCACGACCTCTGATTTAAATAGCACGACGTTTCATCCATCCTTACACCATCGTTCGCCATCTGGATTATCTCTTCGATTTTAAAATCACAACTTGTAATATACGCATCCTCACTCCCACGTTCGTTTCTGGCTATCCATGAAAATGTATAATTAGTCCCATCTTTTCCTGAACGCGGTCTTGTAAGAATCCACCCAGACTGACACAGGCATTTCTTAATCTCCATTTGTGTAAATGGCTGCTTTACATAAGGCAGTTCCTTTATGTAAATTTTATTAATACCCATCTCTAAAACATCGCAATCTAAAAGTAACACTGATCTGCACCTTTTTCTGGTCCCTCCCTTGAGTAAGCCTTCTACATCTTTAATGTAGACACCAATTTGCCTTCTTTCTTCATCAAATGCAATTGTCTGTAATTCTCTCAATGATGCCTCTTCTGAAGCAACCCAAATTTCATGCTGCCTTGCCTGAAGAAATTTTATAAAAAGGGTTTGTAATACTTCCTGCCGGCTGCTCACAGTAAGTACCATTGCCGAGTATTGTGCTCCATGAAGCATTTCCAGCTTTGAGCCGCCTCATAAGTAAAGCCAGTATCAACGGCCTTTGCCCGGCAGTATTTAAACCACAGTAAATGAATCGCATACAAATTCACAATCATATTTTGAATTCTGACATTAATATGACCATTGAATATATTCAGACTTTCGCGGGCCTCCTCCATGCACTGTTCAAATTCTGCCTCCAATCTTCCTTCATCCAGTTTACATGCTATCCACTGGATCATTGATAAAACCACACTATAAATCTGCGTTTTCGACTTATCGAGCAGATCAAGATGGAATCGTGCCCTATTCCGCTTAACATAATCATCAAGCCAAAGTACCATACAACGCTCAATAACTGATTCCCTTCCAATAAGTTTTTCACCTGTAAATACAGGCTTTGCATTGATAATCTGATTTTTTATGCCGATGGGTTTTCCATCGTAATATGATTGAACGATTTCTGTCAGATTTCTTATGGCTTTGTCCTTTGTCAGCCGTTCCAGAGCTACATCGTCCACTACGAAATGCCAGTCATTATATATTGAGATGCCCTCAAGAAGGTGATTCAGATTAGTTCCCGATGTAACAACCGACACCTTCCCCGGCACTCCAAACCATCCTTTGGCCAGGGATGTCTTACCACTTCCCTTTTCTCCGACAATCATAAGAGCTGTTCTGTTATAATCTGTTCTCTTCTCCAGAATTCTATCCAATACGGATGATAAAACAGATAGAAACATCACTCTGTCTTCCCAGGAGAATCCCATTAACTGGTTAACGGTGCCAATCTGTCCACATACATACGCCTCGTAAAACTCCTGCAAAGGTAATGCTTCCAGACTCTCACTCAATTTAGTTTTAATCAAGCCATTCCTGCCAATTGCACCATCCTTGCCCACATACCAATACCTGTCATCATAATGTATCCACCCCATTTCTGTAAAATATGTGGTATCTGCTTCTGGCAGAACAGCCATACCTAAAATATACTCCGCAATCAGTTTATATATTGTGCTACTCTTCTCATAGAAGATACATAGTTCTTTATGGTTCTTAAAAAAGCTGCCTGACTGAATCTCCCCCAGTCTGACCACATAACACTTTTTACTGCACAAATCCGCAAAGGATACTGTGATTCCATAACGTATACTTTGATTCTGCCTTCTGCATCCAGCACTTTGTATTTTATTGCATGTAAAATACCAAAGTTGGTTGCCTTGTGGCCCTTGTAGTAGAAGCAACTGTCTGCTTCTATCTTGAATGGTTTATTATTGTCTGTACTGCTTTGCTTCATGGTTTTCTCCTCGTAATATATTGAAGAGACCGGTCTAATTCTTTGTTGTGCACACTCATAATTATGGCATAATCGGTATTAAAATTTCAAAAGAAAAACGAGACAATCGTCTCGTTTAATAAAAATTTACACTGTTATGTTTTACTTAGGTGGGCCTTAAGATTTTTAATGTACTGCAATTCAAACCGTACATCAACATTGTCCATTGGCTTACCAAATTTCATTCTAACTTCGTTAATAACTTCTGCCTCATACTGTTCCCTTCGTATCTTTAGATCTTCCGGATCATATTTTCACTGTCTTTCATCACACGTTCACATTCTCGAAAATACCAAAATGATAGAACCGCCTCTTTTGCATCACTATCGTCCTTGGCATTTGTAATATGTTCACAAAATGGCTTTGAGAAAGATCTGCCTGTATTCTTTTTATATTCTTTTTTGTAGTTATCACTAAAGGTTTTCAGACTTTTCAAATGGTTACCACATTTTTCCATTTTTTCAGCATATTCATTCGCAAGTCTTCTTTGTTCTCCTCTTAATTGGTCTGATAGTTTAAAAGTTGATTCACAAAATTCCAAGAATTCTGTTCTGTAATCATTTTTTTTCTTCCTGTGTTTTAATTTTTTAATGTCATCATCACTTAGCTTTATATGTCTTTCTCTAATGCTTTCAATCTCGTACTTAGGAGGTTTGATATTTAGATGCTTCCACACATTGCCATAAGCCAAATTATAATGGTCTCATAAATTAAGACACTTTTTCGGACAAATATTAATGAATCTGATATACTAAAATCAGTATGAAAGTGAGGATTCATCATTATGTCCAGACAAAGAAGAAATTTTAGTGCCAAATTT
>ENA-OQCK01000601-OQCK01000601.1-human-gut-metagenome-genome-assembly--contig:-NODE-601-length-18035-cov-4.072314_pt1 | contig 18035 bp, 26 predicted proteins | sample MGYA00242498_ERZ504578 | MGnify/ENA primary metagenome ERZ504578 (study PRJEB26092, sample SAMD00036229) | human gut metagenome | host: Homo sapiens | study: EMG produced TPA metagenomics assembly of...
CAAGAGAACACATGGAAAAAAGTATCTCACTGCTTGACCAATTTAACCTGCTTCATATAAATGACAGCATACCTCAGATTGCCAATTATGCAATGTTCCTGACAGAACAGCAGGAACCCGAAAGAGGCATCTCCGAATTGCAAAAATTATCCGGCATCATCAAGGAATACCATTCCAATGACTGTCTGGATTATGCCAAAGTACAGGAAACCCTTGGAACCATTTATCTGATGACTGCCAATCTTCCGCAAGCCAAAACACATTTTAAAAGAGCTTTCAAAATATATGAAAAGATCTGGGCTGATGAACCAGAAATGATTGAAGCAAAATATCAGGAAATTCAGGAGTTATATCCACAGATTGGATTTTGCATTGGAAAAAAACTATCCGGTCTTTTAACAAAATAAGTACAATTTACGGCGGGCAACTTGCCGCGTTATATTCAACTATTCGTCAAATAAATATACGCATCTTCCAAAGTGATATCATTATCCGGGACACACTTCTCATTTGGCTTTCCTTTGCTTAATATTTTCATATGAATTCCATTTTCTACATACTGCTTAGATGAAATAGAATAATTGGCTTCTAACAAACGGGCTTCTTCTGCATTTTGTACCGTACAATTCCAAACACAGCCCTTTGCATTTTCCAGCAATCCACTCACGCTTCCAGAATATAAAAAACTTCCCTTTTTCATAATGGCAAGCTGTGTACAGGTTGCTGCTAAATCTTCTACTACATGAGTGGAAAACAGCACAGTTCTATCCTTTGAAAAATCAACCAGAAGATTGCGGATCCTGATTCTTTCTTCCGGATCTAACCCAGTTGTTGGTTCATCAATAATCAAAAAATCCGGATTATTAAGAAGTGCCTGTATGAGTCCGACACGTCTCTTCATACCACCAGATAATTGCCGCATTTTTTTATTCTGATGCTCTGTAAGAGAAGTCTTTTCCAGATAATAGGTAATTCTTTGTTCGAGGTCATTTCTGGCTACTCCTGACAGTCCCCCCATATATACAAGGCATTCTTTCACCGTAAGATTCGGATATAAGTCGATTTCCTGTGGAAGATAACCAATCTTTTTCTGTATTTTTTCATAATTTCCCTCGTTATACAGAATTCCATCAAGCGAAACCAATCCTTCCGTTTGTTTTAAAACGGTTGTAAGAACCCTCATCAGCGTGGTTTTTCCCGCACCATTCTCTCCCAAAAGTCCGTAAATTCCCTTAGGTATTTCAAGAGATGCCTTATTTACTGCAACTACACCATTTTTAAATCTAACTGTTAAATCATTTATTCTAATACTCATAATCTATCCTCTTTTCTTTAAAGTCATTGGTAATACTGCAAATAAAAACAGCCCCGCTATAAAAGACACAAGCGTTCCATAAATCCAACTCTCGGACATTAATTGAGTAGGTTCACAAAAGCTGAAAGAAAACAATCCCAGATTTCCGAAAAATGAACTTCCCGCTTTTGATATAAGTCCAATGACAATTCCAAATAAACATCCAATACCTGCCCACATATTTCGAAGCAATGTACACAAAATCACAGTGCATATACTCCAAAACCAGATAGTTCCAAACATTGCAATGAAATATAAAAGAAATATCTGAATACCCGAAATGCCTTCGTTTACACCGCCCGGTTTTTGCCAGAAAAACAAAACATATCCAACACAAGAAGTATTAATAAATATAATATTTGAACGCCCACTCTCTGCGATATTACTTTTAACTGCTTTTTTTGATCATACAAATGAAATACATCGGCACGCTTACTTTTTACTTCCATCAAATATGTGTCACTACAAAAAATAATTGTTAAAAATGCTATTGGAGACTGAATTGCTGAACCGATTTCTTCATAGTATATAATCGGATGAATAACACACAATATCAGTATAAATGCACATGAATAAAAAATCTTATATAACGACAGGCAGTTTTTTAGTTCCGTTTTCAATGAACCCTCCTCCTTTTCCAGATTGTAACAGAAATACATACTAATATAACAGATGCGATCACAAGCATAATCTGATTTATATTTGACATTTTGGCTGCATGTGTTTCAAAAAACCTGCCAGGAAATCGCACCATAATAGAGAACGGTCTCATATAATAAATATCATTCTTCTTGGTCAGCATATTTGAATATATAATGTGTAAAAACAAAACTGGTGCTGCCGGAAGCGGATTTTTAAATATTAATGCTGTAATTGTATAGACACAACATATCATCAAAAGATTCGGCACAATATAGATCAGAGAATTCACGCAAAAATCAATTGGTGTTACCGGAAATCCCGATTCTAAAGACGTTTTCAAACACAGCATAAAGAATATAACATTCAAAATCACTAATACGCCCAACATACTAATGAATCCGCTTATTATTTTCCCACATATATATTGGATTGCCGTAACAGGCTTTGTATGTAATAATTCATAGGTATTTTTTCGTGTATCCTGAATAAATAAAAATGATAGCAAGACTGTTGCAAAAAAGGCATATGCAATCCTGCAAAATCCGTGAACTTTTTGGCAAAGTACCAGGAAAAAGAATGTTCGGATAATTTCCGCTCGATATAATGATTGATTTCTTCTGCTGTCCCCTTATGAATTTCAAGGTCCTCATAAGCATATATTGCATTATAATAGCCATATTGGGATTCCAAAAACTCAGAAGCAGTCTTTACATCCATATTCTGAATTTCTTTCATTACATGATCTGCTTCCTGCCTGCTAAATCCAAAACCATTTTTGGAGGTGTCCATTAACGTCTCTTTGATCGTATCTTCCCACTCCCTTCTTCTTTCCTTATCATCAGATGTGGGAATGTACCCATCCATGACATCAGCATCTTCCAATGCTACGTCATTTTGTGTGATCTGTTCATTCTGTTTGATATAATGAATTTGCAAATACGATGACAGACATTGATACATACTGGCAACTATAATAATCAAGCCAATCCACAAAACAGGGTTCTTTAAATAATCAAGTATACTTCTTTTTATGATTGTTTTCATTGTATCTCTTCCTTTCTTTATTTCTTTAACAACATCATACAAATCAATTCTCAATAAATTCACAACAAAAAAGACTAAAACCACTTTATTTGTGATTTCAGCCTTATAAAGTATTTTTATTCAGCTTTGAAAAGAGCTTCTACATGAGCACCGCCTTGTCTGGCATTATATATTTTCAAATTTCCTCCATGCTTTTCACAGAAAATACGAGAAATATACATACCAAGGCCAAAATGCTTTAAATCATCTTGTGGATTCTTATGATAAAATGGCTCTGTTACTTTTTCCTCAGTATCCACAAATCCTATTCCATCATCTTCAACAGAAATTATAAGAAAACCATCCTTTTTCTTTATCTGCAAAGCAATACTTTTTTGTGCATATCGAACCGCATTTTCCAGTAAGTTGTCTGTCACTTCCATGACAAGTTCCTCATCCACTTTCACAATGTTTTGTTCCTGCGCTCTTTCTACCTTACATAATTTACTTTCCTTCTTGGACAGCATGGCAGCTTCTGCCTCAATCTTTTTTGCCAGTTCCGATAATTCTATCTCTGAGCATTGCAGTTCCCTCTGTTCTAAATGGGACATTTTTCTCATGTTTTCCGTGAAATGCTCTATACGGTCAATCTGATACATGCCTGTTTGTAAGATATCAATAACATCCTCTGTTTTATACTCTCAGCAGAAACAAACTCTAAGAGCATTTCCTGATACCCACGCAATATGGAAAGTGGAGAACGTATATCATGTGCAATTGCATTCCGCAAAGCCTTCTCGTCATCAATCATTCGCCACATCTTTCTGTTGTTATCTGCTAAAGCACTTCGCATCATTTCAAATTCTTTACACAAAGTTCCCATCTCATCTTTATTTTCATAGGACACATGAAAATCCAGTTCATTATCTGCAATCATTTGTGAGGCATCTTTTAGTTCCTGTAGAGGTGTCTTTAACTTATTTTTATAAAAAAAGAATACCGCAGCAACACTCCCAACAATCGAAAAAATCAGTACCGAATATGTTTCCATAAAGTCACACATTTCCGAAAGATGATAGTCCAAACGGTTCATCTGCGATTGATTAGGTCTTGATATCTCAATCTCGTATTTCTTTCCATATTGCTGAAACACGTCCGTATAATCTGCATAATCAATATATTTTTCCCATATTTTATTCTGCATATTTCTTGCAAAATGAACTGTAAATCCAGATAACAGAAATGCTGCCGTTAAGGTGATCACAAAATAAAGCAGAATTGTTTTTTTCAGTGACAAGTTTCTTATTTTTTCCATCGGTATCCAATCCCCCATACAGTTTCTATGTATTCTTTTTCTGAATAATCCGCTATTTTTTTCCTTATACGGCGTACTAATTCCGTTATCGTTCTACTGTCCCCTTCCGCATCATATCCACAGACTTGTGCATATATACGTTCTTTATCAAACACCTGCCCTGGATGCATGGATAAGAATTCAATAATTTGATATTCAATTTTTGTGAACTCCATCCTGTGTCCAGCTATAGCTACTATTTTTTCAGAATAATCAATCAGCATTTCATCCATGAAACGGTATTCCGTTTTTTGTTGATGCCTTTCTTCTCTCTTTATGTTTGTGACAATCCTTGCTTCCAACTCCCGAAGACTAAATGGTTTCGTAATATAATCATCCCACCGAAGCAACCATAATTTATCATCTTCATCAACTCTTGCTGTTAGAAACAAAATCGGACATAACACTTTACTGCGTATCAGACGACATACTTCAATCCCATCCATACGTGGCATGTTGATATCCAATAAAATAATATCCGGTTTCATTTTTATTTTAATTTAATGCTTCCATTCCATTCTGTAGCCGTAATGGTTTCATATTGTTTCATATTAAAATAGCTACAAAGCATTTTCACCAATTCTTTATCATCATCGACAACTAAAATCTTGTATTTCATCCAAACCACCTCCGGTATCCATATTATACGATAAAAAACAATGAAATCACAACAAGAGTACATGAAGAACGTAAGCACAATATATCTTTTTTCTCAATTCCAGCTCAATTTCCACTCAATGTCTTTCCTATTTGTTTTTTATATGCTTATCTCACAGCAAAACATTACCACACCGGTACGACCTGCTAAATCAATCAATGCGAAAACAGAGATGTTTTTTTATGCAGGTGGGACAGCAAAGACCTCCTGTGGCTGATTGCTTTCACAGAAGGTCTTATTTGTTTATGCTGTCACATTTTCATTTTTCAGATATGATTGTCTTTCTCACACACCAGCCTTTCATAATCCAGAAATTCTCGAATATACATTTCTTTTGCCACAATCCCTTCCATGGAATTTTTCGCTGAAATAATTCTGTCCAATACCTGCCACATCTCCTGTCCGTCACCTCTAAGGACTGGTTCCAGTATTTCTATGTAATGATGAATTTCTGCTTCCAGAGAAAACGTCTCTGGATCGGATTCAAGAAATCTTTCCAGTTCCCGCTGGTATTCTTCATAATAACTTTCAATCAATTCTCTTCTCATATCTGGAATCCCCCTTATACATAAATCAGTTCCTGTTTGATGATTTCAGCAACCCGGTTGCGGATATTGTTGCAGTGGCGTACCCATTCCATAGGATTCTGTCTCTTCAGTTCCTCAGTAACTCCCTCCGCACTTCTCATCTGAGCTTCTATCAGCTCAAAGCGTTCCTGTGCCTGTTCATTCAGATCTGCCAGATAGCTGTCCAGTCTGGCGGTCAGAAGAAAATATGTATAAGTTCCAGATTTATGTTCTTTCAGATATTCATTCCGAAGCATTCCCCAATAGCCAATCGGTCTAGTTTCCTCCTGATAGTAAAGATTCGGTAAATAATAGTCTCCTACTTTTGTGTATTCGATTTTCATGGTGTCTCCTTTCGCTTTGCATGAAATTATCATGTTATCTGCGTAGGATTTGCTTTTTTCTTAAAAATCTTTTCACATAGAAGACATTAAGTGCTTGATACCCTGTGATTTTGCACCGGATTATCATTTCCATATCCTTCGAGAAGATTGATTACTCCCCATACGCCTACACCTGCACCGATTGCGGTTACTACTGTTTTAAGTCCTGTTACTGATGTTGTAAAAAAGCCCATTTGTTTGTCTCCTTTTTCAAAAAATAAAAAGGCGCTTCTCTGAATTATAATTTTTAGAAAAGCTCCCATATCATAAGTTCCATATTCAGTTGTAAAACAACTTCTGGTCACAATGTCCAGAAGTTAAGCTGTGATTTCTCCGACATCGCATACCTCATCCACCACATCATCCCTCTTAAAGTGGAGTCTGTTGCGGTTCTTGACGTATTTTTCAATGTCAAACTCTTTCTTTTTGTCATAATCGGATAACAGTGGGTACTGCTTATGCTTCGTTATATCAAACTTATCTGAGAAAAAAGGTCTCACGCCCCTAAGCTGCATGATACACTTGCTGCCATCCATGACTGCAATCTCATCCTGGCTCATCAGTTCCTTTCCGGTCTTTTGGTAGTTCAGACCGTAGGACTGGCTCGTACCTCTTGTATCTGAGGTATTGTAAAGGTCAATCGTTTCTTTCCCAAGAATTTCTGCCAGATCTTTCAGAGTATCTTTCTCTTTTCCTCCCAGAAACAGGATAGTGTCGCAGTTTCCTTCAATCGTGGATACGTTGTCCCGGTACAAAGCCTTGAGCTGTGATTTTGACTGCAAAATAATAGAAGCTGATATTTCCCGGCTACGAATGGTAGAAATCAGCTTCTCAAACTGTGGAATCTGCCCGATGTTTGCAAACTCGTCCAGTAAGCACCGGACGTGAATCTGCATTCTTCCGTTATATACATCATCTGCCTTGTCACAAAGCAGATTGAATAACTGCGAATACATGATACTTACAATGAAATTGAATGTCGCATCGGTATCGGAGATAATGACAAACAATGCTGTCTTTTTCTCACCCAATGTATCAAGCTCCAGTTCATCATAAGCAGTCAGGTCACACAGCTCCTTAATGTCAAATGGTGCCAACCTTGCACCACAGCTAATCAGAATAGATTTTGCTGTCTTTCCCGAAACGAGTTGTCAAGGACTTTTTATCAAAAAATAAGCAACAGTATTATCTGTTGCACTATGCTTGTTGTGTATGTCATTTGGTGTATAATTAATAATATAAATTTTACTGACGAGATCGGAGGTCATTGCAAGTGGATGATACTGTTTTATTTTTAAGCGCATATAATTCGACACAGTATAAAGCGACAAACTGGTTTTTACGAAAACTTCGTAATGTTATCCCGCACAAAAAGAAGCAGATGCAATCCTTACTGGAAAAGCATCATCTTTCTTTCGTGGCAACAGACGAGACTATTACTTCTGTTGATGGGAAAATGGAGGTAACGGCCCAATATGATTATGTACATCAAGCGACTACATTTTCCTTCAAATCAAAAGATTCAGCTGAAAAAGAAAATAATGCAAGTGACTCTTTGAAAGATTCCGGTTTCTATATCAATCTTAGGCACGCACAATCTATCTTAGTTGATGAACGATATTTCAAAATCGAATTTACTTTCTGGCTAGAGCCATTTTTAGTTTGGATAAATGGTCAGATGTATCAAATTGATGCCGGTGCCTTTATGATGAACAGTGTTTTGTTCATTGTTTTTGAAGTCATAAACTACAAAACAGGAAAACCACTTGCCAAAGATGATGTCGGGGCAAAAGCAGAAAACTACAACCTACTGTCTGTGGAGAAATATCAATTCTTTGATGAAGAGAAACCTGTCGAGGAGGAATGAAAATTTCTGAAATAATATATGAAAATATTTCTGAGTTTATCTGGGAATTGACAAATAAGTGTTATCGTTCCCAAGAATATTTCTTTGTGCATGACACATTGGTCTTTTCGAATAATATTGAAAATATTTCAGATTACTTTTGCAAACTCATTGATACGAAAGCGCCTGCTGAACCAATTAAGGACATTAGTACAGTGGAAATATACCAATATTATCCACAAGCTGGTTGTAGTGTAGTTTCTGACTTTGATTGTGATAACTTTCAACCAATTTTATATTCGGCCATTATATTGGAATCGCTAAAACTCTATATTCATATTTTTCAAAACTCTAACCTTGAAAATGAAACAGATCTTCGGCGGTCGGTACGAAATGATATTTACTTGCAGAATCTTTTTTGCTCTCCTAATCTTCCAATTGAAACTCATAATTTATTGAACTACATTAAGGAAAGCGAGCCTTACAAAAAACATGCAGAAGCTCTTCACCTAAAAATATCCTATTTGACTGCACAAAATGAACTAAAGAAAAGCAGAAACTCTGCGATTTTGAATGTTCTGCTATACATTATTTCTTTACTCAGTGCTATCGGAACTCTTGATGTCATAGAAGCACATTTTGGTGTACCATTCAAATACAGCTTTATTATTGTGGTCACGCTGTTTATTCTCGGACTGTTTTGGGGAATAATAGAGTATCGAAACCATAGAAAGCTCTAAAATTCGTAACAACGTGCCAGAAGTTGCAAATCTCATTTTGCATTTCTATATGAAGTTACAATATGACTTGGTGCAAATAATACTGATGCAATAATCAATAACACTGAACTACTCATAATCCCACTAAGCAGGAATAAAATTGAAAGAATAATTGCACAGTAAATCATTCCATCATAGCCCTCCTCAAATACCGATTGAACAAAATCGCTGCGCGATGGCCTGCCAAGGCTGTGGCGCAGTTTTATTTTTATTAAAAAGCAGAGGAATTACTTTTCATAATCCGTTATTGTTAAGTTACCACACGAAACAACTGAACTAAGAAAGCTCCACTGCCTATGATAAGAATAACATTTTCCATCTCTTCCGCAATCGGAATTATGACGCTAATGCACCTCCGAATAGGTAGATGTAATTATTAACACTACTTATTCTGGAGGTTTTATTATGTATAAAGATATTTTTGAATCTATCCGCAATGAAGCGGAAAAACGTAACCTGCGTGAAAGAACTATTCAACTGTATTGCTCTGATGTCAGTTACTTCCTTCGTTGGATTGGAAAAAATGTTTCTGATCTTACACTTGAAGATGCGGAAAGTTTTCTTACTGCCAACGTCTGGAAGGAAGGTCTCCTGAAACTCACAATCACTATCGGTCTGCAATCAAGTTCTTATATAAAAAGGTGCTGAAGATTCTCTGGATGATGACACTGTTCCGGCTATGAAAAGAGAGCGAAATCTTCCTGCTGTTCTATCCCGCGATGAAATAAATGCAATCATTGACGCCACTCCGAATCTGAAGCATAAAGCGATTATTGCAACTATGTATTCTTCCGGATTACGTGTATCGGAGGTTGTTCATCTTCATTATGATGACATTTCACGTACCAACATGACAATTCATGTTCGTGAAACCAAAGGCAGAATTGACAGGTATACAATTCTGTCTCAAAAGAATTTAGACCTTCTCACAGAGTATTGGTACAAATGTGGTCGCCCCAAAGATATCCTTTTCCCAAGTTCCTGGTCCGGTGGATATCTTGATATAGCCAGTGTTAACCAGTTCTTTAAGAAAAGTGCTAAACTCGCCGGCATTAACCGTCATGTTTCCTCTCATGCGTGCCGTCAGAGTTTTGCCAGCCACTTATTCGAAAGTGGCACAGATATAAAATATATCCAGTCACTTCTGGGACATGTTGATCCTCGCTCTACAGATGTTTACCTTCATGTGAGCAACAAGACAATTCTGGGAATCCGCAGCCCGTTCGACAACCCGGAAGGTGGTGAATCATGAGTAAGGATTGTACGATTCAGGATGTTTTTCATCGTTTTTATTCATCTTTTGAATCCACACATAGTATTTCTCCCGCTCAGAGAAAAGCCGCTTACCACATCATGAATTGCAAAACCGGCGCCTTTGGTGTGAATGTAAGCGTATGCGAGGACTGCGGCTGCATATCAGTCCACTATAACTCCTGCCGTGACAGGTGCTGTCCTATGTGTCAGGAATTTCCAAAGGAAAAATGGGTAGATGCACGGCGGGAGGATATCTTAGATGCTCCTTATTTCCATGTGGTTTTTACAGTTCCGAAAGAACTCAATCCCATTATCTACAGCAACCAGAAATTCTTATATGCTGCTCTTTATCATGCGGCTTCAGATACTCTCAGTGAACTTGCTGCTGACAGTAAATATCTTGGGACTGATATCGGCTATATTTGTATCCTCCATACATGGGGAAGTACCATGAACTTTCATCCTCATATCCATGCGATTGTTCTTGGTGGAGGGCTGGATGTGAAAAATCATTGGAAAGACAACGGGAAAGATTTTTTCCTTCCGATTAAGATAATCTCAAAAACGTTTCGTGGAAAATACATGGCTGAACTTAGGCAACTTTGGAAAATGACAAACTTGAATTTCATGGCTCAGCTGCCTTGGAAAAAATCTATCCGGTCTTTTAACAAAATAAGCATAATTTACGGCGGGCAACTTGCCGCGTAAATCTTTAAATTATGCTTTGATTTTTCCAGAAAATATTTTACTTACTTTGTTTTTCATGAGTATGAATACAATTTTTACTTATTTCCGTATCTGCGAAAACTCTTATAAATAAAAGGCAGTAAGGCTATTGCCATCACGGTATACATTACCATTACAAGCGGAATTTGTCGAAATACACAATTCCCAATCTGATAAATAAGTGAGACTTTTACACTTGCCTGTACATTTGTCAAAATTGTTGGTATCAAATTGAAAAGCGTTGTATACCCAGAAAGTGCCCGTCCTATAAATGGCAATAAGCAATATAAAAAGAACGGAATGCAAACAGCGACACTAATTGTATGCATTTTAGCCGCTACTAACATAGACACTACAGCCGCCAGCATACTGGCTATAAATCCACATACAACTGTCAACAAATAGTATTGTCCATATGACATAATGTAAATACTATACGCCTGATACATTTGATAAGGTGTATTCATACCACTGGTTCCCATAATTCCAAAACAAATCACACTAAGTAATATAATTCCCATACAATAAATCATAACTGTCGTAGCTATTCCTGCCAGTATTTTTGTTTTAACAGCTTTTGTACGTCCATACTTTGTAGAGAAAAATACTGCATCTGCTTTTGTCTGAAAATCATCTGCAAATATTCCAGCACAAATAAAACCAACTATGATTGCCAGAATAATAGAATACGTTTCTACATACATAATCATAGTATCCCACGAACTATAAGATTCGTATTCTACTGGTAATTTTATTTCATTATATTTCTTTTCCAAGTATTTTTTCTGAACAGAAGTCTTTCCATATTCTTCTGCCATCTTTTCCATATTTTTATGATAAGTGTCATAGAACTCTTGTATATTTTCTTCTGTAATTTGATTCAGAACACTTTCATCATATTCTGAATCTGGTGTTAATACCGATATTATAAAACTCCTAATATCATCTATCGGTTGCAATGTCGTTCCGTAAATTGCATTTTCTTCTGAGGATTGTGTCACCGCATTTTTATTTTGTTCTATAACTTTTCCAAGTTCATCTTCTGTCAATGTACCTTTCCATGCTCGTCTGTTATCTGTAAGTTTTCTTGTTGCCATAATTCCATTACTAGCATTTCCATTCTCATCCACATAGCGATTACTTGTAACTGCAAATCCGCTAAAAATGACAGCAAGTATCAATGCCAATCCGATTGCAAATACATTAATTTTCTTTGAAAAAATTCGTTTTAATTCTAATTTAAGCATCTTGTTTTTCCTCCGATTTTTCTCCAAAATAAAATAGAAATGCATCTTCCAGATTTTTTTCTACAGCCACAGCATCTTCTGTTGGCTTTTCTATTGAAATAATTCTAAGCTCTGCTCCGGTTTTTGTTGTTTTTATATTTCCAACCAAATATTCATTCATATATTTGTCTATCATACTTCTCGAAACATTACATTGCCATACCTTTTCTTTCATAGAAGATACTAAATCTTCCGCAGTACCTGCATAAAAAAGTTCTCCATCTTTCATTAACATAATGTTATTCGCAATGTACTCAATATCCGATACAATATGTGTAGACAAGAGCACCAAACGTTCTTCCGACAATTCACTAATTAAATTACGAAAACGTATTCTTTCATTCGGGTCTAATCCAGCGGTAGGTTCGTCCAGGACAAGAATTTGCGGATCGTTTAACATCGCCTGTGCTATTCCTACACGTCTAACCATTCCTCCAGACAAATTCTTCATTTTTCTTTTACTAAATTTTTCCATTCCTACTTGATTTAATAATTGCTTCACTTTTTTTCTGGCAAACGGCATTTTTAACCCTTTTATAGAAGAAATGTACATCATATAATCATATACGGTCAAATCTGGATAATATCCAAAATCCTGTGGTAAATATCCCAGAACTTCTCGGTATTCACCTCCTAGTTTCCATATATCTTTACCATTCCATAATATTTGTCCTTCTGATGGTTGAACAATCGTACAAAGCATACGCATTAATGTGGTCTTTCCTGCTCCATTACTCCAAGCAGTCCATAAATTCCTTTTTCCATAACACAATTCACTTTATTAACAGCATTTACTTCTCCGTATTGTTTTGTTACATTTTTAAATTCTAATTTCATACGTGTAATCCTCCAAAATTTTTTCATCAAATACTAATGACTTCTGAACACAAAAAACAAAATATACAAAAGTCAATATCAGCATAGCCACCCATACCGGAGTTACAATTTTCTGATAAATAACATCATTTGCAACAATCATCATCCATAAACCAACCCATACCAGACAGGAAAGCACTGCTATATATCTGATTTTTCCCATCTGCTGTACAATACACGAAAACATATACAACATGAAACATTTACTGGAAGCAAAAAATTAACCACCAAATCACTTAACGAGAGTATTGTTGTTTGATATGTAATTGCCAAAAACACCATAACGATCACCAGATCCACTACTCCAAACATTAACATTCTGCTGTACAAATCTGACGCAGTGTGTAATAAGACGCCTGCTCAATTTCAATCGCACCATTCTTCTGTTTTTCCAAATTTCCGGGACAATCAGAACCACAAATATTGTGGCAGATATTCCCATAATCCTCATCATATCTTTTATGTCTGACGTATAATTACTCAACCATATCCATAGACACATAAGAATACAACCTTGTAAAATCCACCATCTTTTTTTTATGAATTTTGTCTGCTCATACAAAAATTCAAAATAAGATGTTCTATGCGATTGTTTCGATAAAATTGACTCTGACAAAATATTCTGACATGCTTTTACTGTTCTGTTTTCTGCTTCAATCCTTACATATTTTTTTTCAATCTCCTCTTTATATTCCTTTATTTGTTGCTTATATTTCATCATAGTTTTTCACCTCCAACTCTTTCATCAAAAGTTCTTTTGCTCTTCCAATTCGATATTTTACAAGCGAAAGTTTTATGTGAAGTAATTCTGCAATTTCTCTTTGTTTCAATTCTTGAAAAAAATATAAAACTGCCGTTTCTCTAATTTCTTCCGGTAACTTTCTCACTGCCTGTTCAATAGTTAATCGGACTCCTAGCTCTTCTACATGATTTTTACTACATTCCTCTGATTTTAGCAGTTCCTCTGATGGAATATCCTTTTTCTTTTTGTAATAATTTTTAACGGTATTTCCGGCAATTGTATAAAGATAATTCTTAACTTTTCCATATTCTTTATATCTATATAAATTGGAAAAGAAACGTGTAAATACTTCTTGTGTCAAATCCTCTGCCTCATAGGGATCATTGATATGTAGCAAACAATATTGATATATACTTGAGTAATATTTTTTGACCAGTTTTTCACACGCATCTTCATCTCCTGCTCTTGCTAGATGTACTAACAAAGAATCAGTTTTGTATTCCATTCGCAAATTTGCTCCCTCTGTTTTCTAAATAATATAACAATCCTACTATAAAAAAAGTTAGAATTTTCTTTTGTTTTTATTTATATTTTTCTAAATATTCTTCCAAACATAAATTTTCTTCTTTCATTATTTTAGCGACAGTCGTTCCAACATAAAGAAAACCAGTATTTTGAATCCCATCCAGCATATAAAATTGAATCAGCAGCTTACCACTGTTACCGAAGAAATTGAAGAACTGAAATCAAGGAAAGAGCAGCTAATCTTCCAGGCACAATGCTCTACCGATAAAGATATGACAAATCTATCCAAGAAATATGACCAGATGAATAACAATCTTGATATCTTGGATTCTCAGGACATCTCGCTCAAAAAACAGCTTGAAAAAGATGCCGCCGCTTTCCGGGAAGAAAAATTTCGTCCTGAACCAGAACAATACACAGAATTGCTGGATACCAGAATCCAGATACGTCCTGATTTTCGGGATAAGCTGATTGAACAACTCAAAGGTACTTTCGGTAAATATTACGACTATCACCGTCGTGATATTGCCGCCAATGAGGTAGATTATCTCAATGTGGAAGATCCTGATGTTTTTTCCCATCGTGCCTTGGAACTTGAATATCAGAGAAAACAAGAAATGCGGCGAAATCAGCCTGCTCGAACTAAGAAAAAGTCATATGATATGGAATTGTAACCGTCTTTGAATAGATAATATGTTCTTACAAATCTCTTGTTCAAAAATGAGTTTTTCCCAAAAAAGCGTATGGATTTAAAACTTCCATACGCCTTTTTATATTCTACTCTTCAAATTGTCTAAAAATATATCACCGTTCATACGATGCAATAATTTCTTTGCTATCTGCTGTTTTATAATCAATTGTTCCCAAATTACCAATCAAGTCAAATGTCATATCTGCATTAACCTGCAATTCATCTTCAAGTTTGGCTGCAGACGGCTCATCTTTTAGAAAAACTGTTAATCCATAAGGCTCTGTTTCAGACTGTATCTCTATACTGTCATATGAGTATCCCTCCGGATACTCTTGACCGCTTACAATATTTATAACCTTCGAAGAATCTCCTACATAATCTGTCTTATACTGCGACAGGTCAGGAATTTCATATAGTTTTTCCTTTTTTCCGCACGCCGAAATCAACATTATTGACATGGTGACTAACATAATTGCAAGTACTTTTTTCTTCATAGAAACACCTCCCGAAAGCTTTATTCAACACTTTTCGATTTGAGTAAAAGGCCAAGGGACTTTAATGTCCCTTATGCTTTTCTCTTTTCTTTCGCTGTTTCAGTTCAAACATTCGCTGCTCTTCTGCCTCTTTTTTCTTGCGTCTTTTCTCTTTGCGTTCCTGCTTGTTCTGTTCCTACTGTAATTTCAACGCCTGTTGCGATTTTGTACCAATGCCTATTTCCAGCATCTGCTTCTTTACTTCCCGCTGCATCCGTTTCGGATTTCTTTTGATATCCTTTACAACAGTTTCAACAACCGAACTGAATTTCAAACTGAAATAGCACTTTTGAATATATTCCTGTACTTCATAATCTTTTGGCTCTGCACCAAATGTTACCTTTGCCACAGATAGTTTACCATCTTCGATGCGTTCAAAGATTCCCACCCAAAACGGCTCTTCAAAAAATACTGTCAGCTTTCCATTTACTTTGTCCATAAGAATCCCTCCTAAAATTGATTGAACAAAGAATGGACAACCCGGAGGGGCAGGTTACTTACCCTATTTATATAGGACGGCCGGGCTACCTACCGGCTCTGGCACATCAAAGATGTACGTTGCGTTTTTATCTTTGCGTTTATAATCAAGCCATATGGCACGATTAACTTAATTCTGTAACTTCTAAGTTACGTTCCTCCAAAATATTCTTCTTACTTCATAAGATTCTATCTTCTGTTCAAATCATACCATATGATTAATGCATTTTCTATATACTTTCTTGATAACCAGCAAAAAGCTCCCGAAGGAGCTTTCCACGTTTTAAATGTACGCTAATTCGCTTAACACAATCTCTTCTGCATCATTCCTTATTTCCCATGAAGAATGTTGTAAATTAGTAACATCCACAACGATAGCAGGTAATTTAATTATTCGTATTTTTTCCCGATAATGTAAATCGAAACTACCATACCACCTAATATCATAATTAAGAAAATTTTATTTAAAATATCCCATAAAGCTATATTGAGACAATTGATTATTATAATACATGCAAGAGGATATAGAACAACCGTTGCAAGTGTCCATATTTTTAAAGTTGTGCAGATGTATATCCAATTTCCATTGTTAAAAGATAAACCAACTAGATGTATTCTAAAAATTCCTTGCGAAACATAATTTATCTTGTTGGCATCATAATATGTTGGTAATATGTCTTTTGCAAAGAAACAAAACCATGCACCAAATAAAAGCATTCCCACGGTAACCAGCAATATATCCCCTTTCATCTCAGCTAATGAACTTCCAGATACAACTAACATAATAATTTCTGTAATAGATATAAAAAAACATAACAAATATGCTAATATCCAGTTTTTTCTATGCTGATGAATAGAATTCCTAACAGCCATATCGAGAGATCCTACTACCAATTCCTCGACTTCTTTTGTATCAATATTTTTCTGTGTATCTATTTTTCTCCACGTAACAATTCTGTAACGGTAACATCTAATATATCAGCTATTGGTATGAGTAATACGACATTAGGCATACTAAGACCACGTTCCCATTTGCTGACCGTTTTATCTGATACATATAATTTTTCAGCCAAATCCTTTTGAGTTAAATTCTTTTTCTTTCTTAATTCGGTTACAAATAAACCGAATTTTTCATTACTAATTTGATACATACATCCACCTCCTGCACACATATTATAATGGGAGTACGCATAAATCAATCGACTAGCAGTAGAATTGCAGAATATTAGCACAAATATATCAAATAATCTCCCCATTATAATTATTTCTGTGAAGTTATATTCGGATATTTTTTAAGCCATACTATGAAGTAATTAAATCTGTGTAACTTATAACCATGGCAGAAAAAAACAACCTTCCGGAACTTAGAAATGGTCACCTGATATGGAATTGTAATTTGATTCTTCTTTGAACCCTTACAAATGCAGAAGCTGAACAAATAGGAGTTTTCTTCCTACCTGTTCAGCTCTTTATTTAACTGTAAATCAATTCTTTTAACACAATCTCTTCTGCCATATTACGAATACCATTTACCGCCCTAACCCATTCCATCTGGTCACGAGCTTTCATTTCTTCCGTAATGCCTTGCCTCTCCATCATCTGACGCACCAGAATATTCATTCTCTCCTGTGCTTCATCATCCACAGCATTCAGATGTTCTGTCAGTCTGTCTTCCAACATATACAGTGAATACATTGCCGGACGATGCTCTTTCAGATACGTTTTCCGCATTATTCCATATTTCCCATAATGCGGTTCTTCATCTGTACTGACAAGATTCGGATAGTAAATTCCGTCTGCACCAAGTGTGTAAGTTCCACCCATTTTTTCAAATGTGCTTTTCATGTGTTATTCCTCCTTGAAATCAGCAATGTCCTTAGATCATTCGCAAAATATTTCAGGGCAGCCTTGATAGCATCTTCTTTCTCTTTCGGACACTGTGGCACTTTTGGATTTTCTGTTTTTGGCAGATTATAGTTCTCTCCTACTTCGATTCCACATTTCCCTTTGATTTGAGAAATATATAAATTTGAAACCTTCAAGCCAAATTCTTTCAGCACATAATCTTTGATTTCCTGATAGGTCGCTTTCGTCTCTGCACCGGTTGCATCCAGCTCATCTAAGTCTAAGTCGATCTCTATCGTGTCATCTGGTTTTTGTTGGGACAAAAGTACAACCGTCTCCACATGCACCGTCTGACAAAACTGATCCACCGCCACACTCTTCACAACCTCATATCCTCTTGCCTGTATCATCTCCAGATCCCGTGCCAGACTGGTCACTTTACAGGAAATGTAGACAATCTTGTCCACTCCGTAAT
>ENA-OQCK01000602-OQCK01000602.1-human-gut-metagenome-genome-assembly--contig:-NODE-602-length-17993-cov-5.888783_pt1 | contig 17993 bp, 19 predicted proteins | sample MGYA00242498_ERZ504578 | MGnify/ENA primary metagenome ERZ504578 (study PRJEB26092, sample SAMD00036229) | human gut metagenome | host: Homo sapiens | study: EMG produced TPA metagenomics assembly of...
CCGGATGATCCAAGCGATACTGTACTGCATCCTCTTTAAACTGTTGGGAATATTTTGTACCTTTTGCCATAACCATTCTCCTCCTTGATCTATGACTATCATATACTATTTATCGAAAATGGTCATGTTTATTTTGTACTATTTATATTCTAACATCATATGGTCCGAATAAATATCATATCGTGACTGCCAAAAATGGTTTTCACGGACGTACCTTTGGTGCGATGTCTGCCACAGGACAGCCCGGTAACGGATGCCAGATTGGTTTTGGTCCTATGACATATGGTTTCTCTTATGCTCCGTACAATGACCTGAAGGCGTTCAAGGATGCATGTACAGAGAACACGATTGCAATCATGATAGAACCGGTGCAGGGTGAAGGTGGTGTTCATCCGGCAACGCAGGAATTTATGAGCGGGCTGCGTGAGTTCTGTGATGAAAACGGCATGCTTCTTCTGATCGATGAGGTTCAGACCGGATGGTGCAGAACCGGTAAAGTCATGAGTTACATGAACTACGGAATTAAGCCGGATATCGTGTCTATGGCAAAGGCTTTGGGCGGTGGTATGCCGATCGGTGCTATCTGCACAACCGAAGATGTGTCAAAAGCATTTTCTGTCGGTTCTCATGGAACAACCTTTGGTGGACATCCGGTTAGCTGTGCAGCAGCATTAGCAGAGGTAAATGAATTACTAGACCGAAATCTGGCTGATAATGCAGCTAAGATGGGAGAATATTTTAAGAAGAAGCTGGAAACGCTTCCGCATGTGAAGGAAGTAAGAGGACAAGGTCTTTTGGTGGGCGTAGAATTTGATGATACGATAAGCGCAGTAGAAGTTAAGCATGAGTGTCTGCACAGACATCTGCTGATTACGGCAATCGGTACACATACGATTCGCATGGTTCCACCACTCATTATTGCGGAAAAGGATTGTGACGAGGCATATGAGATTATTAAAGCATCTGTAGTTGAGCTTACAAAATAGAAGGGATGATAGAATGGACAGCTTTTCATTTACGATTCCTCAGAATATTAAATTCGGAGCAGGTACGTTAGATCTGCTCCCGGATCTGGCAAAAGAATTGGGCAAAAGCAAAGGATATATTATTTCCGGTCCTCATCTGAACAAGATCGGAATGGTGGCAAAGTGCCGGAAGGCATTAAAAAATGCCGGCATGGAAAGCGAATGTTTTACGGAAACAGAAGGAAACCCAAGTACCGATACCGTTGTGAAAGCGACGGAAGGTTTCAAGAAAAGTAAAGCGGATTTCATTGTTGCATTTGGCGGTGGCTCTCCGCTTGATGTTGCTAAGGCAGTGGCTGTACTTGCAACGTATGGTGGCAACATTGTTGATTATGAAGGTGCAGGTAAGGTTATGGGGCCGGTTGTTCCCATGATTGCAATTCCGACGACTGCCGGAACCGGCTCCGAAGTAACTGCATTCTCTGTGATTACCGATCACTCCAGGAACTATAAACTGACCGTAGTAAGCAACTATCTATTACCAGCGTATGTGATACTTGATCCGGATCTGATTGCTACGGTTCCGGCAAATACAGCAGCGGCCTGTGGCATTGATGCGATGGTACATGCATTGGAAGCTTATATTTCAAAGGCAGCATCTCCTTTTTCCGATATTTTTGCAAGAGAAGCTCTGCGGTTGATCGGCGGAAGTATACGGGATTATGTGGCAGACAGAAGCAATCCTGCCGCATGTGAAAGCATGATGGTCGGATCGCTTTTTGCCGGAATCGCATTCTCTCATGCGAGACTTGGCAATGTGCATGCAATGAGTCATCCGGTCAGTGCGTATTTTGATGTGCCGCATGGTGTGGCAAATGCGATTCTGCTGCCGACGGTGGTAGATTTCAACAAGGATGCCGCAGATCCGGAAAAGTACCGTTATATCTATGGTTGTATAAGCAAAGATATGGGGGCAGATATTAATTTTACACCGGACATGCTTGCGACAGAAATCCGGATGCTGAATTACGAGCTTGGAATTTTGCCGACACTCAGTGATATCGGGGTCACGAGTGATAAATTTGAGCAGATGGCGGATGATGCGATGAAGAGCGGTAATATTCAGTGCAATCCACAATTCACAATGAAAAATGATATCTTAAAGTTATATGAACAAGCATTTTAAAAGAATAAATTTGATTGGTGTCACAGGGGAGATTATAAGCTCCCCTGTGACAGAGTTTGATTTCTTCTAATAGTTTGGACAATCAAACCCATTTCAAAACAGCGCCTAATCTTCTTTTCTTCTATATGGTACATGATGGTTCCGACACCATTCTTCTGCTATATTGATATAAGTTCGATTTCTGTAGTCATAATAAATCTGGCTGATTCCCAGATCATTTATAAAACACCTGTATGGATGCCTTCTTCTGAGCGCATCAAACAGTACTTCAGAAACTCTTTTATTCCCACTCTCATACGCAAACTTCTCCATGATACTTTTCTCATGAAGTTCATACTGATTCGGCAATCTGACATAATCATCCGTCTCATCAATTTCTTCCCAGAGCTCCTGATCTTCTTCACAGGCCATGTACGGATCTTCCGACAAAGCAACAATTTCACCTGTTCGTGTATCCAAAAATTGTGCCCATCCGTCCATACACTCTTCAAATGCATCTGCAATATCTTCCAGATAAACTGTCTTTGGTGCAACTGTACCGGAATACTTTGCAAAAAGTGTCAGATACTCATCTTCTACTTCAGCAAAAGGCCTGACTGTATAATCCAGATCAATCTGCAAATCCGGGATTTCTCCATATTGCACTTCTCCCAACAGATTTTCAAGATCATACAAGAGCATCGCATGATCGATTTCATTTAACTGTGCCTGATACTCTGGCAATTCCTTCTTAAAGGGTGTCGGCACATCCGACATATAACACTCACTGGCATCATGAAGCAGACAGGCAAGTACCATACGGTCCGACAGTCCTCTTGCTGCGGCTTCCTTTGCACAACAAATACAATGCTGCCCTACTGACCAGAAGGTCTGTACATGACCATTTCCCCTGCAGATCAGAGAAAGGGCATGTGCAATATCCTGTATGCTGATCAGATCCGGATTCGGCTGTGTTGGGTTAAAGTATTTTCCTGTATATGTAGTTATATATTCACTCATTGTATTTTTACCTTCCTTATCTTTTTGGAAAAACCAAATATCATTTTATTCGATATTACATTCAGGATATCATAGGAGGAAGATATATCGTACATTTTTTCTCCGATTTCTTCCTGAAGATTCTCTTTCATTAATGCAAAATATTTCAGAAACTTGCTACCAATCCCGAACATTATGTGCTCCATCCCGGTAAAGACTTTCCACGTAATCGAAAACTGGGATTCCACGAATAATTAACCGGGTCTGTGAAAAAGCACTGATGTATGCGTTTCAGAATCAGAAACAATTGATTGATGATTACATGATTAAGTTTGTTGTGGAACACGAGATGCTTGGAATGGTAGAAAGTTAAGAAAACGAGCACCAACTGATGTGAGCAATTTGGTGACAGCTCATGAAATCACTAACATAATATCTTTGGCGTAATTAGTACGAAAATCCACCATTGTTAAAAGAATCCCCTGGATCGTCAGTTTCCGGTTCAATCTCTTCTTTACCATAGAAATAGTCCTGTGATCAACTGCTGAAGTCCTTTAACCGGCAGATATGCAGCTTGTACAGGTATCAAAACCATATCAGAAGCCACTAATGCATTGATGGTCATCATGCCCAAACTCGGCATACAATCAATTAAGATATAATCGTATCGTGATCGCATCGTATCAATATATTCCTTCATGATCAGCTCTCTGCTCATTACATTACTCATGGTTACTTCTAAAGCAGATAACTCAATATTAGCTGGTAGGAGATCAATCTGTTCCTTATGATGTAAAATTCCTTCTTCTTCTCCAATTTCCTCGTCATTGATAACGCCCATCATAATAGTTGCAAGAGTAGTTCCAATATCATCCGGTTCTACATATCCAAGACTTGCAGTTAGGCTTCCCTGTGGATCCGCATCAATCAACAATACCTTCTTTCCCTGTCTCGCCAATCCAACTCCAAGATTTAAAGTCGGAAAATACAGCCTCTGATATGCAATTTTTTTTGGCTTTAGAAAAAAAATTATGTATTATCGTTCAAATTGTAGCACAGGTACAACATATCTATAATTTTTTGTTTATCCGTCCCTCTAATGCCTAATGATTTTAAATCCACTGTTTCATCAGCTATTTCAGATAAGAACTTTTTCATATCCTCTGCTATTTCCGAACTGAGAACTTGCCTTGTATTGGCTGTGATTAACTGTGCTAATCGGAACACATCGTTTTTATGTTTCTTTATATTTTTGCTGTCAACCTGCTCTCCATTCAACTTGCGTTCTTTTAAATCCAGCCACGCTTTTGCCTTAAATGGTATCAGGCAAGTCGGACTTAATACCGGAATGCCATCAACCATCATTTGTCCGGTTTTTAGCAATTCATAATACGCTTCGTTTAGAAGGATTGCCGACAAGCTGGAGATTTCATCGTCTATCGGAAGCGGTGTGAGAACTGCATCATCTTCCAATATAATAAAATCTGGATTTCTGGAAAATATTTCTATCATGTATGGATATTCTTTGCTTTTCGGAGATGTGAAACGATAAAACTGTGCATTTCCGGTACTTTTATTCAAATGCTCATATCCTGCTTCCTTGACATACTCCCAAAACTGCCTGCCAAACTCCGCTGTTATGGATTCAACAATCAGTACAATATCTACATCTTTTGTAGCCCGAAACGGTAATTCTTCGTTTTCCATAATCAAATCGCAAGCTGTCCCACCGATGATGACATATTGATTTTCAAATCCCTGAAATCTTTCCTTAAATTTTGTAAATCCGTTGACCATTACTCCTGCAACCTTCTTTCCTGCAATTCATCTACTGCTTCTTCAATTCTCTCATCATTTGTATCTCCAAAAGATAAAACAATGGAAATATCGTCAGCACTGTTATCCTCCGAAAATTGTTTCGGGTTGTATGCCCATAATTCAAGTCTGACCTGTTTATCCGGGTCTATCAGTTCATCTGTCAGCAAAGTTTTATCATAATCTTTCTCACTAATTGCATAGGTAAAAACTCGGCTGGGATTTAGCATTGTTTTTTCAGAAAGTGCCGTTTCCCCTGCAAAGACCATGTTTTCTGTAACTTGCGCCTTATCTATATATCCTGCTTTGCGGACAGGCGTCGTCAAATATACTTTTGCTTTTTCAAATAATTCATCTCGCTTATATTTTGACTCAATAAACTTGTTGACACCGTCTTTTGCTACAAGAAACAAATCCGTCGCTTCCAACTGCTTTACTGCTCTAGTCAAGGTCATTGCTGTAAATGGAAGCACTTTTCTGGCTTCTGAAATATACAAGCGTTTTTTCTTACTATACAGATAAAACAAAAGCAACTGCTGCGTTGAGTAAACAAACTTACCTGTCAGCTTTGGCGGTTCTTTCTCATCTGTAAGCATTGTTCCAATGAAAGGAAGAAAGATCTGCTTATCAGTAATAAACGGTATATTATTTTCTATAAGACTTTTTCTTCGATAATTAGATACTGTCGCAAGTTCAAAGACGACTGGCACATTATCAATTTGCTGTATTTTTGCAATTTGTTTTTTCAATGCCGGAAGTGTGGCAAGTTCTTCTATTGGAGCAAGCATTATACAACGTCTGTTTCCAATATATGCTGTTTGAAAATCATAACTTCCTGCGATGTAAACAGGCAAAGAATCCTGATGATTCCATGCTTCATATTTTATAGAAATCCCGAATACGCTGGTAAGCATATTTCTCATTCTCCTTTTAACTCTTTTTCTTTCATTTTAACTTTGACAATGTTAAAAGTCAAGTTTTTGAGTTATTTTGATTTTTCTAAAATTCTTTTCTCTCACACCCTGTATTTTTCCCCTCCATCTTTTGTATATGTAAGAGTTCGTAGATTAGAGCAAGATCCACCCATATATTACCATATCGCCATTTTTATGGCTTCGGTATACTTCTGGGTCATCTTGATGGGAATTACGTTTTCCCATACCCTCGTGACGACATCAAAGATGTCTATTGGCTTTCTATCAAAGATAGACGCAGCACTTTTATGTAACCGGAAGGGACAGCCGGCTAAAAAATGGAAGATAACATAAGAGATGTCATGCATTATGAAAGGAGAAATATGGCACCACCCAAAAAAGAAAATAAACTCAAACGAAAAAATTCGTAACATTAAAACTTTCCGACATTGAGTATGACTTATTAAAAAATGAGGCGCATATTACAGGACTTTCCCGTTCCGAATATCGTAAGCGCATAGTTTCGGGGTGTCCCCAAAACTATGCGCTTACCATATAACAACTGGAAAGCAGGATCTTCTTATTTATCTTGCACAGAAAACTTTCTCATCATAATAATCCTCTCAAGTATTTCCTGCTTGAACTTTTCAACATCATTCGTTCGCTTGCGCACACCTGCTGCGGCAGCATGTCCACCTCCACCAAATGCCTGCAAGAGTTCATTCACATTGATCCACTTTCCATCAGAACGGAAAGAACATCTCCAACGATTTTCTTCCTCCTCGTACATAGTAAAGCCAAGCTTAATATCCTCGCAGTCTCTGAGAAATCCACTGATTGGATGGATATCTTCATAGCTGATTTCTTCTGTCTCACACTCTGCATGATTGATGCAAACACATGCAACCGCTCCATCCAGCAGACGCTCTGCACGTTTCAACAGTTCCAATCTCTTCTGCAGACTTTCCAATGTATCTTTGTACATCGTCTGCATGACATAACTATGATCCACTCCCATCTCAAGCAGTTTCATCGCGGCCTGCATAGTACTAACTTGCACTCTGTTAAAGCACCCTGTGTCATGCAAAATCCCCATATAAATATAATCTGCTGCAGTCGGACTTATTTCACAATCGATCGTATTCTTCAGCTTATTCTCATCCAGAATATAATAAACATTCTCTGCACAAGCTTCAGAGATTTTTGTATAGTTCACATCTCCGTAACCTTCATTAGAGGCATGGTGATCAATTACTATACTTGCTTCTGCACCCTCGTAATATTTCCTGCCTATCATCCTTGCTAAAACTGCAGTATCACATACAATAACACCATATTTTTCTTCTACATCTGGCTTCTCAAACGGATTGAAGACCTTATCCATGCTCACCTGTTTCTTCGGGCCTTTATCCAACGTATCTGCTAGATATGGCAGCACTTTGTACTGCGGATAGTTTACCTTTATATAATGTGCAAGTCCCATCACCGATCCGGCGGCATCGCCATCTGGATTCAAATGTCCTAGAAGAATCACTATAGTTAAATTGTGTTCCTGCATCATAGATTGAAATTCTCTGTCAAAATTGAATATCATTTAATTTCCTTTCAGTTGGATCGTTTACTTTATTTATCTAGGCCAAAAATCTACCGTTACCACCTCAAACCTATACTTCTGCTTTGCATCCGGATATTTCTTTCGATCCACTTCGCTGCAAAACATATCGTATGGTCTGGCACACGTTTTATAAGGTGGATACAATGCCTGATAGATCACCAACTTCTCACCATTTTCTGTATGCTGAGCAAAAGTCAGAATCCGATACAAATACTCTGCTGTCTCCGGATTTACATTTTCACGTTTGAAATGCTGAACGATATCACCAATATGAAATCTACATTCTTCCATACTCTGCATCTCCTCCGTTCTCTTATTTCCACACCTTCCAGATATCCGGCTAATATCCAAGAGTGAATTGTTTTCCATTACGGACCACCGGTGTTCTTAATCACCTGCGGGTTTTCCAGTACCTTCTCAAGTTTATCTTCCTCTGCAATGTACTTAGTGAGCGCAAGCAGATCCTTATTCTTGCCCTCCCAGTTTATCATATTTTCCAGTCCACCATTTGTCTGGGCGACAGAATTAAATTTCCCCTTGCTCATGCCTTTTTCTTTCATATCAATAAACTGAAACTTAATCCCACGTTCTTTAAAGAAACGTTCTGCTTTCTTTGTATCATTGCACTTCTTTGTTCCAAAAATCTGTATATTCAAATTAGTTTTCCTTGTCCATCGCCATATGTATCATTTTTTCAAAAGACTCTCTGAAATGTTCATCATCCTCTGCTGTTCGTTTTCTTGGCCCTTTCAAATGATTCTTTCCGGATGCCTTCGTGCTTTCTTGTTCAAGTGACGCTCCATAAGCATCTGGTCAATATTTTCATTCGTATACCATTTCCCGGACTGATGAATCGCATATGCACCCTTTCCAAGAGCCATTGCCGCCACTCCATAATCCTGTGATACAACAATATCTCCTTTATGACAAATGCTGATCAATTTATAATCCACTGCATCTGCTCCGGCTCCAACTACGATCACTTTACTATAATCAGAAGCTAACACATGATTGGTATCACACAACAACGTTACCGGAACATTGTGCTCTTTTGCAACTTTTTCAACAATACCAACTACCGGACAGGCATCTGCATCAACAAAAATCTGCATATTTTCTCCTTTAATCACACCTGAATGGAGTGCGAACCTCAATAAGATTACCACTGGGATCATACAGTCTTACAAGCTTCTGGCCACCTGCAATTTCTGTCAGTTCAGTGGCATATCGGACGAAATACTTACCAGATTCATATTTCGCAAGCAATGCTGCTATCAAAAGCGCTGTCCATACAATGGTACATACAAAATGGAAGATTCTCCTAATTTTGTATGTAAGGGTGTGCTCACCGAGCGCACCACTGCAATAAAACCCTCGTCATATTTTGTCAATCACGAGTGATAGACTTTGATTTGAAATTCTCACATTAGGAATTTTCGTTTAACCGCCACAGCGCAGCTGCTAGATAAAAATCATAGGTGGCCGGCATAAGGGTGAAATCGGTGTTTGTTATCTGCTTTATCTTATTAAGCCTGTACGTCACAGTATTTCTATGCAAAAACAAGGTGGCTGCAGTGGTGCTCAACTGGGAGTCGCAGTCGATTAGGTACACTGCAAGGGTTTCCATCAGGTTATTACTGTCGTCCTTTAAGGCTTCTATTATGGATTTGATTTGATCGTTTCGATTGCCTCTATTTATAGCTAGATTTGTGATTTCCTGCGAAAATATAACATCATACATGTCGCGAAATTTTCGGTGGATGAAAATTTTGCTCATTGCTGCTGAATTTGCACAAAAGTCTGAGTATATTTTCCTCATTGAAGTTAGATTTTTGCTAGACTCCAAGAAAAACAAGGCTCCCTCATACTCGTTTATGCATTTCTCTATTTCCGTAGCTATAATGCCATCATCCTTTTGGGAAACCATTATAGAACTTAGAATTACAAGTCTGTCGTCAATAATATCCTTAACGTAGAATCTTTCACTTTCCTTCAATATGCCTTCAATCTGCCGAAGAATGTCTGTTAAATTGTCTTTTTCCGATTCTACTACAAGAATAGTTGAAAGCTTAGAAAAAGGCACACCACTAGCTTCAAGGAATTTTTCTCCTATTACGCGCGATGATTTCAAGATCAAAGTAATAACAGTATTATAATTCTGCATATCGAGGGTGTAGCCCCATAAGGTTGAGAAGAAATTGTGCATGCACAAATTTCATCTAGCTTGTGTTCACTAATGCTGTTTTCGTTGCTTGAAGCATATAATGTAAGCCAGGTATTTCCTGCGTGGGGGAACTCTTTTCTATACAAATAAAATGACTTATCCTGCAACATTATGCTTTTACAGAAATGGTCCGTTGAGCCATCAGCGAAGGCATTAAAAAAGAATTCTGGACCAAATTGTCCAAAGGACGGCTTATATATAGATGTGAAATATAAACCGTTTTTGTTATAAAGCACAAGGTTACAGTTATAAGTTTCAGCTATTACATTTAGCAGGGTTTCCATGCTTCTTTTATTGTAAGGAATCTGCTTCAATCTATTCTCCACAGTGTCTGAAAAGGAATCCGTAGATGCCTGATCGTAGAAAACAGCCCCCATTACATCTTTAATTACATCACTATAACTAACACTATATTCTGCTTCGTCTTCAATAAGAATTAAAGGTATGTTCATAACGTCTGCAGTCTGCAACAACTCGTCAGACACCTGAGGGATGACGTCGCCCACGTAAAACAGCACTAGTGCAACGCCTCCAGCATCATATAAGTTTCTCATTTCCTCGCATTGTCTAGTAGGATCATCTTTAATTGAATAAAATGACGTGACTAACAACTCATTGGGATTGAATACACTAATTGCCTCTACAGACTTTGCAGGTATTTCTATTACAGATACTGATGATACTATTCTACCCAGTCCATTCTTGCCTGCAATCACTCTCGCAGAATGAAAAGAGGGTAGTCTTAAACAATCTTGAACAGTAACACTCATGGCTCCTCCTAGTATAATTTTTTCCTTTATGATATCAAAACTCACAGTCATAAACAAGGCTTTTGTGCAAAAGCACAATATGATTGATAAATAATTCTGTCATCTGCATAATTATCATTTATAATAATGTGTGCTATCATAGAGAAGATTCAAAAGGAGGTACCCATTATGAGTACAAATGAAAATAAAGGTAAGAAAGCAGAAGTCACAGCTCTGCAGGCAATTTCTGCTGAAGACAGAAAAGACTGGATTTCGTTAGCCTTCGTTCAGGCCGGCATATGTGTATGCGTTCCTGCATTCCTATTGGGAGCGTTATTAGCGGAAGCAATGCCTATATGGCCAGCAATTATTTCAGGGTCACTAGGCTACTTAATTGTAGTAGTAGGTATGGTTGCAACGGGAATGATAGGCTGTGACCTTGGACTAGCATCCTGCACATGCTGTCAGGCCGGCTTTGGAAAAAGCGGAGCTAGATTTATCGTAAGTACAATCTTTGCTGTTAACATGATTGGCTGGTTTGGAATCCAGAATGGAGTATGTGGAGAAGCCTTCAGTAACGCAATGCTAGCTATGACCGGATGGGATATTCCAGTTGTAGTTTCAAACACAATTTGGGGAATCATAATGCTTCTGACTGCAGTATATGGAGTGCATGCGCTAGAAAAACTAGACAAGATTTCTATTCCATTACTAATGATCATTATGTGCTACGGAACATTCCTAGCATTTAAGGTTTACGGAACAGGAACCTTAACGATGAAGGAACCGTACAATCTATGAGCTTCATGTCAGGTGTAGCACTATCATTTAACTTCACTGCTGTAGGTACAATCACTGGTCCTGACTATACTAGATTCCAGAAAAGCAGAAAAGACACTGTTAAATCTGTATTCTACGGTGTATTCCCAATGGGTGTAATAACTCTGATTATGGGAATCGTTCTTACAAAGCTATCAGGACAGTATGATATCAGTATGGTTCTAATTGAAGTAGGACTTCCACTCCTGGGCATCATTGCACTTGTTATTTCAACATGGACAACTAACTCAACAAATGCTTACAGCGCAGGTCTTAACATTGTTATGGCACTTAAGCTTAAAGATAACCGAAGAAGAGAAGCTACTTTAATTTCAGGAATTGTTGGTATTGTATTATGCGACCTGGGTATCTTGGGACACATTGAGGGAGTGTTAAGCTTACTATCATACGTTGTTTGTCCTGTTGGCGGAGTAATTCTTGCTGACTACTGGGTTGTAGGAAAAGGTAAAGCTAAGAACTTTAGACCACAGGACGGTGTAAACTGGGCTGGTGTAATTGCTTGGGCATTAGGTGCAATTATTTCTTATACACTAGTTAAAATTGAATTCGTTGGTATCATTATAGGTTTTGTTATCTATCTTATTGCAGAGCGCTTTATTCCATCTGCATCAAGAGATAACGCCGAAAATATAGCATAAATTATCACAAAAAAGAGGAGACAGAAAAATGAGAGAATTAAACAAACAGGACATGATTGATCTATTGTACGGATGTGCAGTGCTTGGTACCGGTGGTGGCGGTCCACTTGCTGACGGTTTGGCTCTTTTAGAAGAACATTTCGAAAAGGGAAAAACTCTAAAATTAATCACTTTAGACGAACTTCCAGATGACGAGTATGTTGTTACTCCTTATGGTTGCGGTGCTCCATCAGCTAAACCTGATCCTAGATTAGCTCATCTGAAGCATAGCGAAACAGCTTCCGCAGTTTTAGCTGTACAGGCTCTAGAGGAATCTTTAGGTAAGAAAATGTATGCAATTGGCTCAACTGAATTAGGTGGAGAAAATACAGCTGAGGCTCTTCACGTTGCACTGTTAATGGATTTACCTCTTATTGACGCTGACCCAGCCGGACGTCAGTTCCTGAACTGCAGCATTCTACATACTATGTAAAGAACGTTCCTATTTTCCCTATGGGCGTAGCTACAAAATTTGGTGAAAAAATTGTAATTCAGAATGTAGCGGATGACCTAAGAGCTGAAGATATCGTTAGAGCTATTGCTGTTGTAAGTGACAACCTTGTAGGTGTAGCTGATCACGCAAACGTTGGTAAGGTTATCAAGAATTCTCTAATTCCTGGTGCAATTACTTACGCTCAGGAAATCGGTAGAGTCTTAGAGAAACAAAGGAAGCTGGCGGAGATGTTGCTTCTGCTATCTGTGATGATAAAGAAGGTAAAGTATTATTCAGAGGACACATTTCAGATTACACTTGTGAAACAAGAGATGGCTTCAACTTTGGTGAAATTCATCTAAAGGGCGAAGGAGATTATACGGACGAAGCATATCGCATCTGGTTAAAGAACGAAAACATCATCTCATACCGCAATGGCGAAGTTGATGTAATTGCTCCAGACCTAATCTGCATGATTAACGGAGAAGGAAATCCAATGACTACACCTAATTTTGAAGTTGGTGATAAGATGACAGTAATTGCACTTCCATCCCCTGAAATCTGGACTACTCCAGAAGGTTTGGAATGCTTCGGACCTAAGCACTTTGGATTTGATGTTGAATACAAACCATTTGAAAAATAATTGAAGATGTACAAGGGCCGGTTGTATAATAATATATGATCGGCTTTTGTTTTAGAAATTATTGCGAGGAACTATCGCGAAGAAGTAAGGGAGTGATAAAAATGGAAAAGATGATTGATGATTTACGTTCTATAATTAATATCAACAGTGTGTGCGAAAAAGACTTGTCCAGCGCTTATCCTTTTGGAGAAGGTGTACACATGGCCCTAAATAAAGCTCTAGAAATATGCAAGAGCTACGGGTTTGAGACTAAAAATTGCGAGAATATGATTGGATATGCTGAAGTAGGAAGCGGAGAAACTCTAATGGGCATTCTGGTTCACCTAGATGTGGTACCTGCTGGTGATGGCTGGGACACGGATCCTTTTTCTCTTGAAATCAAGGATGGAAAGGTTTACGGTCGTGGTGTGACAGATGATAAAGGACCTGCAATAGCAGTAATCCATGCCATTAAAGAACTTCTTGACGAAGGTGTTACATTTAATAAGAGAGTCCGCATCATTTTCGGTCAGGCAGAGGAGACCGGTGCGTGGGAAGACATGGAATACTATAAAAAGAACGAAGAAGCCGTTGACTTTGGTTTTACCCTGATGCTGATTTTCCTGCAATCTACGGAGAAAAAGGAATTGCACACTTAAAAATTGCTTTTAAGAAGTCCGATACTTGCTTCAACAATGTTTCTGGCGGAACAGCCATAAATATGGTTCCAGACAGCTGCACTGCGTCATACTCTGTTCATGGAGAAACAAAGACTCTCTCTGTAACAGGTAAGGCGGCCCATGGAAGTACTCCTGAGGACGGAGAAAACGCCATTTCAAAGTTGATGAATGAACTGAGTGGAGTTGTTACAGATTGCAAACTTGTTGAGTTCTTCCACGAATTTATTAAGCTAGAATATAACGGCGAAAGTCTTGGCGGACAGGTCTCAGATGAAGCAAGTGGTCCAGCAAGCTACAACATTGGTAAGATTGAAACTGTTGGCGATGATATTGTTCTATACATTGACTTACGTTATCCTGTAACCTTCAATCTCGAAGACATTGTAAATGCCATTAATAGTCATCTTTCAGAAAATGGTTTCAGTGATGTTAAGGTAGAGGTTATTACAAATAAACCTCATGTTTATATGGACAAGAACGGTGCTGTTATCCAAACTCTTCTTTCCGCTTATCGCGATGAAACCGGAGACATGAGCGAACCAACGGTCATCGGTGCGGAACCTATGCAAGAGCAATGAATGGAATTGTTGCCTTCGGCCCTATGCTACCAGGTAGAGAATTGACAGAACATCAGGCAAATGAATATATCTATTTGTCTGATTTGATCCTTGCTAAAGAAATCTATAAGACTGCAATTAAAAGACTTGTTTCAGAATAATAATCAGGAAAAAAAGTGCCCATCATTCCTGTAACCATAATCTATTCTTTTAGCAGATTTGATTTTGTTGCTGAGGCTTTCAAACATAGAGCGTCGTAATGATCCCTTTTTAGAGTTTTTTCGATATTATCTATCAGGGGGTATACGCCGCTCTATTTTACTATGAAAAAACACTTGATGTTCTCTCGCAAGCTCGCTTAACTACCAAAGTAAGTCAGCCACTAAAAACGGTGAAAAAATCTAAGAGATTTTCCCACCGCCATGTCTGGATCACTCCGTCTTTCTATTCATTTCTTATATCCATCTTGTTTAATCTTAAATATTACAAACAATACTCCTTATCAAACATCATTTTGCATCTTTCAATAGCATTTTGTACATATTCATCTTGCACTATATAATAAATGTATTTTCCTTGTCTTTGACTTTTTACTATACCATTAGCTTTTAATATATTTATTGGTGGGAGACTGCGACTGAGACATCTCTAATTCTTCCGCTAATTCTCCAACACATCTTTTTGTCTTTAATTCAAGCACTATCCTTAGTCTTGTAGAATCTCCCAGCGTTTTGAAAAATTCCACCAATTGCAAGCAATCTTCTATAATAAGTTTTTGCATTTTCATCTAAATTATAAATTATGCACTCTTAATGCTCTAATAGCATTTAATATTGCAATAATCATGACACCAACATCTGCGAAAATAGCAAACCACATATTCGCAATACCTATTGCACCTAGTCCAAGACATGCAAATTTGATAACCAATGCAAAAATGATATTCTGATATACAATTCTAAGACATTTTCTCGAAATCTTGATTGCTTTAGAAATTTTTAGTGGATCATCATCCATAAGGACTACATCTGCAGCTTCAATTGCTGCATCAGAACCCATTGCACCCATTGCAATTCCAATATCAGCACGAGTCAATACAGGTGCATCATTAATTCCATCTCCGACAAAGGCTAGTTTATCTTTCTCTGCTTTTGTGGAAAGTAGTTCTTCTACTTTTGACACTTTATCTGCTGGAAGTAATTCGCTATATACTTCATCAATTCCAAGTGATTGTGCCACTTGGTCTGCCACGCGTTTTGCGTCTCCTGTAAGCATTACTGTTTTTTCTACCCCAGCTTTTTTCAATTCCGCAATCACTTCTTTTGAATGAGGTTTTAATATATCAGAAATTACAATATGTCCCGCATATTTTCCGTTAATTGCCATGTGAATGATTGTTCCAACTCTATGACAATCATGATACTCTACACCTATTTTTTTCATAAGCTTGCTGTTTCCAGCAGCCACCTCATTGCCGTCTACTTTTGCGATAATTCCATATCCACTGATTTCCTTTATATCAGAAACTCTGCTACGGTCTATTTCCTTCCCGTAAGCTTTTTGCAAACTTTTGCTGATTGGATGAGAAGATGCACATTCTGCCAAAGCAGCATATTCCAAAAGTTTCTTTTCTTCCATCTCATTGTGATGAACAGCACTTACTTCAAATACACCTTGTGTCAAAGTTCCTGTTTTATCAAACACGACATACTTTGCTTTTGACAAAGTTTCCATATAATTAGAACCTTTAATCAACACACCTTCTTTACTAGCACCACCGATACCAGCAAAGAAACTAAGTGGGATACTGATAACCAATGCACATGGACAGCTAATTACAAGGAAAGTCAGAGCTCTGTAAATCCATACTCCCCATTGTGCTGTTTGGCCTAAAAACAACATTTGCACCAACGGTGGTAATAACGCCAATGCCAATGCTCCATAACATACTGCAGGAGTATATACCTTTGCAAATTTAGAGATAAAGTTTTCTGATTTGGATTTTCTTGAACTTGAATTTTCCACAAGCTCTAAAATTTTTGAAACTGTTGATTCACCAAACTCTTTTGTTGTTTGAATTTTTAAAACACCAGTCATATTGATACAGCCACTGATGATTTCATCGCCCTGTTTTACATCACGAGGTAAACTCTCACCTGTTAATGCACTTGTATTAAGGCTCGACGAACCCTCTATTACAATACCATCTAATGGAACTTTTTCTCCTGGCTGCACAACAATTGTACTATCAACACCAACTTCATCAGGATCTACTTTTTCTAATTTTCCATTAATTTCTATATTTGCATAATCTGGACGAATATCCATCAACGCGCTAATATTTTTTCGGCTTTTTCCAACTGCATAACTTTGGAATAATTCTCCAATTTGATAAAACAACATAACAGCGATTGCTTCATTGTAATCCCCACTTCCTGAGTAAATTGCTAGCGCAAAAGCTCCCACTGTTGCCACCGCCATTAAAAAGTTTTCATCAAAAACTTGTCGGTTTATAATTCCTTTGCCTGCTTTCTTTAAAATATCATAGCCGATTATTAAATATGTTGCCAAGTAAAGTAATAGTTGCGCAATTCCTGTTATCTGTATCAAATTCAAAGCAATAATCATAACTGCCGCAATAATAATTCTTGTCAACATTTTTTTCTGCTTTTTATTCACAGTCCATTCCTCCTATTTATTTTATATATGTTTAATCATTCATATATTTGTTTTAAATTTGCACCCCTTTTATATTTAGGGGTGCGTTTTTCTAAAGTTCAATCTCACAATCTGGCTCTACCTTTTTGCAAGCCTTTAAAACATCATTCATAACTGCTTTTGGTTCTGTTCCATCTTCGAACTCTACAATCATTTTTTGTGTCATAAAGTTTACAGTTGCATTTGCTACTCCAGCTGTCTTTTTTGCTGCATCCTCCATAAGATTTGCACAGTTTGCACAGTCAACTTCGATTTTGTAAGTTTTTTTCATTATAATATCTCCTTTCATAATTGTTATTTCCATTCAACAATTAAGTACTTGTTTAACTGTTATGACTGCAGTATAATTCTCTTATAACCTAAAGTCAACAGAGATATGTGATTACCTACTAAATGGGCGAAACACATTTCTAAACAGAGCAAAATGAAAGGAAGAGCGTATATGTCTTATATGAAATTACCACATAATCATCATAACGAAATAGATAATACTGAGTTATTAGAACAGCTTAATGATATTCAACACTTTCAAATAGTTTCAGAATTATTTAAACAATTAAGTGACCCTACACGTGTTCGTTTATTTTGGCTTTTATGTCATTGTGAGGAATGTGTTCTAAATCTATCTGCAATGATGAAAATGACAAGTCCTGCCATATCCCATCATCTTAGAGAGTTACGAAACAAAGATTTAGTATCTAGCAGACGTGTAGGAAAAGAAGTTTACTATAAATCAGCAAATACAGAGCAGAGTGTATTATTGCATAAAATGATTGAAAGGATTTTGATGATTACCTGCCCTGAACACAAGGAGTAAATATTATTATGAGCAAAAAAATCACATCATTAGAAAAATGTATTCAAGAACTTTCTCATAAATATCCTATAGTTAGTTATGATTTATACGAAGGTATAAAGCTTGCTTTTATGTCATTAACTGGCAACAAACATACTGATACACATGAGCCATTAAGAAATATTTTAGAAATCAATTACTGTCATAAGGGAAGAATTGGGTGG
>ENA-OQCK01000604-OQCK01000604.1-human-gut-metagenome-genome-assembly--contig:-NODE-604-length-17971-cov-2.690204_pt1 | contig 17971 bp, 22 predicted proteins | sample MGYA00242498_ERZ504578 | MGnify/ENA primary metagenome ERZ504578 (study PRJEB26092, sample SAMD00036229) | human gut metagenome | host: Homo sapiens | study: EMG produced TPA metagenomics assembly of...
TTTCCGAACTTACCCGCAAACTGGGGTCAACATTCCTCATTGTGTAGGAATATAGTCGCCCCAACCGTTGTGGCAAGAGGATTCAGATAAAGATAGTTGGATGCCTGTATCGTCCCCAGTTGTTTTACGACAATGTTCCACAATAGATAGCAGGCAGAGAGGCTATGACACCTAAAAAAAGGAGATTGCTCCACACTTCACTGTCCAGCAATACAGCAGGATCTGTCAATGAGGGCAGAAAAAGAAAAGTGGGAAGAATTGTTATTATGCCATAGAAAAATATTTTTCTGGTGATGAAAGCCGGAGAATATTTCCGGGTGAGACTCCGAATGACAAGACTGTAAAACGCCCATGACAGAGAAGCCAGAAGAGTCAGTAAATCTCCCAAAGGTGATATCCGAAGAATGAAACTTCCGTTGAATATCAGCAAGCCTACACCCAACAGAGCGATAATAGATCCGTATATAAAGCCTCTTGAAACCTTTTCCGTCCGAACGGACAATACGGTCAGAACAGCTGTCAATAATGGGGCCGTACATATGATGAAAGAAACATTTGAAGCCTGTGTCAGCCCCAGAGCCATGTTCTGTAAAAAGAAGAACAGGGAACCACCCAATACTCCGCCACCCACCAGACATAGCTCATCTTTCAGATTACGGGCAAAAAAACGATGGAAGGAGATAGGACACACTGCAGCATAAGCCAGCAAAAAACGGAATAGGAAAATCTCCTGAGGAGACAGACCATGAACTATTAGAACCTTGGTGGAAATAAAAGTCATTCCCCATACCACGACGACCATAACAGCGGTCAGATGATAAAATATATGTTTCATTACAATTAAAATATTTTTAATTCTGATGTACATGCTTTTTTGCTTACAGTCAAATTGATACATATCCAGCCGGATATCCCGGCTCCTTGGAACGGACTTCCATCCATACCAATCTGTATGACAACGGGCTTTTCAATCCACACCTGTTCAAAACATAAGGCCCGGAAGAATATTATTTATACTTCCATACAGTTTGCCTGATGTAAAGAAAAGGGAACAGACTTTAACATATTCGCATTAAAGCGGTGTGAAGATAGTAAAATAATGAAAGGCAAATACGGATGAGATCAGGTGTTTTCAAAATATGTCTCAAATATAGTAGATATTGTCTGCTTTAATAGACTTGAGAAATACATAACCTATCGAAACTTAGAATGGAAAGTCTGATTGTATCCCTAAAAGAAAAATTATCGTTAATATGAGGTCATCCCTCCTTGTCAGCATGTTCCACTCCGTATCCATAGAATATTCCAGAGGGGGCCTTCGCATGGAAAGGCCTTCCATTTTCACTCCCCAATTTGTGCGTATATTGTACAGCATCCACTTTTACAAGTTGTGGAGTTTTTTATATTCGTCACGAAAGTTTGCAGGAGATGTCTCTGATTTCTTTTTGAAGAATTTCCCGAAGGATGACTGGTCTGAAAAGCCTAATTGTTCAGCAATCTCCTTTACAGTCAGATCCGTAAAGACCAGCAGGCGTCTGGCATCTGTATAAAGTGCTTCCGCTATATAATTATTCACTGTTTTTCCAGAAACCTGACGTATCACTCTTGACAGGTAGGTCTGGGATATGTGAAGGGAATCGGCATAAAACTGAAGTTCATGCTCTTTCCTGTAATTCTCAGCTAACAACTTTCTGAAAAGGCGGAACAAAGCATCGGAACGCCTGACCCTTCCGGCTGGATGTACATTTTGACTGTGGAAGATTTCCGTTATTTGCAGCAACAGGAAATTAACCAGCGAACCAGCCATTTCCGCAGGATGGTCGGAGGTAAGGTAGTGGGACATCAGGTCTAGCGTTTTGCGTATATGTCCGGTATCGCTGTCCTCCAGCCGTAAAACATATGTCGTATGGCTGCTGTTATACAGCCGTTTGTATACATAGTTCCCTATGGAAAGGGAGTCAAAAAGAAAGGCTCCAGGCATAGACCACATGTACCGAAGTCGGAACTTTTTTTTCATTAACTCTATAGACATTCTTGGAGCAACAAGAAGCATGTCCCCCTTTCCTACAATATAGGAATGACAGTCAACTACAAATTCTGCAGTTCCGGTTTCCACCAGTATATAAAAGAATGCACCGGCACGGAACATCTCATTACTGTACTTGTCTAAAAAAAACTCAATGTTCAGGATATAAACTCCTTTATTGTATGTGGTGGCTGTCTGCATTTCCCGCACCAGAGCCGACAATTTTTCTTTCGTATGTTCCATAAACACTAACTATTTCTATATATTTTTTAAATGACCATTTCATCTGTAAACTCGGATAAAAGCCTGACATCCAATGAGCGGATATGGAAAAGGGCAGCAAGATACAAAGAAAAGAGCAGATATACAAAAAACCGAACTATACATGAAGCAATATGTGTAAGTGTTGGAAAATGATGGCACCGGCACCATCAGAAAGATGTCGGGCTGCAAAAAGTGTTGTAATTAACCAGGTTTGTTCTTTTAAGAACAAGAAGGTCTAGCATAAGCTTACTACCTTTGCAATCAGTAAACCGAGATGGAGGTCTGTGCATGCCGCTATCTCAATTTGTTTAACTATAAAAATATAAAGTAATGAGTAGTATTAAACCTATCAGAGATCCTAAGACGGATCATTTGCTGACACCGGAAAACTCCGCATTGTTAGTCATCGATTATCAGCCCATACAGGTTCATTCCATAGCTTCCATGGACAGACGGGAACTGGTGGAAAATATATCCAATGTCTGCCGTGTGGCCAAAGGTTCAATGTCCCTGTTATTTTGACTACTGTGAATGTTGCCACCGGTCTTAACCAGCCTACTATCCCCCAGATAAAGAAGGCCCTTCCGGGGCAGCCTGAGATTGACAGGACTTCTGTCAATTCATGGGAAGACAAGGAGTTCCAGGAAGCAGTCAAGGCACTGGGCAGAAAGAAACTTGTGGTTTGTGCGCTATGGACAGAGTCTGTCTCTGTTTTCCAGCCTTGGATCTTTTGAAAGAGGGCTATGAAGTATATACTATTGTTGACGCTGTCGGCGGAACATCCAGCTGGCTCATGAAACGGCCCTCAGACGGATGGAGCAGGCCGGAGTTCGGCTGACTTCCGTAACCCAGTATATCTGTGAACTGCAAAGGGACTGGAACCGCAAAGAAACCGTTCCTGTTTTCTTCCAAGGGCTGTTGGATAACGGATCTTTTTTTGTGGAAACACTCAAAGAAAAATAGTATAACAGACAAAAAAAGCATCTAGTTATAAAAGAATGAAAACGGATGTTATCCTTTGTATAAAAGAATAACATCCGCCTTCCTGAAATATCCAGTTTATGAAAAATATTTTATTGTTCCTATTGTTTATGACAGCCGCTAGTATCAATGCGCAGACAGTCATGTGGACTGACGATCCCGAACATACCCGTATCGGTTTTGAAGTGAAGCATGCGGGGCTCTCCTTTGTCAGCGGATATTTCTCAGACTTTGACATTACCGTAAGGCAGAAGAATGGTGATTGCACGAATACGGATATCCGGGTGGAAGTCCGGACGGCAAGTGTGAGCACAGGAGTGGAAGCCAGAAATAAACATCTGCGCTCATCCGATTTCTTTGATGTGGAGAGATTCCCCATGATGGTGTTTAAAAGTACGGAAATGAAGATGCTCGGTACAGATAAAGGGGAGATATATGGAGAGCTCACTCTCCACGGAATTACTAAAAAGGTGCGGTTTGACGTGATGTTAATTGGCAGAAAGGAAAGTCCGGTGTCCGGTAAAGAGACGGCAGGTTTTCGGCTCCAGGGTGTGATCAGATGCTCGGACTTCCAACTAGGTTCCAAATATATTCCAACTATGATCTCGGATAACGTACATGTTGTCGTCGACTGTGAATTCTCACCAAGCAGGGTGAATTGGATATATAGTCAAAAGCAGACGGCATCTGTATCAGAAATATTTGGCGATACCAACTTAATTATATATTCCGGAGAAAATCCGCTTCGGGATAATTATATTCTACAAACCATTCTTGCATGGATTGAAAAACAATTAATATTAAAATGACAACAATATGAAAAAAAGAAAAGTGACACGGATTGTGAGAGGAAGAAAGACTGTTGACGGGGCAGGTGTACATCTGCGCCGGATATTGGGAGAGCAGACGGTGGTGGACTTTGACCCGTTTCTGATGCTTGACGGTTTTGACTCCACCAATCCGCAGGATTATATAAAGGGATTTCCCTGGCATCCACATCGCGGAATAGAGACCATAACCTATCTTGTCAGCGGAACAATGGAGCATGAGGACAGCCTGGGAAACAAAGGGGTGATCCAGTCCATGGGATGCCAATGGATGACAGCTGGTTCAGGAATACTCCACAAGGAGATGCCGCAGCCATCAGAAAGGATGCTCGGATGCCAACTGTGGGTCAATTTACCTGCTGCAAAAAAATGGTTCCACCAGCATATAGGGACATTGCTCCGGATGACATCCCGGTGGTGATGTCCGACAAGGCAACCGTCCGGATCTTATCAGGCAGCCACCGGGGGATACGGGGGACTCTGGACAATTCGTATGTTCAGATAACATATTTGGATGTAACTTTGCCCGCTGACGCCTCATGGAAGTACAACGAAGCACGCGATGATGAAACCTATTTCTCTATTTGCTGGAAGGCTCGCTTTTCCCCGAAGTGAGACAGCAATCTGCGGAAAGTAAGGGTTGTGCCATATTATATTCTGTTCCCGTTCCTGGAGAAGATACGGACGAACCGGTAGAGGTGAAAGCCGGACCGGAAGGCGCACGTTTCCTTTTGTTGTCGGCTCCTCCCCTGAAAGAACCTATTGTCTGGGGAGGTCCCATAGTGATGAATAGCCGGGAGGAACTGGAGGAAGCTTTTAGAGAATTAAGAAATGGAACATTCATCAAATAAACGGCATTATTTTACTGAGGCAACCGTCTCCCCCGGATGAACGGATATAAAATGTATGGTAGGCTTATGACGCTGTGGTTATATTCCATGCCGTTGCCGACCATATAAAAAACGAAAAATACCTATTTGTAGGTATTGTGTGAAGCTGTATAATCCACTATCTTTGTAATATGGATGGAATAATGAAAAATAGAACAGCCGTAGCATACCTGCTGTTACTGAGCATGATGCCTTTCTTTTTTGTGAAAGCCTTTCATGTTCATAAGGAGCGTGCATGTATTCATGACGGGCAACAGTTCCCTCATCACGATTCAGCAGATAAATGTGCTATCTGTCTTTTCACTTTATCCTTATTTACCGAAGCGGAAAGTTTGGAGTACACCCATACCTTGACTGTAAAGCCTGTTAAATATCTTATTTTGGAGGAGCAGGGCGTCACTGCTACAATTCTCCTTTTGTCTCTTCGCGCTCCTCCTGTCCGAATGTCATAATTCTCTATGGATTACATGCACTATGTGATGACATGTAAAGGCTCTTATGCCTATTGACTATCCTGAACAATTTATAACGCTTTTATAAAATATGACATTTCATGCATATTTCCGATATGTGTGTCTGTTCCTTACCTGTCTGTATATGGCATTTTCTGCACATATGCATGCACAGGAATACCGGCAACGATCAGACACAACCAAGACCTGCTGATTATAGACGGGGAAAACGGAAACCCTATTGAAGGAGCCGGTGTATTAGCCGGCGGGCAGGTGCTTGTCAGCTTATCCGAAGGAACGGTAACTATTCCTTCAAGGAATTCCGCAGATACAGTCCTTGTACAGAGTCTGGGGTATAAATCTCAATATATATCCTTGAAGGATGTGTTTAAAAGAAAGAACACCTATACGATACGTCTTTCTCCGGAAATGACGACATTGGGGGAAGTCATCATTATCGGTGAACGTTCCGGAATAACCCGGAATGCAGTGAGCGGGCAAATCCCATCCCCTGCAATCAATCATGCGTTGGGGACCTCCCTGGGTGCCCTGCTCGAACAGGTCAGTGGTGTAAGCTCCATCAGTACGGGGACGGCAATAGCCAAACCCGTCATCCAGGGGATGTATGGCAACCGGATATTGATCATCAACAATGGCACCCGCCAGACAGGGCAGCAATGGGGGGCCGATCATGCTCCGGAAGTGGACATGAACGGTAGCAATTCCATCCAGGTGGTGAAAGGATCCGATGCGGTACGGTACGGTTCAGAGGCTTTGGGGGGGATTATTATCATGGAACAGGCCGCCCTGCCTTTCCGGACAAAGTCCTTAAAAGGAAAGGGATCCATGCTTTATGGCAGTAACGGACGCCGTTTTGTCCTTACCGGACAGATGGAGGGAACCTTCCCTTTTCTCCGTGACATTGCCTGGCGTGTACAGGGAACCTGCTCGAATTCAGGAGACCGTTCTACCGCGAACTATCTTCTTAACAATACCGGAACCAGGGAATTGCATACCTCCGCTTCACTCGGCTATGATCATGGCCGTTTAAGAATAGAAGGGTTCTACAGCCGCTTTTACAACCGCATGGGGGTAATGCTCAGTGCCCAGATGGGAAGTGAGGATCTGCTGGCGGAACGTATCCGGCTGGGACGTCCCCTGCATACGGACCCTTTCGCCCGAAGTATCACATATCCATATCAGGAGGTCACCCATCAGACAGCCGTTGGCAAAATAAGATTCAGCATGTGGGATGTTGGAAATCTTTACTGGCAGGTTCCTGGCAGAAGGATGACCGGCAGGAAAAACGTATCCGCCGCCTGGGATCCGACATCCCGGCTGTTTCCCTGCACTTGTATTCATTTCAAAACTCCCTCCGGTGGAAGTGGAATTATAATTCATGGCAAACGGAGATTGGGGGACAAATCATGTTCATAGACAATCACAGCCGGGCAGGGACAGGTGTTGTTCCTGTTATTCCCAATTACACGGAGACACAGGCAGGAATATATGGCATTGGAAAGTATAATTACAGCAAGGGAGGAGTTGAAGCGGGTGTTCGCTTTGACGGGCAGGAAACCCGTGCCAGCGGCTATGACTGGACTGGAAATCCTATGGGGGAACAAGAAAGTTCAATAACATATCATACAGTCTGGGAGCCCATCACCTTTTTTTCCGGACACTGGAAACTTACCACCAATTTCGGGATGGCCTGGAGGGCCCCCCACGTGTATGAGCTGTACAGCAATGGGAATGAACTCGGATCAGGAATGTTTGTCAGAGGGGATTCGGTCATGAATTCCGAAAGAAGCTATAAATGGATATCCTCTATCAGTTACAGTGGCAAGGTGTTCAGCGTCCATGCGGACGGTTATCTGCAATGGATAAGCGGTTATATCTATGATGAGCCCCAAAAAGAGAACATTACTGTCATTTCAGGGGCATATCCTATATTCCAATACAGGCAGACCCCGGCTTTCTTCCGCGGAATGGATTTTGACTTTCACTTCATGCCTGCAGATTCATGGGATTACCATCTGACCGCCTCCTTTATACGGGCAAACGAACGGACAACAGGAAATTATCTTCCCTATATCCCCCTTTCCGTCTCAACCATGAGCTTTCATGGAACCACAGAACCCGGTCGCATTTCCGGTTGCGTCTGGGTGTCCGGCACCGTTTCGTGGCAAAACAGACCCGGTTTGACCCGGATACGGATCTTATCCCGTACACTCCTCCGGCATACCATCTTTTTGGAGCCGATGTGGATCTGGAATGTCCCGTAAGATGTGGACACATATTACGGTTCATGATATCGGCAGACAACATTCTGAACAAAGAATATAAAGAATACACCAACCGTTCGCGTTACTATGCGCACGACATGGGGCGCGATGTGCGTTGCGGAGTGAGTTGGAGCTTTTGACTTATAACGAGACATAATCAACAAACCTATTTAATTACAAGTAAAATGAAAACAAATGTATGTAAAATCGCATTAATGCTCCTGATGGGGGCATCTTTTACCTTATTATTTAATTCATGCAGCAAAGATCCTGTGATTCCTGAAAATGAGACAAAAAACAAATTGCATGAAGATCCTTCCAAAATGACAATCCGTCTTGTGGAATGCCACTTGCATGCAGATTGGAATGAAATACAGAAAGTCGGTGGTCCTCATCAGAATCCGGAATCTCCAGCCAGACACATGAAACGTATTCAAGAAATAACCTACGAACTGAAGACCGGCCAGGGCTGGACACTTGCCGAAGGCAGTCAAAACAAGTTCTACGTACAGAAAAACGGAGAATATAAAAATGGAGACAACTTTACTCCAGCCCCTATTTATCTGATGTTTATTTATTACTACAATAGTAAGGGAGAGTTGATGAATAACCAGTTTATAGGAAATGGACAGGATAAAATACATCAACATTTCTTTACGCCGGAAAATGTAAAACCCACCTTTGACGGGCAGCCGGAAGCTGATGACAATGATCCGCAAAAATTAGTGGACTATCTTTATGTAGATACTACACCTTGGGACAAGACTAGACATGACAAGGAGGCTGAAATAACAGGAGGAAGCAATCCTGTCGGGTTGAAAGGTGTCATCCGTTTTTTGAAAGATCGTAAGGAATTTGACTTGAAAATTCGTCTTTATCACGGTTACAAATCCAAGACCAATCCGGAAACTGGTACTTTTGATCCGTTCTACAAGCCTTCCGGAATATTGATCCAGCGTGGCACATGGGATATCAACTTAAGTATTCCTATAGTGGTATTCTGGAGTCGTGATGAATATCTTGACATAGAACCGGATGCAGATGTTAACCAAATCGAAGAAGATAGTCTTGATGAAGAAAGCAACCGTACCGTGCATTCCATTATGAAAACCTTCAACCTTACATGGAAAGAAGCGCTTGAGGAATTCATAACTTATACCTATAAGGCGGGAGATACTGAAGGAGGGGCTATCTGGCTATAGGTCTCTTGTAAGGAGTATAACCACAACAGATTGATTTAAAGATTTATAATATTTAATTTATTAAACATTCGGAATTATGAGATTTAACAGATTCAATCTTTTATTGGTAGCAACAGCCATAATAACGTCAATGTCAGGCTGTACCGGATCACAGAAGAGATCTACACAACAGGAAAAAGAAAGCGCTACTATGGCCACCACTACAGTCAATACCAAAAATAAGAATTTTTATGGGACTTATGAGGGCACATTACCCTGCGCCGATTGCAGTGGTATCAGGACAACACTGAAAATCAACAGTGATACAACCTACGAACTGCGGAGTGAATATTTGGGAAGGAAGGATGGCGTCTTTGAAGAAAGTGGCATTTATAACATTGTGGGTGAAAACATCATAGAACTGGTAACTCCCTCTTCCGGGAAGAAGACATTCTATAAAATTCTCGATGGTTCAGTCGCGTTGTCCGACAGTCTGGGAACGCTCAACGGCAGTGAATTGGCTGAACATTATATTTTGAAAAGACAATAAAGGATACTGCATAATTGCATCCGGAGCTAATGATGAAGAATTGACCGCATATCCTGCCCAATCAGTTCTTCATCTTTTTTCTGTTTTTATAAATCAAGATGGGACATACCCTAAAGAAAGAACAGTCCGTACGAACGGCTGCATGTCATTAAACACTCAAGGATATCGGATTGAAAACGAATGTGGTGGAATATGCTGTAATATATCCTTAGGAAACAGTATTGGCAGTCAGATTTCAGCAGACACCGAGTATCAGAATACAATATCTTAATTAGGGGCTATCATTGCCTATTTCTGTTTTATTATATGGTCTTTAGTATGTTTAGAGGAAGAGAATAAACGATTTCATGTTCTTTTCTAAAAACAAACGAGTCCTTTGGGACTCGTTTGTAGTGTTAGCATACAAATGAACGGAGCATGTTTTGTCTCACGACAAAAACATTCGCAATCAGTCAAAAATTAAATATCCGATGAACATCAGGTCACTACATGTTAAATCTTAAACCGACTAAAGGAAAGTCCATGCATAGGGGATACATACAGGACTTTCCTGGAATTACTACAACATGTAAACACTGCCAAAAAACAGGTTGGGAAATTTTGTTTCACAACAAAGTTCTTGATAATCCCGTTCTGTCTTGAGATTTAAATGACTGTTTAACTATTTGATCTGTACAAAGATAATACAAATAAAAGTAATTGGTATTGATTTTTATTGTCCTTATCCGAGAATAACAACATATTGTCTGTTATTTATAATAAACAATAAGGAACACGGCGTCGGGATTATATACTTCATGTCATGATGAGTTTTTTAGCTCTCTTACATTATTTATCATAACATCTGGTATAGTATTGCAAATATAAATGCACATCAAGAATACGTTATGATTTCCATCGATTATCAACAGGCTCATAAAATTTTGGAAAACATTCAAAGAGACTCTGATAACGGTTGCAAAATATGCACATAATTTTATTTCTCACTGCCGCTTGTGAATCACTCATTGTCAAGCCTATTCTAAAGACGGACAAAAGGTGATGTTGAGGATAAAAGCCTCCTATCAGAATACATTTATCCACAGTCCTGTTTCCTATTTGATGCCGATCCATATTATTTTCATGTAAAGAGACCAGATATGCTATGAAATATTACAAATAGAACCTCCGGACTGGAGTTTCAGGTTAAATACACCGCACGTATCAAATTTAATAAATTGGTGGAACATGCCTTGTGAGAAAGACTGTTCCACCCCAATAAACAAGACTTTATTGGTTCTTCTTAATGAACTTCATATTGATCAGCCGGCTTTCCCCACCGGATGTATATTCGCTCTTCCCCCATAGAATAAACCCTCTGGTTATGACAGGACTACCAGCATCATCTTGCCAAGTTTCATCAATTACCCCATCAGGAATCATTGTGAATTCAATATTTTTTTTGTCACCATTCCACCGGCTCATCACACCGAATCTGCTATCAGGCCACAGCTGTCCTCTACCTTGTCCTTCCCACGCAGCCAACCATACATCCTGACCGTCTGCTTTTTGAAGGAACTGTGATTTGATGGCTATTCCCGGTTGTCCGGAATCAAACAGGACAGTAATGTCAAAAGCCAGCCCTTTAAGAACAAAGGTTATTCCTGCCTCCTTTTCAACCAATTTCACATCTGTTCTGAGTTTCTCAGAACCAACCCATCTGGTATATTCCAATGTATAGTTTCCGGGAATCAATTCGTAAGAAAGAGGTGGTGCCACCTGTCTGAACACCACTTCTTTATTATAATAAGTGCCGGCTGTGATATTTACCGTACAGGAACGTGTATCATCGTATATTCCTAATGCGGCTGATTTAAAATAAATAGAATCATCCTTGATTTCATAAGAGAGCCATGAAGGGTCAACACCCGTTATTTTATATTCCTGATCTGTTTTCCATAAAAAGCCCTTGCTTCCCCCATGCTCTTGAAAATCATATGAATAAACATCTACAATGGATATGACACCCAGCTGTGTTATCGGAACCTGCTGAGTTTCATCTCCATAAGTCAGCAGAACCATTGTCGTCCTTGACTCATAACCGGGATTGGCTGAAGCTGTCAGGCGCACCTGGGAACCGACACCTCGGACGTCAGCCAGGCATCTTTGGAATGTGCCTCCACTCCATCCACATTGGTCTGTATCACAACACTCCCCCCTGTATAATCTATATCTGTATCGGTCCGTACGACCTGAAAGTACTGATTGTCTTCTGTTTCAGTTCCTTTATCCGAGCATGAAAAAGAAAAAACAATCCGGTCATGAACAAGCTGAATAAAGACAAACTATATTTTTTTTCTTTCATAACATTTCCCTCCTATTTCTTCTTAGTCAGTTTTAAATTCTGAAAACGGGAATCACCATACCCCTTGTATTCTCCACCTGCCGTATTCCACAGTATAAAAGCATCGGCATAGATCCTTTTGCCCCCGACAAACCATTCATATCCATTATCCACCAGCTCAAGGACAAAGTTTCATCATCCCCGTTCCAGCGGGTAGTGAGACCATAACCAGTGCCCCACGTCAGATTCCCCAACTGCGAGCACCATATGGCCAGCCGTATATCCGGAGAGGTTTTCAACTGCTGGCTGTTCAGTTCCAGCGCTCCCTTCTTGGAATTATAAGTAAGCCTTACATCAAAAGGAAGCCCTTTCATCAGAATACCTCCATTGGGCTGTTTGCTGATAGAAACATCCGTTTTCTTACCGGTATAAGACAATGCATATTCACCCAGGAGCTGTTCTTCCCTCAAGCCCAAAGGATCGGCAATCAATTCCAGTCGCGTGGTTCCATCAGGACTGGAAAATGTCTTTTCATCAGCATTCCATACAAGTTTCTCCACTCTCTGTCCGTCAAGTTCTATTGGCGCATACAGTCTGACTCCCTTGTCGGTAAACATAAAGGAAAATTTTGTCTGCTTGTCTCCTTGGGTAAGCATGAAATATTGGGAAGTTATCACATCACCCGTGACAGGCTTACCTGCAAAGGTGCCTTTCAATCCGCTGACTGCGGCAATATTCTGGTAACTCATCCGATTCTCCTTGGCTTTCTGCAGATATACCTCTGCCGGTTCCTTCAAGGCATACATATGTATGGCAGAACCATGCTTTTTCCCATACATTAAAATTTCGGATTCTGTGGCCGAATGTAAAATAAACTCATAGTCTCCCAGAAGTCCTTTTCCCTGCCCGTCACCGTCACTGATATCTGAGTCAGAGAAATAATGGAAGAGCTCATTATAGGTATCAAAATTCAAGGTTGCCCCCATATCCTTCTTCAAGGAATAAAGACTTGTCACCGACTTGCCCACATCATCCGACAAACTGGAAAGAAAAGTGGCATACCCGTCCTGTGAGAAAGAGACGGCCAGGCATAACCGCCAAAAGCCTGATTGGTGCCTCCGGGAAAATATTCCATAGCCCAGCCGTATTGAGGGGAAGAGAGCAATTCTCTATATTTCAAGATCTCATTTTCTATACGCTGTGATGCAGAACTGTCGAAATAGTCATCAATTTCAGTTTTACAAGACACGAGAGCGCATATACCCAACAGCAGAAAAAGCTGCATATACAATCTATTTTTCATGGTCTTACTTGTTGTCATGTTGTAAAATATTAATCAAATTAGCATTATGGATATGACAGCGGTCTGGATGCTGGTCCATCTCCTCCAAAGCATGTGCATTGTCCGCGCAACTGTTCTTCCAGCAGTTGGAATGCAGCCTTGGTTGTAGCTCGGCTGTTTGCAGGGACCGGGAGCCATTCGGGTTCCAACAGTTCCATCTGTATCACTTCATTCATCCTGCGGCGCACTACCGCTTTCAGCCGGTCCATATCAATTTTCCAAACCTCAAGCATATACTGCTTCATTATGCCTACTTTCTGGTTCAGTTTGGCACGTCCCTGTTCACCGGCCGCTTCGAATACGGCATTCCACTCCTCATCTGTAAAGGTCACATAACAACATGTGACTTCGGTTATATCCTCTACGGCATGCTGCCGGCATAATCCGTAATGAATCCAAGACTGGCATAGTCTGCAAGTTCATGCCTGTTGTGCCATCCTGAAGGACGGTAGTCCTCGGCACTGATCAGATTGTATTCCTGCGGATAATTGATATCCTGTTGTAATATATGGGTGAATTCATGATGCATGGTCTTGAAGAACCATTTGTTCATATTAGCAATATCCTTGGGATTCAACCAGTTTGTCATATAGAGAGTGATTTTGAGTCCACCTTCGGCCGTGCCGAGCGTGATTGTTCCATCTCCATTCCATGCGGCCGATCCTACTATGTGCAGGATGGCGGGGCATGTTTTCTCATAAGTCTATACCCGCCACCTCCACATAGGATTCCAGCCAGACATGCTTTATGATTTTTGCAAGACGCATGCTTTGCAGAAGATCTGCGGGCGTCAAATTCTTGGAGAAATCAGACTCAATATCCTCCAGGCGATATTTATAGTCAATGTTATATGTTTCCACATAATTGTTGTTCAACCACTTGTCAAACTCACTCTTAACTTCTGAGGAGGTGTCAAAAATACTCTTTGAATGGTCCAGTTCCTCCTGACCGCATGAAGAGAACAGAATCGCAACTGCGATGCCCATTAAAATGTATATCAGTTTATTCATTATTATTCTTTTTTAGGTTATTAATAGAAAATCATCGGGGATTCGCAGACAGTCCCGCCGCAGTTACCGCTTGTGGTAACTGTATCACTCTCCTAAGATCTCCGGCAGGTAATACAACCGGCTCTTTCTCCTCCACATTATGTACCACTTCTATGCCGAAGCGTCGTACGTCCAACCATCTCAAACCGCTGAATACTGTTTCAATACGCCGTGCGTGCAATACAGCCTGGAGCATTTTTTCTTGCACTCCATCTTCAACGGGGAATGTTGCATTGAATGGTTTTACCAGCAAGAGCCACGGGCTCAGTTCCCCTTTGGCAAGAGCCTGCTTGTCGGCCGCTTCTCTGGTTGTATAATAATCAACAATATCGGAAACTGAAGCAGCCCCCCCCCTTTCTTGACATACCAAAAGGAGAGGTCTCTTGCCGCATCATCGTACTGCTTCAACATAACATTGGCCTCGGCTCGGCATAGCAGCGTTTCATCTGTTGTAAACGCCATCTGCACTACGTGGGGCTGTCCGGTCTGTGCGGTCTCATTCGTCACCTCGAATATCTCATTGTATTTCGGTTGTGACTTGACAGGATATCCCGAAGCGTGGAAAAGCAAGTCAAAATCCGCCAAGGCTTTTCCCCACGGGCCACTCGAACGGTAAATCAACAGATTCACTATATTGTCGGAGTTTCCGTACCGTTGGGTTGTATAGTTTCGTCCCCATCTGGACCGCAATGCTACCAAAAGCAGGTTGGCCGGCTCATCCTTGCTGATAAACCTGTCGCGCCATTCATCCGATTGCGTTAGTATTGTATAACTTTTCAAGTTTCGCAGAGAAGAGGAAGGGTCCTCATCAATAGCAGCTCCGGCATATGACAAAGCCTGTTCATATTTGCCGTAAAACAGATAAAAACGACATGCAAAAGCCGCAGCGGCCCTTTTGTTGAAATGATAGAGAGGAACAGCATAAGAGTTGTCATTAATCAAAGGAAAGCCTTCTTCTATATCACGGGAAATCTTTTCATATACGGAAGCGACTGTTCCTCTGTCATACTGTTTTCCGATAACTGTCTCAGGTTCTTCCACATAAGGAATTCCCATATCTGAACTTGCAGAACTTTTACGATACGGCTGACAGAATGTGTTGACCAACAAGAAGTGAGCATAAGCCTGCACAAAAGAGCCTCTCCCTTTGCGGGCCATTCCCTAGGTCAGGCCCGAGTTTCCTAATAGCATCCAAGGCCTGGTTGGCTGCTGCAATCGCACCGTAACAACTGTTCCACAACGCTTCGGGGGCATCCCAGTCCGTCTCACTGATGTCTTCCCAAAAATAATTCTCAACAATCATACGTTCCGGTTCTCCAAACCTGCGGCCGTTATCCATCACATTATCTGTACGATGTTCATAAATCATCATCGGATCGACATTGGGATAGCTGATACCAAAAGTTCACTGATCTTCTGGTTGCTGTTAATCTCGGCCCGCTTATCAGGCATCTTGTCCAAAAAATCCTCACAGGAAATTATGACAGATAATGCAGCGAGCATACAAACCATATAATATACTTTTCTCATTTGAAAATCGATTTTTAAATCAATACTTGTTTTTCTTATGTTTTAGAATCCCAAACGCAGCGTACAGGTAAACTGCTTGGAACGGGAGCCGACACTCCTCCCGAACGGAAAAATTCAGGATCTTGGCCGTTAAGCTTCTTGTCAGAATAAATCAGGAACAGATTGGTAGCCTGAACCTTTATGGAAGCGGACTTCAACAATTTTCCTTCAAGCAGAGAACCCGGCAGGGAGTAGGTCAGAGATATTTCCTTCATTCTGACAAATCCACCGTCGGCAACACGGACTGTCGAGTAGTTGTAGGCATTGTACCCTAAGTTCAGGTTGGAGTACAACTGGTGATGCCTGCGGGCAGAGATGACAGGAACATTTGTCCTCTTCTCATCACCGGGAACCCTCCAACGGTTTTTAAACTCCTTTGGAGTCGCATCAAGATCATTGTATGTACTCCTAAAGACAGGATCCAACCTCACTTTGTTTCCTGCAGAGTAAGTAACGAACACATTCAATTTCCAATTTTTAATTGAAAATATATTTCCAAAGCTTCCCGTAATAGTAGGATCGGTGGGGCCTTCATACTTGAGGAAATCCAAATGTTCCATCTCCTGGAAATTCAACGTGCCATAATTGTTCTTATCCACCAACACCTTCCGATTGTTCTTATCGGAAATTTCAAATATAGGGAAGCCTTGTTCATCCAGCCCTACAAACGGAATGGAAAACAGCCCCCTGTGCGGATACCCTTCCCGTGTGAACCCGCTTCCTGAGATGAGAGCAAACATGAAGGAGCGGGTGTTGAGTTCCGTCACCTCCGTCTTGCTCAAGCCGAAAATCAGATCGGTACTCCACTCGAACCCCTTGTTTTTTATATTCTTGGTAGAAAGGGTAAATTCAAAACCGTGTGATTTCATGGAAGCCACATTCCCCATACGGTTGACCTGTCCTCCTGCGCCTTGTGTACTGGTCCACCCTATAAGGTCAAAATTGTTTCTCTTATACCAGTCGGCTGCCAGATTTATACGGTTATCCAAGAATCCCATATCCACGCCTATATTCAATTCGTGTTTTTTCTCATAGGTAAGGGATGAGTTTTCCAAATCGGATATTCTCAAGCCGGACTCTGCCACACCGGCAGAAGGACGCCATGGATTGTAACTGTTGATGACAACGCGTGAGTTTGTCACCCAAGTAGGACCGGCATCGGCAGTAAGCGAATAAGAGGCTTTCAGGGTCAGGTACGAGAAAGCAGGTTGCAGTTTCTTAAAAAACTCTTCCTCGTGCATGTTCCAGGCTGCCGCCACATTCCATGTAGGCAACCAGCGTGCGGAACGGGCCTTACCCAGACGGTTGCTGCCTTCATAACGCAACGTACCGGTCAACGTGTATCTTCTCTTGTATGAATAGGTTCCTGTAGCAAAAAATGCGATCTGACGGTTGACCGTATTGCTCACGCCATAATAATTCGTGTTACGTTCCCGCATTCTTTTGAAGGCCAGATAATCAAAAATGGGAGTTCACCGTTGTCATACTGCATTCCCCAGCCTTCGGACCAGTCACTGCTGCGTTCCTGAGAATTCACTTCAGCTCCCGCATAGGAATTCAGAATATGGGTTTCATTAAACTCCCGGTTATAGGTAGCCGCCAGACGGAAGTCATAACTGAGCATTTTATACTCGTTCTTATTGTAAAAGCCTCCCTTGGGAAGAACACTCTGTGGCAAGTATTCGGTTTCTCCGGATCTTTGTAAAGCCATGAGTTGGCATTTATAATAGTGGCATCCCCCATGGCACGGTATGCAAGAGCCTGATTGGACATATCCTTTTATCTGGTGGTTCTGCGATACGGAGGAATACTTCAATGCACCGAGAAAACTGACTTGGATTCCTGTCTTGTGCTTCCATTTGAATTCTCCCTGGAATTTTAAATCAACGATATTCAAGGAAATATTATTATTTTCCAGTTCATTAAAGATATTAAAGTCCGCATAATTGCGCATATAATTAAGTTTTGGATCCAGCGTGCGGGAAGTATTCAGGGCATATGAATAAGGATTGATGTCAAAAGAACGGGACACCTCACCAGAAACGGCATCACTGCTTTGCCCCAATGTTCCCGGGGCCTGCTGCCTGCGGTAAGAGGCATTGGCGATTCCCGTGAATGAGAGTTGCTTTGTTATGTTATAGGTATTGTTCAAATTTGCTGTATACCGTGACACCTTGCTCTGTTTCATCCAGCCGGATCATTCATCACACTCAATGAGATGTAGGATGAGGA
>ENA-OQCK01000605-OQCK01000605.1-human-gut-metagenome-genome-assembly--contig:-NODE-605-length-17959-cov-2.849708_pt1 | contig 17959 bp, 23 predicted proteins | sample MGYA00242498_ERZ504578 | MGnify/ENA primary metagenome ERZ504578 (study PRJEB26092, sample SAMD00036229) | human gut metagenome | host: Homo sapiens | study: EMG produced TPA metagenomics assembly of...
AGTATGAGGAAGCAGACAGACATGGAAATCAGAATCCCGGCTCCCGCAGAGGAGATTATTAATAAACTGAATGAACACGGATACGAGGCATACGTGGTAGGCGGATGCGTCAGGGATATGCTTTTGGGCAGGGAGCCGGGGGACTGGGATATTACCACCAGCGCTCTGCCGGAGCAGGTAAAGGAGGTATTCCGGCGCACTGTGGATACCGGCATACAGCACGGCACCGTGACTGTGATGATGGGGAAGGAAGGGTATGAAGTAACTACTTACCGCATTGACGGAGAGTACTCTGACGGACGCCATCCCAACAGCGTGGAGTTCACTCCGGATTTGGTGGAGGATTTAAAACGCCGGGATTTTACCATCAATGCAATGGCTTATAACAGTCATACGGGATTTGTGGATAAATTCGGAGGTGTGGAGGATTTGGAGAAGGGCATCATCCGGTGCGTGGGGGAACCCATGGACCGTTTTACGGAGGATGCTCTCAGAATCCTCCGGGCTATCCGTTTTTCGGCCCAATTGGGATTCTCCATAGAGGAGCGCACCTATGAGGCTATTAAGGTAATTGCGCCTAACATGGTCCATGTGAGTAAGGAACGGATTCAGGTGGAGCTGACCAAGCTTCTTCTGAGTTCCCATCCGGATTATATCTCGCTGGTGTATGAGACGGGTATCAGTCCCTTTGTGTCAGAGAAATTTCACGGGCTTATGCCGCGGATTCAGGGGACTGGGCTGTGCCGTCTATTCCGGCCGGAGTTCCGGCTGTAAAGCATATGCGCTGGGCCGCCTTTTTGCGGGAGTGCAGCGCTTCCCAGGCAGCGGGCATACTTAAGGATTTAAAGCTGGACAACGATACCTCCTACAGGGTAAGAACCCTGGTGGAGTGGCAGGGCAAAAAGGTTGGAGCTGAGGATGGGGAGAAAGACTGCTTAAAGCATGGCAAGGAGGAAGGCATGAAGGAAATCGCAAAGCAGCCGGAGCCTCCAGGGCATCCATCCGCCGTGCCATGAGCCAGATGGAGCCGGAACTGTTTGATGATTTGCTCACGCTTAAGATGTGTCTATCTGAGGATGCATCCGATGACAGGGAATCCCAGTGGCTGTGTCAGGTCAGGGACCTGACAGAGGAAATCCGCAGTAACAGGGACTGCATCAGCTGAAGACCCTGCTGTCTCGGGCCATGACATTATGGGAGCAGGGGTGAAGCCGGGCAGGGAAGTGGGCAATACGCTGGCCAGGCTTTTAGATATGGTATTGGAGGAACCTCAGAGGAATACCAAGGAGTATTTGCTTGCCCATCTGGGGCAGAAGCAGGAGGGACATGGAGGCATCTGACGCATGCGTCTGATAAGTTCATTTATTTTTGTTTCTTTATGTACAGCCACAATTTTTCAGTATTGCAAAAAATACAAAGAAGAATTCCAGCCTTACCTTGCAACATTTCCAATAATCCGATATAATAACTTTGGGGTTCGCGCATGTCGCGTGAGAATGAAAATCAATATAATGGGGAATACATATTGTACGGGCATTTCCCCTAAGAACAAGGAGGATTTAAAATGAACGTAATCAGCACAGAAAAGGCACCAGGCGCAATCGGACCATACTCCCAGGGATTTGAGGTTAATGGAGTTATCTACACATCCGGTCAGATACCGGTAAATCCGGCAGACGGCAGCGTTGCAGAGGACATCGCGGGACAGGCTGAGCAGAGCTGCAAGAACGTAGGCGCCATCCTGGAAGCAGCAGGCAGCGGCTTTGACAAGGTATTTAAGACCACCTGCTTCCTGGCAGATATGGGCGATTTTGCAACATTTAACGAAGTATATGCTAAGTATTTCACTTCCAAACCAGCCAGAAGCTGTGTGGCAGTTAAGACCCTTCCAAAGGGCGTTCTGTGTGAAATCGAGGCAATTGCTGTTAAATAAGGATTGACCTGACATACGCATCAAAAGCCGCAAATCTCTGCATTTTGCCGGGAAGAGCGGTTTTTTTGACCCCGTCGGCGCTCCGTAAGAGAAGGAAGAGTGGAATGGATAAAAAAACGATTCTGAAAAAAGCGGTTAAGATGCTTCTGGTATTGGGACTGGCAGGATGTCTGGTTCTGTTCCTCATAAACCTGTACATGATCCGGAGAGAAAAACCCAATATCATCAGTGCGGATGATGCGGCAGCCCTTGGAGATGTGGACTGCATCATGGTACTGGGCTGCAGTGTCAGGCCCGACGGCACGCCATCCGGCATGCTTCGGGACAGGCTGGACAAGGGAATAGAGCTGTATGAGGGTGGTGTGTCGGACCGCCTTCTCATGAGCGGAGACCATGGGCGCGCGAACTATGACGAGGTAAACCGGATGAAGCAGTATGCCATTGATGCGGGCATTCCTTCCGGGGACATTTTCATGGATCACGCAGGATTCTCCACCTATGAGAGCATGTACCGGGCCAGGGACATTTTCCAGGTAAAGAAGATTATCATTGTTACCCAGCGCTATCATATGTACCGGGCTCTTTATGTGGCGCGGGCCATGGGGATGGAGGCATACGGCGTGGAGTCAGATCCCAGGCAGTACGGCGGCCAGAAAATGAGGGACCTGAGAGAACTGCTGGCCAGACCCAAGGATTTGATTTATACCATTGTAATGCCTAAGCCCACCTATCTGGGAGATGCCATACCAGTCAGCGGAGACGGCAACGTTACCAATGATAAGGAAGAAAAGCGGGATAGGAACGAGTCCGTTCAGAAGTGAGATATATCCGGAGGACATAAAATACCCCTGAAAACAGCTTATGGGTATGAATCAGCTGTTTTCAGGGGTATTTTGTAACAGTTCACGTAACAGAACAATAAGGAGGCTACAGTTTTACGAAATAGCTGGCATCCTTGCCGCAAACCGGACAGATAAAGTCAAGAGGCAATGTCTCAGACTCCAAAATATATCCGCATACGGAGCAGCGCCATCCGGTAACCTTGTCAGTGTCTGCCTGATAGGAAGGAGCCTTTGGCGGAGTGGTTCCGTTTTTCTTCAGATGGTAATTGGAATAGGTGAGCGCCGGTGTCTGGGAATCCAGGACTTCTGCCTCCACTGCCTCACCCACAATAATCATATGGTTCCCACGTCCATGGAGGATACAACACGGCAGGTGAACCGGGCACAGACGCCTTCTGTGGGATATGGATTATGGAGACTGTCCCGTCCATGTGGAATGCCGTCGTATTTTTCCACATCCTTGCCGCACTGGAAACCAAAACGTCTAATCAGATCCATTTCCACATCGTCGGAAAGTACCACCGCGGAGAAAGTGCCGGATGTCTCAATCAGCTTAAATGTATAGTTTTCCTTGTTAAGAGCAATGGATAACCTGGCGGGAGATGATGTAACCTGGGTCAGAGTGTTGATGACACAGCCGCTTTCCCTGCCGTCTGCGCTGGTGGAAATAATGTAAACGCCGTAACTTAATTTGAAAAATGCTTTTGAATCCATAAAATGTACCCCTCCTGTGTCTCTTTTGCCTTTTCGGCTATAGTTTGATTTTACCACGTATAATTGATAATATGTAAGATAGTTGTATTGTATCATATAAACTCCATAAAATCAATAATAATTACTATTATTATAAAATTATTATTTGCAGGCGGTTTCTTATTTGAGATTACTCTGATACAATGGTTGTAAAAGAGATTCTGGGAAAGAGCCCCTGGGAAAGAGCCTTTGGGAAGGCGCCAGGAAAAGCATATATAGAAGCATGGATGAAAGGACAGGCAGTGAATGGGTTTGCTTGAAAATAAAAAGCTTGAGAATAACAATATTGTCATTATGAATTTTACGGGAGTATATGAAAAACAGGAATTTTACGGGGATTTGGGCGCTGTGTGGCTGGACCTTAGAGATATACAGGGCACTAATTGTTACTGTGACGGGGAGGCGGAGGCAGCATTAAGGAGAGAATCCGCCCAATGGGGCCCTTCGGAATTCACTTCCTGGATTCAGGAAATTACCATTATGTGAGTAAAATATGGCTGGATAAGGTAGAGGGAGAATTCGAGCTGCTGGTGTTCGATCACCATACAGATATGCAGATGCCTATATTTGGGAATATCCTGTCCTGCGGCGGTTGGATTCAGGCTGCTCTGGATACAAATACGGGGCTGAAGCGGGTCTATCTGGCGGGGCCGTCCTGTATGGAAGCGGAAGCTGACGGGAAGCGGGTAGTTGGAATCAATGAAGAGGAACTGAAGGTGCCGGGGTGTATCAGCCGCCATATGGAGGACTCCGGGCTGCCTCTCTATATATCACTGGATAAGGATATTCTGAACCGATCCTGCGCAGTCACTAATTGGGACCAGGGAGAGACGCAGCTGGAGGATGTGCTGGCCTGCATAAAAGAGGCGGCGTCCTGCCGCCGTATAATAGGAGTGGATGTATGCGGAGAGGACCCGGAACAGGAGGGAATCAGGGCCAGCCAAATCAATCAGAATACAAACAGGGAGATTATCTGTAAATTAATGGAAGTTTGTGATATACTGTGTCCATGATGAGGGGCAGCAGGATGGATTGATGCGAAAGCAGTGAGAAAGAAACGAGGTAAGTGCACATGAAACCGGTGATTGGAATTATACCATTATTTGACGAGGAAAAGGACAGTATCTGGATGGTACCCGGATATATGGACGGAATCCGCCGGGCGGGCGCAGTTCCCATGATATTGCCGCTTGTCTGTGACCAGGCGGATTTACGCCAGATAAAAAGCATGTGCAGCGGGTATCTGTTTACAGGCGGACATGATGTGGACCCATCTCTATACGGTGAGGAGAAGACCGGCCTGTGCGGTCCTGCCTGTATGGAGAGGGACCGGCTGGAACAAAACGTGTTCCGCATGGCGTGGGAGGACCACAAGGCGGTACTTGGAATCTGCCGGGGTCTGCAATTGATTAATGTTCTTATGGGAGGCACTCTGTTTCAGGATCTGCCTCCGAATTTCAGGGTACGTGCTGCATAGAGCATCATATGAAGCCGCCGTACAGCCGTGTCTGCCATCAGGTGGAACTGGTGCAAGGCGGACCGTTATGCAAACTCCTGGGAAGGAACAGCATGGGAGTGAACAGTTATCACCACCAGGGAATCAAAAAATTGGCTCCGGGGCTTAAGGCCACGGCCGTGGCAGAGGACGGACTGGTGGAAGGGATATACGCGCCTGACAGGGAGTACATACAGGCTGTGCAGTGGCATCCGGAGTTCATGTCTCCGGGTGACGCTGATGCGGGAAAGATATTTCGATCATTCATAGAAGGAAGTAAGGGACATGCATAGTGATTTGACTACAGGTTCCATTACAGGAACCATGCTGCGGTTCGCACTTCCCATGATAACAGGAAATCTTTTGCAGCAGTTTTATAATATAGCGGATACACTGATTGTGGGCAGGTATCTGGGGGTACAGGCACTGGCGGCTGTTGGGGCCGCCTATGCGCTGATGTCATTTCTTACCTCCATTCTTCTGGGGCTGTGCATGGGAAGCGGGGCTGTGTTTTCCCTGCGCTATGGTGAAAAGAATGAGGGAATGCTTAAATCCAGCATGTTCGTGTCGTTTGTACTTGTAGCGGCAGTGGCTCTGGTTCTGAATACTGCGGTTTTCCTGTTTATTGACCCAATTATGTACCTGTTGTGTGTACCCGTGGAAATCTATGGCTTTATGAGAGAATATCTGTGGGTCATATTTTTTGGCATCAGCGCTGTGTTTTTGTACAACTATTTTGCCTGTCTGCTGAGAGCCGTAGGGAACTCTTTTATACCGCTGGTGTTTCTTGGCATTTCAGCCTGCTGAATGTGGGATTGGATTTGGTATTTGTCCTTGTCTTTAAATGGGGTGTTGCCGGTGCCGGTGCAGCCACTGTTGTTTCCCAGTTTGTGTCAGGCATTGGAATCTGTTTGTATACATATTTAAAGATGCCTGAATTCAGGATAAACAGAAGCTATATGAAAATGGACCGGAAGGTTCTGGCGGAAATATCCGGTTTTTCGTTTTTGACCTGCGTTCAGCAGTCTGTGATGAATTTCGGTATATTGATGGTCCAGGGACTGGTCAACAGCTTTGGCGCTGTGGTTATGGCGGCATTTGCAGCAGCAGTGAAATAGATTCCTTTGCCTATATGCCGGTGCAGGATTTCGGAAACGCGTTCCACTTTCATAGCCCAGAATTATGGGGCGGGCAGGCATGACCGGGTGGAAAAAGGAATCAAAAGCGCTGTTACAGCTTCCGTCCTGTTTTGCCTGGTGATATCGTTTATTGTATGTGTGTTCGCAAGGGAGCTGATGCTTGTTTTTGTACAGCCCCAGGAGGCTGAGATTTTGGCGGTGGGAGTGCAGTATCTTCGGATTGAGGGGACATTTTACTGCGGTATTGGATGTCTGTTCCTGCTGTACGGCCTGTACCGCGCTGTGAGAAAACCGGAGATGTCCGTGGTGCTGACGATCATTTCATTGGGAACCAGGGTGGTTCTCGCTTATATCCTGTCAGCGATTCCGGGCATTGGTGTTGTGGGAATATGGGTATCAGTGCCTATTGGCTGGTTTTTGGCGGATTGTACCGGGTTTGCGTATTATTGGATGAAGCGCAGGGCCATATTGGGGCAGGGTGGAAATTGAGGTGAATGATGGGAAGTGGAACTTAAGTTTATGGGAGGGACGATAAAGGAACGATAAAAACTTCTTGACTTGAAGTTAGCTCCAGATGATAGAATGATGAGAGATAACTAAACGAGAGGAGATTTACATATGAATAAAAATGTATTAGTTATATCAGCGAGCCCAAGGAAAGGCGGTAATTCTGATACACTCTGCGATGAGTTTATCCGCGGAGCGCAGGAATCTGGAAATCATGCGGAAAAGATTTTTCTGGCCAGTAAGAATATCAAATATTGCATAGGATGCGGCGTCTGTAATACCACTCAAAAGTGTGTTCAAAAGGATGATATGGCAGAGATACTGGATAAAATGGTGGAGGCGGATGTCATTGTATTGGCCACGCCAGTGTACTTTTACACCATGGATGCACAGATGAAAACATTAATTGACCGCACGGTTCCCAGGTATACAGAAATTCAGAATAAGGATTTTTATTTTATAGTAGCCGCCGCGGATACGGAACGGAAAATGATGGAGCGCACCATTGAAGGATTCCGGGGGTTTACGCAGGATTGTCTGACTGGAGCCAGGGAGAAGGGAATTATTTATGGAACTGGTGCCTGGCAGGCAGGAGAAATCAAGGGGACGCTGCTGTGAAGCAGGCATATGAAATGGGAAGAAATGTATAGTTGAAAAATAAAAATGCATGATGGACCGGAGGGTGTGTCATGCATTTTTTGTGTCCTACAATTATGACTTCATGGGATATATGCAAATTTCATGGGATATATGCAAGATGAGTTTGAGGTGAACGCGGTGGATGGCCCTTGGGGAGACTTTCATTTTCCGGGGAATAAAATATTTATGTGGTATAGATATGTGTGACTTATAGTCCGTTGATAAATAAGTCACATTTCGTTACGCTTACCTGTAAGAGAGGTGAGGGAGATGGAGTTTTCTGGCGATATAAAAATAAAAGTTGGCAACAGGATACGCCAATTAAGAAAAGAACTATTATTAAGTCAAGAGTCTTTGGCGTTTAAGGCAGGCCTGGACCGCACCTATATTGCATCTGTAGAAAATGGAAAGCGGAATTTATCAATTATGAGTCTTGAAAAGATAACTGTGGCATTGGAATGCTCCATGGCGGAATTTTTTGAGACATTTGAATAAGCAGATAAGTTTTTATGCGGAGGACGCAGTATGAATAAAAGCTTAGAAAATGCAGACATGATTTTAAGGACCGGATGACAGCTGAATGTAACTATCCCTAATTCCACCTGATTATGCATTGCTATTTGTGTTCGATTGCAGGAGGAACAATTCATCTGAAGGAGCATAGATCAGCCCGTTGGATGACCAGGGAACAGTTTGATGATGTGGAGTGGCTTCCGGCTGACATGGATGTTGTCAAAAAATCAGAAGTATGGATATAGACAGTTTATCTTGATGTAATCATGTGGTGGAGAATGGGAGGATTTTCCATGAGCCAGATTTGGTACGCTGCTTTCAGCGAAGATTTTGTGGAGCAGGCACAGCAAATATTTAAAAAGTTGGATAAGACGTAATCGTCACGGTATGGGACCCGGAGTTGGTTCCAGAGATGCTGAGACGCGGGGTCAGCGTCATATTAGGCCGGGGGGCCACAGCACTGCGCATCCGCAAGGTAGTGGATCTGCCGGTGGTGGAGATCCCCATCCCCTTTGAGGACATGGCAGACACTCTGATTGAGGCCAGCGTTATGGAAAAAATATCGGGGTCATTGGGTATAACAATCTTCTCAGCGGTCTGGAACGGTTAAATCCCATACTGAATGTAAACATACGGCAGATTTTTGCCGTGGATGAAGACGATACCTTCCATCAGATCCAGAAGCTTAAAAATGAAGGGGTGGATGTGATTGTGGGCGGGCTTATCCAGACGCGTTATGCCAGAGAATTGGAACTGCCGGCAGTCCGCATTGAGCTGACTGACAAGTCATTGTCTTATGCGTGCCGGGAGGCAGAGAAGCTGATTGCCACGGTCAAGGCTGCTACCAGAAAGGCGGAGGAGCTTAAGACCATTCTCAATACTACCAATGAAAAGTATGTGGCAGTTGACATAAAAGGGAATATTACCTGGATGAACCGCGTAGCCAAACCTTATCTGCCCAATCCGGGCGGACTGGTTTATGATACGCCCATAGCAGAGGTTCTGCCCGCCTTTGAGGCGGTCCATGACGTATTGGCGACAGGAGAGGAAATTATACAGGAAACAGGCTCCATTAATGGCGCGGACATTCTCTATGATATGATTCCCTTAACATATAAAAATGGAGAGATTTTGGGTGCGGTTATCACCTTCAACGATGCGGGAACCATCACCAGAGGGGAGCATAAAATCAGGGGTAAAGGCATAAAGGGATTCCAGGCCACCTATTCGTTTAAGGATATATGCGGAAGCAGTCAGCAGATAAATCAGTGTATTCAGCATGCAAAGCGGTACGCCCATACAGACCTGACCGTACTTTTGCTTGGGGAGACAGGTTCAGGTAAGGAAATGTTTGCCCAGAGTATGCACAATGCCAGCAGCCGCAGAAACGGGCCCTTTGTTGCTGTAAACTGCGCGGCCCTACCCGAGGGAATTCTGGAGAGTGAGCTTTTTGGGTATGATGACGGCGCATTTACCGGGGCCAGGCGCAGCGGAAAGATGGGACTCTTTGAGCTGGCCCATAATGGGACTATTTTTTTGGATGAGATAGGGGAAATGCCTATGTCCCTCCAGAGCAGGCTGCTGCGGGTTCTGCAGGAGCGTAAGTCATGCGCCTGGGCGGCGACCGGGTCTTTCCGTGAATATCAGGATATTTGCAGCTACCAACAAAAACCTGATTGAACTGGTGAGAGAGCGCAAATTCCGGGAGGATTTGTTTTACCGCCTTAATGTGCTGACCCTAAAGATTCCCTCGCTCAGGGAACGGGTGGAGGATATTCCTGATCTGGCGAATCTGTTTCTCAGGGAAGGCGGGGGAAAATGCTGCCTTACCCCTGCGGCAGAGAAGGTGCTTACCTCTTACGGATGGCCGGGAAATGCCCGCCAGCTGAGACATTTTATGGAGAAGGTGCGTATCATATGCGATTCCTCTGTCATATCAGGGGAAGCAGCCGGCTATGTGATAGAGAATTATGAACCGCCCTGTGAAATGGAGCAGAGGGGAAACGGTATGGGGAATCAAGGAAGCAAAGGAGCTGGGAATAACGAGGGGGATGGAGGTTGTGGAAATAGAAGGCGGACGGAATTGGGCCGGGAGAATCAGGATTGGGAGTATCAAGCCGGGAGAATCCATACCAGGGAAATACAAGCAGGGAAATAACAGAGCAGCTTTTGGCACAGGCAATTGAACAGGCGGGAGGTAATAAGACAAAAGCGGCCCGGATTCTTGGAATACACAGGAGTACCATTTGGCGGTATATTAAAAAATTCGGTATGAAGTGATGGACCATGGTTTTATGTGGCATGCTCAGTGCTTAATGCAGTGGCGGGCATTCCGCTAAATGTCGCATACAATGTTACCAGTAGTGTCGCATACAGTGTCGCACACATTGTTGTGCGACACCTTTGATACAGCCTGCGACACATAACAGCAAACACCCAATACAGAAAACGACAAGAGTTGGAATATTTATCCATATACCACTCAACTATATAATCAGAAAACTAAAAAACACAGCTGTATTTTGCAGATATTAACACAAATATCCCTGAATATAGCTGTTTTTTCATGTTCTCCTATACCAACTAAGAAAAATGGCATAAATATTGCTTGTTAATACTGTATCACTATTAACAAGGAGGGAATGAAATGGTAGATTTGAGAAGTGATACCATCAGTATGCCAACCAGGGAAATGTTGGGGACCATACTGGAAGCAAAGCTGGGGGATGACGGAAGGACGGATTCCAGAGGAAGGGGAGAGGATCTGGCAGTCAATGAACTGGAGGACCTGGCGGCAGAAATGACGGGAAAAGAAGCGGCCGTGTTGTTCCCGTCAGGAACACAGGGCAATACGTCCGCCATTCTGGCTTATTGCAGGCCTGGACAGAAGGTGATGGTAGATGAGATGCAGCATATCTACTTAAGCGAAAAGGTGGTATTTGACCCATCCATCGGACAGCTTGAGCCTGTTACATACAAATTAGACCAGGACAACCTGCCGGACCCTGACGATATGCGGCGCATTTTGGAAAGCCAGGAGATAGCTCTGCTGTGCATCGAAAATACCCACAATTTTTCAGGCGGCACCTGCGTTCCACTGGAACGGATGAAGGCGATTCATGAGCTGGCAAAGGAGTTTGGGGTTCCTGTCCACATGGATGGAGCCAGAATGTTTAATGCAGTGGCGGCCCTGGGCGTGGAAGCACGGGAAATGTGCAAATATGTGGATTCCGTGATGTTCTGTATCTCAAAGGGCCTGGGGGCACTATCGGTTCCCTGGTATGCTGTTCTGAAGAATTTTCCAGGAAGGTCAGGGACAAGAGAAAGCTTTTAGGCGGGGCCATGAGACAGGCAGGCGTGATTGCGGCGCCGGGTATGTACGCCCTTAAGCATAACATTGAGCGGCTGGCAGAGGACAACGCCAATGCGGCCTATGCGGCTGAGCAGTTAAAGGATTTAAAGAATACAAAGGTATATGGAAAGGTCATGAGCAATATCATTGTCCTGGATACCAACGGCCTGGGGCTTACACCGGGTGAATACTGTAGCAAGGCGGCTGAAAAAGGGTTATTAATCAAGCCGGTGTTGAAGGATAAGGTAAGACTTGTATTTTACAAAGATATTTCAAGGGAGGATACGGAAAAAGCGGTAGCATTATACGTGAACTGGATTCTTTACGATAAAGGGGGATTTGACATATGAAGATAGGTGGTAAAAAGATAGGTTTATCGACGCAGATATTTGCAGCCATGTTGTTGGGAGCGGTTTTGGGAATCGTTATCGGGGAACCAATGACCAAAGTCGGGTTTATCGGAACTATCTGGCTGAATTGTATTAAAATGATTGTGGTGCCAATGGTACTTGTCACCATTGTGACGGGTGTTGTTTCTCAGAAGGATATGAAGACGCTGGGAAGAATCAGCTTCCGTATTATGGCATATTATATTGTCACCACACTGGTTGCCTGCGCCATCGGCATCCTGGTTACATCCATTGTAAAGCCCGGCGCCATAGCCAATTTTACAGGACTGGCATCTAAGGAGGTAACTGGCAGCGCGGACATCACGGTAGCTGATTTCTTTACAGGAATGTTTTCTTCCAACATTACTCAGACCTTTGCGGACGGCAATATCCTTCAGACCGTAGTCATCGCAATCCTGCTGGGCGTGGCGATTTTAAGGATGAAGAATCCGGAGCACAAGGAGAAGGCTATCAAGGGCATGAACGTGCTCAATGATATGGTATTTTCACTGATTAACATGATTATGCTGGTATCTCCAATCGGCGTATTCTTCCTGATGGGAGATTCCTTCGGAAAGTACGGAGCCGGCATCTTTACCAGCATGGCAACCCTTGTAGGCACCTATTATCTGGCCTGCCTGGTGCATGTGGTACTGGTTTACTGCACAGTTATCTGGGTGACCGCAGGAATCAATCCTCTTAAGTTTTTAAAGGACAGTGCGGAGCTGTGGGTATACACCATCTCCACCTGCTCCAGTGTGGCTGCCATTCCGATTAATATTAAAGTGGCCAAGGAGAAATTCAATGTTCCGGAGACTATTTCCGGCTTCACCGTACCCCTGGGCTCACAGATGAACTATGACGCAGCGTTATCCTGTACGGCTGTGTCATCCTGTTTATCAGTCAGACCATCGGTGTTCCTGTCACTCTGGGAACCATGGTGAAGATCATACTGATGTCAGCTATTCTTTCCACTGGCGGCGGCGGTATCCCGGGAAGCGGCATCGTAAAGCTGCTGGTCATGGTAACTGCTTTTGGCCTGCCTACAGAGATTGTAGGAATCATAGCTGCATTCTACGCCTGTTTGACATGGGAACCACCACCAACAACTGCCTGGGAGATCTTGCAGGCACGGTGTTTGTATCCAAGCTGGAGGATAAGGCAGCTGCAAGGGCAAAGTCGGCATAGACGGATTGATGAATGGTTTGATGATTAATGATTGTTGGATATTAGCTGATGAGATTATTCAGATATGTATATTAAAAGATCCCGGATTCTGTATGATGCAGAGTCCGGGATTTTTCTGGTGTGTCTGGGAGCGCTAGTTTCTGTCTGTGTAGTTCAATTATGGAAGCGTTCTTGGGTTCCGTTTTCCGTTCCCACTATGATTTTTCGCAGATATCACCGAACAGCCCTGTTTCCAAGACGCCGGTCATGGATTTGAGACGAACCGCTGCCATGGGGTAATCCATTTCAACGCCTCCTGTCAGATCCAGGATATGGCTGCCGTTGTCTGTGACAAATACTGTCCCGTTTTTTATCCTCAGCTTCGGTATAAACCCTGCTTCCCTTACCTGTTCCTCCACATAGGGAACTGCAAAAGCAGGAACCTCCACAGGCAGCACACATCCGCTCAGGGAATGTACAAGCTTGCTCTGGTCCATAATCCATAAGACCCGCCGGGCCTTGCAGGCGATGATCTTTCACGGAACAGGGCACCGCCTCCGCCCTTAATGGAATAGAAATCCGGGTCAATAGCGTCCACCCCGTCGATAGCCAGGTGTATGGTCCGGGCATCCTCCAGGGAGATAAGGGGGATGCCCAAACGGCGGGCCAAGCCTTCCGTCTCAAGAGAAGTGGCTGCCCCATGGACATTCAGTCCGCCGCGGATTCGTTCGGACAGTTTTTCCATGAGATAATATACAGTTGAACCGGTTCCGAGGCCCAACACCATGTTATCCTCTACCTCCATGGCCGCCTGCCAGGCAGCCGCTTTTTTCTGTTCTTCTTTACTGTACATATTGTGCCTCCTGTGGTCTGCTGCCGTTAAAGCTGTCTAAGACGCCTGAAGCCCCTGCAGCTGTTTGCAGACACCTACAGCCAGCTATGCCCATATTGTTCCAGCATCCGGTCCGCTTCAGCCGGTCCACGGGTTCCGGGCCTGTAAGGATACACCGGCAGCCGCTTTGCGGAGTAAAGTTCCTTCAGATGGCTGATGTAATTCCAGCTAAACTCTATCTGGTCCCATTGTGAGAACCAGGAGCGTTCACCTGCCATACAGGCAGTGATAAGACGTTCATAGGCCTCAGGGGTATTGAGCTGATGAATCAGGCTGCAGTTCTGGCAGAAATCCATCTTGGCCGGTATGATATCCTCAGAATCACCGGGACGTTTGATATTAAACTGCAGATAGACGCCTTCTGTGGGCTGAATCTTTATGATTAGTATGTTGGGCTCTACTTCCTGATAGGGCCTGCGGAATATGACAGCCAGTTCAATCTCGCGTTTCCCTGTCTTTTTTCCGGTCCGGATGTAAAAGGGGGTCCCTTTCCAGCGCTGGTTGTCAATGAAAAGCCGCAGGGCTCCGTAGGTTTCTGTCTGTGAATCCGGTTTTACAAGAGGTTCGCCGCGGTATCCCTCATATTGACCCAGGACCAGGGTGCTTTCTATGGATGACTCATCTGCGGCTGTAAACAGCGGAATACATCCAGCTGGGCATCGTGCAGCCCCTTAGGGCTGAATTCCTCCGGCTGTTCCATGGCCATGATGGACAAAATCTGGAACAGATGGTTCTGCACCATATCCTTCAGGGCGCCGCTGGCATCATAGTATCCGCCGCGGGTTCCACCCCCATATCCTCCAGGGCGGAAATCTGCACAGATTCAATATAGCGGGAATTCCATACGTCTGTAAAAATGGGATTGGAAAACCGGATTGCCTGGATATTGCGGACCATTTCTTTTCCAAGATAGTGGTCGATGCGGTAAATATGCTCCGGGCCAAAGAACGCTTCCAGCTCTTTGTTAAGGGCTGCGGCCGCAGCAAGGTTCTCGCCGAAAGGCTTTTCAAGTATCACCTTGCCGGAGGAAGAACCATGGACCAGTTTGAGTCCTTCTGTGATGATGCTGAAAAAACGGGGAGCCACTGCAAAGTAAAAGATGTGGGAGTGGATATCATTTTCCCTGTAATAGTGATTCAGTCCATGATATGCTTCCAACACGGGAGAAATCCATCCGGTAATAATCTATTTTTTCAGAAAAACGGTCAAATGTTTTTTCCTCAAAGGAGAGCCGGGTGAATTTCTCCACCAGTCCCTGGCAATCTGACGGTAATGGCTGCTGTCGTAGTCCCGGCGGCCAATGATGGTGATGCGGCTGGCCTCCGGAAGCTTTCCGGTGATATCCATGGTATAAAGTGCAGGAAGAAGCTTGCGGAAGGTAAGATCCCGGTGCCGCCGAAGATGGTAAGGTTAGTGCTGATTGTCATTAGCCCACCTCCATTCATGGTGGAATACGCCTTCGCGGTCTGTTCTCTCATAGGTGTGGGCTCCAAAGCAGTCGCGCTGGGCCTGGATCAGATTGGCGCCTGCCGCCTTTGCGCGGAATTCGTCCAGGTAGGACACTGCGTTGCAGAGGGCAGGAATGGGAAGGCCGTTCATGACGCCTGTGGATACAGCCTGGCGCAGGCTGTCCTGATGCTCATTGATGCGGGACAGGAAGAAACCATCGAATATAAGGTTTTCCGGCTTTGGTTCCGCTTCAAATGCATGGGTGATGTCATTTAAGAAAACAGCCTGGATAATGCATCCGGCGCGGAATATGGAAGCAATTTTTTCCCAGGTCCAGATTCCAGCCGTACAGCCTGGATGCATCCTGCATCAGGGAGAAACCCTGGGCATATGCGATGATTTTTCCGGTATACAGGGCTTCGCGGACCATGGCTGCAAACGACTCTTTATCAGGAGAGAGGCCGACAGCCGGTGAATGGATAAGCTGCCATGCCTTTTCACGTTCATCCAGATGATTGGACATAATACGGGCCGTGCAGGCGGAAGTGATCATGGAGATATCCACGCCTTGCTTCAGGGCTTCTATGCTGGCCCACCTTCCGGTTCCTTTTTGTTTTGCGCTGTCTTTGATGCGGTCAATGAGCTCCCCGTCCCCCAGGTCGTCGGCCTCACGGAAGATACCGGCAGTAATGCCAATCAGGTAGCTGTAAAGCTCCCCTTCGTTCCAGGATTTAAAGATATGAGCCAGCTCCTGATTGTTGAATCCGCCCACATATTTTAACAGAAGATAGGATTCAGCAATCAGCTGCATATCTGCGTACTCAATGCCGTTGTGGACCATTTTTACATAATGTCCGGCGCCGTCCGGGCCGATGTAGGCGCAGCAGGGCTCATCCATGGCCCTGGCGGCAATGGCTTCCAGTATGGGACGTACTGATTCGTAAGCATCGGCATTTCCTCCGGGCATGACGGAGGGACCGAACCGGGCGCCTTCCTCTCCTCCGGAAATGCTACCCCCAGATAGTGGATTCCCTTTTCTGCCAGCAGGCTGCCCGCCTTCTGGTATCTTCAAAGAAGGAATTGCCTCCGTCCAGTATCATATCCCCCTTTTCAAGAAGAGGAACCAGCTGTTCTATGACGGCATCCACCGGTTTGCCTGCCTGGATCATCAGCATTACCTTCCGGGGACGGGCAAGGGCGTCCGTCATGTCCTTAAGGTCATAAAAGGGTATCAGGTTCTCATGAGGATGGTCCCTCATGACCTGCTCTGTGACAGCGGCGCTGCGGTTATAACCGCCCACCTTAAATCCGTGATCAGCCATATTCAGGGCAAGACTTCTTCCCATAACGGAAAGACCTACGATTCCAATATCAAGTTTTATCATTCTTCTACCTCCTCAGGCGAAATATGGGTTAAATAGTATGCTGGGAAAGAACAATGGAAACAGCTTCCGGCGCAGGTACGCGGGAGCATATGTCCAGGAGCTCCCCTGTTTCCGGGTTGAGCTGAAAGCTGACCAGTCCGCCTTGGGTGCGGTTTGCCACCAGCAGGTACCGGCCGTCAGGCGTAAGAACCATGTCGCGGGGATGGATGCCGCCGCAGCCTGTTTGCTGGATTTGCTCCAGCCGCCCATGGCTGATTTTAAAGACCGTTATGACCTCGGCAAATCGGGTGGATACATATAAAAAACGTTGGTCCGGTGACAGGCGTATGGCTGCCGATGCAGGCGGTTCCTCATATACTGCATCCAAAGGCAGGATGGGGCAGATTTGCAGGAGCTTCATGGAAAAGTCAGGAAGGGATATACTGTTATGGCTGCTGTCTGTCCCTGCGGCCCCGTCTTCTGTCAGACTGTACACAAAAACCTGGTTGCTCAGCTCGCTGACAAGGAAGAACTGCTTATGGTCCCTGTCAAAAATTCCGTGGCGGGGGCCGGTTCCCTTGTCAAAGGCCAGTTCTGATACAAGGGTAAAATCCTTTTGGCAGTCAAATACCATCATTTTATCCAGCAGCAGGCAGGGAACCATCATATAGTGGCTGTGAAATAAAATCTGATGGCACCCGGCCTTAGGCGCAATGGGGATTCTTTTAGCCAGTTCAAGATGCGGGAGGGTGGGCCGCTTTTTACGTCCGGGGGAACCTTCCTCATATGTTATCTCATATATCAGTATAGTACCTTCATGGTAGTTGGCCGTGTATAGATAGCGGTCATCCTGGGCCGCGTAGCAGGCCGGCGAGGACTCACCAAAGCATTCCGCTGCCGGTTGAGCAAGGGCTTCCTCCTTATTATGGGCTGTATCCAAAAGACATATCCCGGACCGGCCCTCTCTTTTTAATGGGGAAGCCAGCATGGAATCCCTCAGGGAAAGATACTTGCAATCAGGGGCTTCATAATATAATTCAGGGTAAGACATTGCCCCGTTTCTTAAATCAATGGTAAAACGGTAAATGCCCAGGCTTTCAGGCGAGGCATAGGTACCGAGAAATCCGGTAAGGCTGTTGTTCATGACAATTCCTTTCTGAGCAAACTGTAATCAAATAAATATCAGTTACTATCTGTAATTATAAAAGTTACAGTAACATATGTCAAGTGATATTTGATCATATTTTTCCCGTAGGTTCATTGAATGTTTTTGGGATGCTTTTAGAATGCGCCATATTTATGGATTGATGCAGTCTGGGGTGTTTGGAATGAATGGAATTAGAAATATAAAACCGAAATCCCCATGCACTTCTGTCATGAGGAATTTTCCGGTTTTATGGTATCATGTAATACATAGATTCAAACATTTACTAAGCGGATATAAGATTTTATTTTGCAGGATAGAATCCGCTGGGAGCTTCAGAGAGATTGATCATAATATTCTTCATCTGAGTATAGTGCTCCA
>ENA-OQCK01000606-OQCK01000606.1-human-gut-metagenome-genome-assembly--contig:-NODE-606-length-17931-cov-7.037913_pt1 | contig 17931 bp, 17 predicted proteins | sample MGYA00242498_ERZ504578 | MGnify/ENA primary metagenome ERZ504578 (study PRJEB26092, sample SAMD00036229) | human gut metagenome | host: Homo sapiens | study: EMG produced TPA metagenomics assembly of...
TTTCGAGTGGTTGGCGAAAAGCTCCCCCTGCGATATATCCAAAAGCAAAGGCTAGCGAGTCGCAAGTAGAGGCGATGCTTTTCGGACAAGCGGGTATGCTCTCGGAAGAGGGCTCCTGCCATTACTATCGTCTGCTGAGGCGGGAATATGAGTTTCTCCGCCATAAGTTCGATCTCAAGCCTTTGGATGAATCCTTGTTCAAAAGCCTTCGCATCCGTCCGACCAACTTCCCGCATGTGAAGTTGGCGCAACTGGCCGCTATCTGGCATCGGTACGATACGTTGTTCTCGATGATCTTGTCCGCTTCTTCTCCTAAAGAGATCAAGGATTATTCCGTATCCAACCCTCGGATTATTGGAAGAATCATTATCATTTCCGTTATGCCTCTCCGGAGAAAGAGAAGGAGATCGGGGAGAATGCTCTTAATATATTGTTGATAAACACGGTTGTTCCTTTACTTTTCGCTTATGGGGGGCGGAATAGATTACCGGAATATTGTACCCGTGCGACTCGTTTGTTGGAAAGTATCCCACCGGAACGAAACCATATCGTAACCGCTTTCGCTCGATCCGGTATCCATGTCCGTAACGCCGGTGATACGCAATCGCTCATCCAGCTGAAACGGGAATATTGTGAGAAGCGAAAGTGCCTGTATTGCCGGATCGGGTTCAGGTTGCTGAAACGGAGTGTCAATCCACCTCGGTAAAAGGAGTTCCGGGGGAGAGACGGTTAATGTATAATTTATGCCTTGTCGGGTGAATAACTTACGGCTTGTCAAGTGAATAACTTACGGCTGGGGGTAGCCGTAAGCTTACGAGTCTGGAAGTGGTTAGTTATTCACTTGACAAGCCTTTCTCAAGTGAGTCGGCCTATTGATTAACATGGTTTAAATCAGTGATTTATATAATAATGGTTATCCCATGATCTCATCTGACTATAAGATTTCGTTTTTTCTTACCAAATATGTATACGCGTATCTTCCTGTATGAATAATTTATCACCCCACTTTACATCAAAAGCATTATACCAAGCATTCGTATGGATGACAATACCATTTACACGAAGCTAGGTAAAGAATGCGTGTCTGTTTGGGTAGCATCAATCGCATGATCCTGTGTATAAATAGCTTTCCACGCTTGGGCGAATGACAAGTAGAATTTCTTTTCCTGATCTTCCAGTTCGGATCCTTTAAAACCCTCTTTTGCTTTTTTCTCCATAAAAGTCTGGTAGCTATTTCCAAGCCACCTAAGTCTGCGATATTTTCACCAAGCGTCTTTTCGCCATCGGCCTGTAATCCCGGCCATGCTTCCATAGAATTAAAACATTCGACAAAAGCGTCCTGTCTCTTTTTAAATTCTAATTTGTCAGCAAGCGTCCACCAGTCTTCAACAACACCATCCTGATTGAATCGTGAGCCATTGTTATCAAAACCGTGCGTCATCTCATGTCCGATCGTAGTAGCTCCAATCGTTGCATAATTGAAAGCATCAGAGACTGATAGATCATAGATAGGAGGGAGCATGATTCCAGCAGGGATAACCAAAGAGTTGAGAGGAGGATAATAAAACGCATTTACGATATATAACGGATATTGAAGAATCAGAAAAACCCAAGAATCCTCTCCAAAGGATTTTCCGGAGATGCTTATACTGAGCTTATAATTTTGTTCTCTGCACTGCATGATATCCGCGCAAAGGCAGTTTCCGCTTAAACGAGGGCTACCCAATTCATTCCATGCATCCGGATAGCCAATATTAAACTTCATGGCTTCCAGTTTAGCTATGGCCTTACTTTTAGTCGTTTCACTCATCCAGTCCAGATTTTCTATACGGCGTTTGAATACACTTCTCATTTCATTCGCCATTTCCGTACCCCGTTGTTTATAGGATGGATCAAAATATTTTTCTACATATAACCTGCTTAGATGGTAGGTCATATATTGGGTGGCAGCTGTTTTTAATAATTTATTTACAGGCTGAATTTCCTTATTGAACAATGCTGCTTCTTTTTCACGGAATTCCCGGGGTAGATAATCCCGATTATTCTGTATGATGCAGTTTTCCATATAATCTTTTAATATCTCAGGATTCGTTTCCGATATAATATTTAGGATGGGTTCAGCTACATCATAAATCATTGTGAGTTGGGGATCTAAACCCATACTTTCAATAAAGATTTCCCAGTCAGAAGCGGCAGCCTTTGTTCGCACTTGTGACAAGTTTCTTAAACGGCTGTAGTTATCGGCATCACTCCAATATTTTAAAGTGTAAGAGGCCGGATTGGTACAGTTTGCGATTAAACGTTCTATATAGATGCATTTTCAGCCTTCCGATAAGCATCATTGTTGCTATATCCTAACATTTCAAAGCAGTAAGTGATCCATTCTTTATATTGGGGATTAGCCCCTTGTTGATAGTCATAGGAGGCCGAATAAAAAATATATCCGGCATTCAGGATAGGAACAAAAAGTCCATTGACAGGAGCCTCTGTAACAGAAAGGAAAGGTGTATATCCCAGTTTGATTATATTTCCGATGCCTTTTAATAAATCCATATCCGAATGGATATTTTGAACTAATAGCAGATGCTCCTTTAAAGCATCAAGACTGTTTCGCTCTGTAAGTTCGTTGTTTGTCCCATCTTGCCGCAGTTTGTTTATGACAGGGTCGCTTGTGGAATTAAGTAATTTTTCGATGTTTTCGATTTGTTTCTCATAGGCTTCTTCATTGATACCATAGATATCCGTGCCGGCAGGAAGAGTTGCAGTTCCCAACCATTTTCCCAAGGCATATTCATAGAAATCATTTCCCGGCAGTATGGTTTCATCTATATCCTGATCATATTCCCAAGGCATAGTATCTGTAGTCGGTTCTATGGGATCATCGTCGCTACAACTGGATAGACATAATGTCATACCAGACAATAAACACGCTGCCGCATAAAGTAAACTTGTTTTTTCATTTGTTGATTATTTCATTTGTTAATGTTGATGATCGTTGAAAACTTAGCGGGGGAGACTATAGCCCCCCCGTCGTTGATTGTAGAATCTATTTGGTGGTTAGTGTTTTTAAACACCTATATATTAATAATTCATCTGTTTCATGAACTTAGCGCTTCCGTCCTTGAAATTCAAGATGTATAATCCCTCCGGCAAGGACGATACGTCTACCCGTACGCTTTGCTCATCCAGCCAAGTAACCGATAAGTTCGCATACGATTTGCCTGTCGCGCTATATACCAAGACCGGACCTTGCTCCACACCCTCGGCGATCACATACGTTGTCGCTGGGTTGGGATGAACGGATACTTGCCCCCATTACGGACAAGGCAAATAGGAATGATGCGAAAGTAGCCGGATTCTTTTGTTGGAAAGAGATTTCCGTAGCGGTTGCTCTCCACGGAAATCTTTCTTGTTCTCCACGAGAATCACATATATTACTAAGAATTATTGATTCCCAGCAGTTTCAGATGAACTCTTTAGTCTGCTTTTTGCCGCAGTCGTATTTGTTTGTTCTTGTGCGGTACCAAGTAAGTCTTCATGCAGCTTGCTCCATCCGGTCAGTTGATCGAAGCGGCAGGTGCGATAGGTAGCCAATTCCTCCGGGATCGCCAAGTAGCCTGCGCATACATTATATATATGATTATGCAGTCCATCGCTTTGCAAATGACAGACGAGGACATCCTCCAGCACCTCGTGCAAACGGTTCAGATAAGGAACGAGCTGTACGTTGCCGCTATAAAGGCAGGCATTGCGCAGAAAGTCAGGCAGGTCGATGGCGTAATCAGCCCGGAAATTATCGAAAAAGTTATCTTCATTATGTTGATACATAGCCTTGAAGCTCTTTGATAGCCCTTCTTGTAGGTTTCGCCCCACACGGCCGGCAAGTCGGTGGAATGGGTGTTCTTTTCCTGCAAGGTAGATCGCATGAGGGTAATGGTCTCTTGTAATACATCCCATAGGGGAGTAAGCTCTTTTAGGCGACTTACCTCGACAACTGTGCCATCCAATTGGTTGTCGTGAAACTCCTGCCAGAGATTCATGGTGCGGTGAGCTGTTCGGATCAGTGCGTCTTCCACTGTACGGCCTTCGGACAGATCCTCCAGCAGGGAAGCGTAATCGTAGGCAAAGTCGGGGATCGAGAAGGGTGAGCCGAGTAGGTAATCCGCCAGTCCCTCCCATTCGGCCAGCATCTCGATGCTACCTTGTAGACAGGAGTGGGCGATCATGGCCTCAAGTGGGATACCTGCGTCGCGGATCCCCTGTGCCAAGTGATAGGAAGACATCATGTCGTCTCCATCACTAAGTGTGGAGCGGGTTTTCACGGTTGGTATGTCTAAATAAGGGATAAATTCAAGGCCGTGCCCCGCAAAGACCAACAAATACTTACGATCGGGGTATTGCTGGGCCGACCAGCGAATAAAGTCGGTGAGTCTTGCCGGATCGATGATACTGAAATCGTCATCGGGGGCGAAGTCGGTGTCTTGGATCAGTTTGCCATCTTCACCGGTGTAACGGCGTATGCGTTGTGTGCTTCGCCTTCACTCTTACCGGAGGCTTTGAACAAAGCGGTAATGGCTATGTCCTGACGGCCTGCGGTCGCTTGTGCGGCTTGGATGATGGAGTTCATCTCGCAAAGATCATGTTCCGGGTCACCGCCCGAGGCATAAAAAAGCAGACAATAACCGTTCTCGGCCGGTTCGGGCTGTGACTGACTGTCCGGCAGGCCATCGTTTGAACAAGATACCATTCCTAATAGAAGCATTAGAGGAACAGTAAAAAACACAAAGAATCGTTTCATAATATATACAATTAAGTTTTTAAAAATTAGAATAATAAACATAATGAATAATGAACAGTCATTCGTCAATCCACCTTTGGACAATTCCTTGTTACGGTAATCGGAGGGTTTCATCCCATATTTCTTTTGGAACTGGCTGTAAAAAGCACCGTTCGACATTTGGGATTCTTTGGCGATTGCCTCCAAGCTCCATTGCGGATGCTTACGCATCAGGCGGGTGGCATGGTCGAGCCGGCATTGCTGTATGTACTGCGTGAAACTACACCCGGCAAACTCTTTGAACAAGATGGAGAATTTGTTGGTGGGTATGTGGAACTCTTTCAGCAAGTCTTGTTTTGTAAGACTCGTGTCTAGGTAGAGGCGGCGGTTTGTTATTTCATGGATCATGCGGTTATAGAGCGTACGGTCGTTATCCGTCAATTTGGGCATAAGGCGCGAATCAGCATCTTCCTTGGCCGGCATTTGGGATTGCTCCTCTTGTGGTCCCTGTAACGTTGCTTTTAGGCGGGTGTTCTCCTCCTGTTGGACAAAAAGTTCATCTTTGTATGTCATCAGTTCGTCGATCGTATGAATCATTACGTTGTTCTTATTTCGGATGATACGATTATAATACAGCATACGGACACTAAACGCGATGGCCGCGAGTAAAAACACGATGGCAGAAATGATGATGACATTGCGTAACCGTATGGAGGCGGTTTGCCGCTCGATCTGCCGGGCTTGCTCGTTGCTCTTGTACATTTCTGCCAGCTCCAGCGCATCCTCTTGACGGCTTTTTTCTTGAAGCGTATCCATCAAGGCGATGATATTGTTTTGCACATGGTTGGCGGCACGGAAATTTTCCATACCCTCGTAGGCTTGCAGCTCATATTTTAGGTGCCATTCAATATACTCATAGTTGACTGTATCGGAATGAGCCTGCTTGTACTGTTTCTCTCGGGTGATATAATGCAATGCCTCCCGATAACGTCGGGAAGCGATCAAATAAGGTATCCGTATCCCTTCCCCATCCGGTGTAGAGGCATAACGGGTACTGGCTGACAGGTCGTATAGCTTGTCGGCCTTTATTGTATCCCCTTTCTGCCGATAGATATAGGCGTATGCCGCATATCCGCTGGCGATTCGCATATCCACGAGGCCTTCAGGGGTATCATCGCATTTGCTCAGGTTTTCCATGGCCTTCTCGAAAACAGGCCACATGGCGATGGCTTCCTCATACCGTTTGTTTTCGCTAAATGAACTGATTTGCATGCCTAACGCATAGAGATAGTTGTCCCATTCAACCCAACTGGAACTTTTCCGGGCTTTCTCCTCCGTCACGTTTGTGGCAAAGCTGAAATGCCGGAATGCCTCTTCCTCTTGGCGCATTTGAAGTAAATTCTGTCCGAGGGTGACATGAAAGTTCGCTTCCGACATACGGTTGCCGGTCTCTTGTGCCAGCTTGATTCCTTCGCCGCAATAACGCACGCTATTCGCGTAATCCCCTTCCATATAATATTCATCGGCGATCAGTTCCACAAGCGATAGGAGTACCTCGGTATCTTCTCGCGCGGAAGGTAACTTATATGCTTCCAATGCGTATCGTAGCGCGCGTTTGTAATTGGAAAGCCCGTTGTGGTAGGCTAGGCAACGCAGGCGATTGATATCGAAAGGTGTCATCAGGGATTTCTGCTCGGCGGTATCAAGCAGCGCGAGTACCTCGTGCGGCCGAGTGATTGTCATATCCTGTATACGGGCGACATGATAGATACTGTCTTGCTCGGTTGTCATGCCGGGGGTATGCTTGTTGGCGCAGCTCCATCCGATAACGAGAGAAATGACCCATAGGAGTACTATAAGGTGTCTTATTTTATTCATGTTTGATATCGGTCAGATCATTAGGCAAAATGTAAACACGTAGAGCAGCCTTTTCAATATATTATGTATGATGTTGGTAAATTCTTCAGGTGTGATGTCGTCCCTGCCGATAAAATGGGGAAGTTCGTATTCGGGAAGCTTTTCTCTCATTTCAATGTTCTCGTTGATACAGCGCACAAGTGCGGTCTTGCATTTATTCAGTTTCCGTCGATAATAGACGACAGCGATGGAGAGCATCACGATGATGATCGCGGATAGGATGATCGCTATATATAAATACAATTGTTCCATTTAAATTTATCATTTTAATCTAGTGCGAAATTAGAAGAAATATTATGAAAGTGCCCCGTCTTTTTACGGGTGATTCTCCACGGAGATCATTTGTTTGTTACGATTTAATAGTTATTATTATATAGCCTCTTATCTGCTTGTTATCAGAAGCGTCTGGTCTTCATCGAGCGCGGTCTTTATCTTGTCGGCTCCTTTGGTGACTTTGCACAGGCTGATCTCGTCACCTTCCACTTCTTCAGTCTTAAGCCGGCCGATCATTGTCTTCGCTTCTTTGCCTGCGATTGTCTTGACGAGGAAAACATCAAATTGCAGTCCCTTATACACGCCGTCGGATGCCCCCAGATCTATATAGACCTCCTTCTGCTTGTTTTTCTTGGCTTCACCTTTTTCAACGATAGAGGCACGTAGTGGAAACATCTGGTTATAAAAGCTAGCCACCTTGGAAGTAAGGCGTTCAAGGGCGTTGTTGATCGCTTTCTCGCCGGAAGTCATCCAATAAAGGTCACTGTCGTATACGCTGAATGTCTGGCTGTTGATCAACGTACCATCGTAAGCGTCTTTCAGGTTCACGGTCACGCTTATAATCCCGTGGTAAGATGTATGGGTGGTTTTATTCCCTTTGCTGTCTTTATCTGTCTCCGTTTTGGAAACGGTGCTGATATTGACTATGGTTCCATCGGCATAAAGTGCCGGAATATTGTTTGAGAGCTCTTCTTGAGGAATCGCGCCATCGGACGGCCGGAAAAGAATAACCTTGCTCAAGCCATTGACAATGCTCGCTCTGACCGCTTCGGCATATTGGGGCTGCTGTTTGGTGGTTTGGCCGCTGAGAAGGACATCCGCCACATCCTTAAGGACCTTTACGGCGGCGTTAGGATTTCCTTCACTCGGCGGGGTGTATATGAGTTCTCCCACGCCCACCTTATAGATAACGTTCCTGTCCTTTTGGCCGAATGCGGGACAGAAGCTGATAATAGTCAAAAATAAAACGAATAGTCGAAATGTGTTCATCATGGTAAATCTATTTCAAAATGCTGGTAATCTTTCAGTGAGGTCCATTCCCCGCCCCACTCGAATCCGGCTTCGGTAAAGAGTTTGTACGCCAAATCATCGTGGTCTATTTTATACGGGATGTCGGTTCTACTCTCGCGGTCGAAAGCATACGGTTCTGCGGTGGCAGGCTCGATGTGCCAAGTGCCGTCGTCTTTTCGCTTGACGTATGGATTGTAAAGCGTGTTGATGTCGATGGCAAGCCCAAGGCCATGTTTGGATATTTTAGTGGTCGAACCCGTCATGAAGCGGAAATTGAACGAGGAGGAGTTGTTGGCGCGCATCGCTGTCTCATCATTGGCACCATAGTTATCAATCAATGCCATCCTCTCAATCCGGTAATCCGCTTCATAGAGCCGGCGGAATATCCCCAGTACTTTATCCGCGATAGCGGCGTTTACCACCATCTCGCCGCGCTGTGGCAATCCATCGGCATTGCGATGCAACATTTTAGGTAACGGAGGTCGGATCTGTCCAAGGGACAATCCTCTTTCCATGATTTCAGCCACATGCGGTCGAAACGTCATCGCTGATTTCCTCCGATTTGAACCAAGCATCCAAGCCGGTCCGGTCGATTTCAGATTCATCGACAACCGTTTCCGCTTTCCATTCGGTAAAATGAGCGGGCACGGGTTCATCGCTTGAGCAAAACGAAAAGCCAACCCATTGCATGAAGCAAAACGCAAAGCATATTAGAAAACGTTTCATTAATCTATTTTTATAGGAATTATAACGAGGAACAAATATAATGAAAAGTGTCAAAAAAGAGGGATATCGTTTGTCAAGAAGGTGTCCGCAGAAATCACTTTAGGTCTCCGTGGAAATCATCTTTTAACTTTTAGATCATTGGTTATTAATAGGTTTATGATCTTGTTCTTCATATTTAGTTGCGTTAGCAAAGTATCTTAAGATACTTGGTCGATGAAGTTAAGATACTTTGCTAACAAGAGAATTTGCGGAAAACATGTACGACTTTTCCGGAAAATAGGCTGATGTTTTTCCGAGCCTCCTTTATTCCTTCGAGAAGTTCGGACAGGTGTACACGGCTCCGTTTTCCACCACTTTACCATCTATCCGGACTAATCGTAGCTCGGTCCCTTCGGTATTCAGCAGGAAGGCATATTTTTCTTCCTTCTCCGCTGTAAGCGTGATGTCGTATCCTGCGTGTTTCCAGCTGTATGATACGGATGAATCATCGTTTACGTTCGCTACGTACTTATCCGGGAAGCTTAACGAGCGGATAGCGGTCGTCTCGTCTGTCGTTGTCCAAACAGTGGCTTCCACGTTCGGTAAATGGAACCGATGGTCATGGATGATGCTAACGAGGAAATGTAATTCGGAAGTTCCTCTGAATTGAAAATAGAACGTTCTATCTTTTTATTTTTTGATAAAGCGGCTCCGGTGTATACAAAACCTAAGTAGCTTTTTTCGACTTCATCCTTGATGTAGGAGAGTAAGTTCCGATAAGCATTGTGGGTTACATCTTCCACGCCGGTAGAATCAAAGAAGCCGACGATCCTCATCTCTTTCATGTATTTAATGTCCAAGGATCCTCCTGCGTTCTTTACGGAGTCTTGCATGAATGAGATCCGTTTTTCCAATAAATCATAGAATGCCAAGGAATCGCCCGCACATTTGATATATTCGGTCTCATGGCCGAATTGTAACGTGTACATGTCGATCGTTGACTTTTCCGGTTCCGGCTTTGGCTCCGGTTCCGGTTTCGGATTTTCTACCGGGGGAGTTTCGATTATGGGATCATCGTCGCCACAACCGGATAAGCATAATGTCATACTTGACAATAAACACGCAGCTGTGTAAAGTAAACTTGTTTTTTTCATTTGTTGATTATTTAACTTGTTAATGTTGATGACCGTTGAAAACTTAGCGGGGGAGACTATAACTCCCCCGTCGTTGATTGTAGAATATATTTGGTAGTTAGTGTTAATCGAAGCAACTGATAAGAAACTTCATTTCCCTGTATGAATATATTGGATAGCTCGTTCCAACTGCGTGTCGTTTCCTTGCATGAATGCTTCCTCGTTATATAAAGCTTCTATATCCGGGGTCAAGCCGATGCCCTCATAAATAGTTCCGTCTATATTCTTGGTATGAGACGTAGAGGTATATACCTCAAAGGCTTTATTGGCAAAGACTCCACCATAAGTGTCATTGAAGTTACCTGTTAATGGACCATGGCCCCCCCAAGTGGTCTCCCCGATAAAGCATCCGTTTGGCAATGAGCAGATTGCCATAGGAGTTGTCTCTCCCATGCTTACAGAATGAAGATCCGCTAATGCCACAATCGGAATATTTTCAAGGTTTCGCTCTATTTGTATCTCTTTGAGGTATTCAAGCTCTCCATCGGCTTTGCTTGCGGGATAGAGGATAAAAGGCGACCAAGGTGTATAGTCCAATCTTCCCATGCCGTTTTTGGAACGTGTGTATCCGAATGTTGTTTCTTGGGTGATCAATGGAGACAAAATGAAAGATAGATCAACTATGCTACCACCACCATTGCATCTTGTATCAATGACAATGCCTTTCAAATCGGGTGTTGTCTCGATTAAGTAAAGGTAATTATCCCATGTCTTTGCCACTTCCGGATGTGTTATATTTTCCCAAAGAGCAAAAATATTCAGACGAAAGTACACAATGTCCTTGTCTATGCAATACGAATGCAATTGTAAATCGTTTACTTGTGCACTGCACCACTGTTTTATACGTCCTTTTTCCTCATTAGCCTCGATTGTTTCTCTAAGAGATTCTTCGGAAAATGGCACGTGGTAGTAATCTCTTTTTAGGATATCATTATTGATTGCGGGCATGATCTGAAACCAAATCTCTCCGTTCTCCTTATATAATGTCAGAAGATAATGATGGTCGATGAGATTTTCTGTCATTCCTTCGAACAACTCTTTTACGGTCGTGGAGTCCTCGCTATTTCCGAACTCTAGATCTTTAAAGCGGGGTTTGTATTCCCGATAGACTGCGTCCCAATCGGTCGGGTCGAAGTCCCAGAATGCATAGCTGTAATTCATGCCGTTCCAATACGATTCGAAAATCTCATCCCATGAGGAAAACTCCAATTGGTCTTGCGGATTGAATACGGAGGGGTTCTCTTCCCTGCAAGAAAACAATAGAGTGCTTATAAACAATGTCAGATATATTTTATAATGTTTCATTTGTCTTTGATGTGGATAATGTTTAAATCTCTTTTAAAGTTATCTCTCTTGTCTCAGTTTCCCAATGTGAACATACAACCGATTTGTAAGGAGAACGTGTCATTATAGCGGTGTATCTGCTTCAGCATATAATCTTTTTGCAGGTCAGACAAGCCGCGATAATACCGTCCTTCCACCACCAGCTGTATGTACGGGGTCAATTGGTATTGTATGCCTAGTCCGGTCATCAATCCACCGTCGAAACGATTATCGCGCCGGTTATCAAAAGGGACTTTCTCATCGAAGTGGAAGGAGGCTTGGGCATTGGGATCTATCATCCAATAGAAATATTCATATTGGGCACCTTCCGTCCGACTCGCGATCCAATATCCCATATAGGCACCAGCGTTGATAAAGCCTCTGAGCTTTTCTCCCCCGAAAGAGAAATGGGTGTAAACCGGCAGTTGCATGAATCCATTTCTTGTCTCGCTTCGTACGTCTGCGTATGTGCCGCTCCGGTATAAGGCATAGTTCTTTTGCGTGTAAGACAGATCGGCTTGTAATGCGAACCAATTCGCAAACTCATACTGTACGGGTACGCCAACCGTGAAACCGCCTAGTGCGTCGTAATGCCGGTCGTAGGCATATCCGGATTCGGTTGATAGGCTGTTGTGAGTGTAACCGGTCTGTACGCCGACTTTCCATTGAGCTGAGGCGTTGTAGACAAGGAGTGCCAATCCCATAACAGTGATCCATCGTAAAAAAGTTGTTCTATTTTTCATTTTTAAGCTATATAAAATTAATGTCTACTGTTTTATTTTTTTGATTGGACATAATGCGAAAGTAGCCGGATTCTTTTATTGGAAAGAGATTTCCGTAGCGGTTGTTCTCCACGGGAATCACATATATTATTCAGAATTATTGATACCCAGCAGTTTCATATGAACGCTTCATGTGGCTTGTTCCATCCAGTCATTCGTCAATCTGCCCATTGGACAATTAACAATGCCCATTATTAGCTCCTTACGATGGGCATTCTAAGGAACTAACAATGGGCATTCTAAGAAACTTGATATAAGCAGCTGTCCTATAGCTTGATCTTACGCTCTACCGTACCTTCCGCCGTCTCGATACGGACAAAGTAAACACCGGGCTGGTCGGTTCCTAAGACAACCGGGTAATCCACGGAGGTAGGCGCATCCACCTTATTGCCATACCAGCTACGTCCGGAGGCATCGAACACTTGGATGCTGAAAGCGCCCGGGATCTTCGCCCAACGCACGTGGAAGCTGCCGGGAGAAGTGCCGGCGTACACGGATACCGCCTCATAAGGCTTCTCTTCGAAGATGTTCTCCGATGCGGTAGGGAGCCCCAAGACATCCAACAAGCCTTTATAGGCATCGATCTTTCCCCAACCCCAACGACTGTTCGGATAGGTCTCACCCTCTTGATCTTGAATAGCCGTGCGAGAGAAAACCTCCTTGATATCATCCGGAGACAAGGTGGGGTTCGCTTGCAGCCAAAGGGCGATCGTACCTGTAGCGAAAGGACAAGACATGGAAGTACCCTGCATATAACCCCAAGGATATTCGCGACCATTGAACGTGGAGTACTTGACTTGGATATCTCGATCTATCTCTCCGGCTTCTTCCTCCAGATAATACGAATTGTAAGAAGAAATTACAAAAAGGCCCGGAGCCGTGATATCCGGCTTGATCCGGTTATCGATCGTAGGTCCTACGCTAGAGAAAGAGGCGAGTTTTCCCAACTCGCTACCAGGCAAAGTTTGAGAATTTCCTTGTGCGTCAACCCGAACTAAACGGCTCGTATAGGCACCCACGGATATCAGATCCTGGGCGGTAGCCGGAGTACCGATAGAGAAATCACTAGTCCCGGCAGTATACAAGGACATACCATTATCCTTGAATGAACCATTATAGGCCCAAGCCCTGACCGGTGTGCTCTTGGTTGCCACTTGTAAGCTAAAGTCCAGCTTCCCCGCTTCCTCCGGGTAAGTAAATGCTATCATAACATTATATTTGCCGTTGAATGGAGACAAGGATGAAGATATCCAAGCCTCATACTCCAAGTTGTCCGGACCGGTAATAGATAAGGGAATCACCGCCACCAACGTATCCACTGATAAAAAGCCCGTATTTGCCAAATACTCTTTCTTCTCAGAATCATATATGCCTAAATCTATTGCAAAGGGCTTTCCGGGCTCGTCAGCCCACAGACTAACTCCTACGGCAGAAGTTGCTCCCTTGCCAATAAAGGTACGCAACGTATCAATCGGAGACATAAGACCCACATATTCGTTGCTGCTTCCGGAATTACCCATAGCGGCCGTAATAATTCTACCCGGCCCCGTCAAACGATCTAACATCTTATCAAAAAGATCAGTTCCATCATGAGGTCCCGTAGAAGACCCTAAGCTAAGATTTACCACACAGGGCTTGCCCTCCTTCTCACTCTCTTGGAATATATAATCCACCCCATTTATGATATCCGCATTTTGCCAGGTCGTGGCTACCGCCATCATATCACTCTCATAAGCCACTCCTTGGTAAGGCGTGTCATAACCTCCACCGGCGGCGATGCCCATCACATGGGTACCATGTGTTTCCACATCAGAATCATAGGAACATTCGTGCTCTAAGATATCTGACTCTGTGGTATATACGGCATGGCTGAATGGGCTTGCCTGGTCCCAAACCCGCTTGAGACGATACGTTTTCCCCTCCTTGTCGTAAAAATTAGGATGTGTATAATCGAAACCGCCATCTACCACCCAACGATGACATCCTTTCCCGTATAAGGATGCGGCAGGTTCTTCCCCGCATAGGCATTCGCCACGTTGGAATAATAACGGGCGGAATCCATGCTCAACGACATCGGTTGGGAAGCCGAGATGTATTGAACACTAGCCAACTCCGAGAGCGTCTCCACCTTCGACAGCGGGATCAATACCGTAGCGATATCCCCCGTACGGGTCTGTATCCGGCAACCGGCGGCTTCCACCTCCGCCCAAGCTTCCTCTGTCTCTACTTTCACGAAAGCGGACAGGTATTCATCCTCAACGGCACCGCGCAAAGACGAATGGATCGTATCATTTCTCTCCAGCCGATCCAAAAGGATACGGGTATGAGGAGACATTTTTGAATAAGTCGCATCTTGGGAAAAACCGCTGATGCCAACTATCGATGCTAAAAGCAACGACAAGAGTGTAGATCTTTTTCTCATAAGCTTTTTATAATATTATAATGTTTGTTATTTTGTTTTTTTATTGAACATGATGCAAAAGTAGCCGGATTCTTTTGTTGGAAAGAGATTTCCGTGGCGGTCGTTCTCCACGGGAATCTCTCTTGTTCTCCACGTAAATCACTTTTACCTTTATTCGGAACTTGCGATCCAGAAAATGATCATAAAGATAATAGCTATCAAGCCTATATTTAAGGTCATGAATTTCAGCCATGTCGCATATCGTTTCCAGGGTGACTGTATCGGGAATGCCTTAAACAAGGCTATTGTTCCTACGATGATCATCATGACAACCTTGAGGCCATAAGCTACGTTCGTATTGAGTAGCTCTATCGGTTTTATAAGCACGTAATTGTAAATGCAAAAGGCGCAGTCCATATAGACGCACGCCGTGAAATACTCGGCGAAATTATATTTATGGCTTCCTGCTTTTCGATAAACAATATAGCAGCTAATAGCGACTGGCAGCAACAGTGTCATCTTGAAAAGGATGTCCGATGAGAGGATGGTCTTTGCAAACCAATTGTTGGTGATTGTTATATTCTGACGGGATAAAAGATCTATCCCGAAAATGTCGCCCAGTATGGAGTATATTACTGTAAAGACGACCAATAGCTGCATGAGCATGGCGATGGGAGAGGAGTATTTCGTCCATTTACCATGGATATATTCTTCTATGACGATCCATGGATGTAGTATCAAACCAACAAAGGTTTCCCAGAAGTCGGAGGTGATTCCCGAGAAGTTCATCATAAAACTTTTGCCAAACGTTCTCATCGTGATCCGGGCAGGTGTTTGTGTCGATTGTCCGCAATTGGGGCAGTATGAGCCATTGCAAATAGTTCCGCAATTCAAGCAGATGGTTTCTTTGACTATCATAAGGGATTATCTATGAGTGAGTATTACCGGATGCGGCTATGAGAGCGCATGCCGCATCGGTGAATGTTTATAAGGCTACTTTATATCGTTTCTCACCAACAACGATGATGTAAGAGCCTTTGTTCAAGTTTACGGTAATATCTCCGGCTACCTCGTCCAAAGAGCGGATCAAGTTGCCATTGAAAGCGTAGATCCATACACGCTCCGTGGAGGGAACCGACAAATGGAGTTGCCCATCGGCAGCCCATACCTTCACGTCATTCTCCTCCACTTCGGCGTTGCCGGTCGGTGTATTCTCTCAATCCGATAGTTCGCTTCATAAAGCCGGCGGAACATCCCCAGTACTTTATCTGCGATAGCGGCGTTTACCACCATCTCGCCGCATTGCGGCAATCCATCGGCATTGCGATGCCGTACTTTCAAGTAACGGAGATCGGATCTGTCCAAGGGACAATCCTCTTTCCACGATTTCAGCCACATGCGGTCGAAAACGTCGTCGCTGATTTCCTCTGATTTGAACCAAGCATCCAAACCAGTCTGGTCTATTTCAGGTTTATCGACAATCGTTTCCGCTTTCCATTCGGTAAAATGAGCGGGCACGGGTTCATCACCCGAGCAAAACGAAAAAGCAGCCAGTTGTAGGAAGCAAAACGCAAAGCCTATCAGAAAACGTTTCATTGATACTTCTTTTTATTAGAATTTCTCGAATATATGTTATATGCGAAACAAATGTAGTATAAAGCTTATGAAAAGAGGAGAACTTTAGACAGGTAAGTGTCCATAGAAATCACTTTTGGTGTCCGCGGAAATCACCTTTTTTGTTTCTTTTCCTTTAGTTATCAAATGCTTATGATCTTATGGGGTCGCTATGGTTTTCCTTTATAGCATGTGCGTTAGGAGCTTTGCGTTTGTTTTATCCGGTTGTGCTTTTGTAAGGAATAAGTTAGGTATGGCTGTCTTCTTGTCGAAAAGAGACTGTTTATCGTGACAAGTGATATAAACGAAAAGGACGAATTAGGAGCGTGAAGTGGTGAAAATAAGGCTAGGGAACCGGAAATAGGGCTGTTTTTATGCGAAAGTAATGGAAAAAGGATGCGCAAGTACTGCCGTTGGGCATCGGAAGTAGCTGTGAACTGGATCGGAAGTAAGTGCGAATGGGCATTCAAGTAGGTTCATGAACCGGTTGGGGTGGTATCGGACTTCTATTTTGGCTCTTTTGGGGTGAATTACGGTGAATGGTTTCGCTAGAATAAAAGGTCGTTTTTCGGCATCTATCTATGAGCTAGCGTATTGCTAATTTATTTTCTCGTATTTGAGAGCGAACCGTACTTTAGTCCGAAATATGCGACTTTCCGGAGGATAAGATGACAAATTGTCAAAATGTCAATCGATGAATCAAACGGAACCTTGTCCTTTGTAAAGATAGATTAATTAGCGTATATATCCTTATCGTTCACAGGATTTTTCCCTATTTTTGTCCCTCAATTGAAATATGAAGATTGAATGGAAGATAAATACGTAAGAAATAGTTTACGGTTCTTTATAGGGGTACTTCTGTTGGTCGTGTTGTATTCGTGCGCGAATATAGCCTCGCCGAACGGAGGGCCTTATGATGAGGCTCCGCCTAAGTTCGTAAGCAGTACGCCGTTGCCTAACCAGATAAACTATAAGGGAAAGAAGGTGGAGATTATTTTTGATGAGTTGATCCAGATCGATAAGCCTACCGAAAACGTGATCATCACTCCACCCCAAATGGAGCAACCCGTTATCCGGGCGAACGGCCGGAAGGCGGTCATCGAGCTGATGGATACGTTGAAGGAGAATACGACCTATACGATAGACTTTACCAATTCAATCTCCGATAATAATGAGAAGAATGTATTGGAGAATTATTCCTTCGCGTTTTCTACCGGCGAATCCATTGATAGTATGGAAGTGTCCGGAGTCTTGCTGAACGCCGAGAATCTGGAGCCTATGCCGGGTATTACGATCGGTGTGCATACGAATCTGGAGGATTCCGCCTTTACGACGATCCCATTTGTCCGTACTTCCCGTACGAACGACAAGGGCGAGTTTACGATTCGTAATATGGCCCCCGGAACTATCGGATCTATGCCTTGGAGGATGTGATGCGCTCCTACAAGTACAGCCAGCCCGGGCAGCAGATCGCTTTTTACGATTCCTTGATCGTCCCTGCGTTCGAGTTGACGACCCGTCAAGATACGATTTGGAAAGATAGCTTGACGATCGATACGGTGATGACAGTCGGTTATACCCATTTTATGCCGGACAATATCGAGTTGCGCCTGTTTAAGGAGAAAGTAGAGCGTCAATATATGTTGAAGCCGGAGCGTACGGATGAGAAAATACTAACCTTGCGTTTCAATACCTCCTTGGATACTATTCCGGTACCGGTTCCTTTGAATTTCACCCCGGCGGATAGCAATTGGTATTTCTTGCAGACAGCGGAGGAAGGAAAAGCCGTGCATTACTGGTTGACCGATTCTTTGATCTGGAAGCAAGATACGCTACAAGTGGAGGTGAATTACCTGAAAAGCGATTCCATGAATATACTTCGTCCGCAGACCGATACGGTACAATTTACCGTGCGTCGCCGTCCTGTGGAGAAGA
>ENA-OQCK01000607-OQCK01000607.1-human-gut-metagenome-genome-assembly--contig:-NODE-607-length-17918-cov-4.712607_pt1 | contig 17918 bp, 30 predicted proteins | sample MGYA00242498_ERZ504578 | MGnify/ENA primary metagenome ERZ504578 (study PRJEB26092, sample SAMD00036229) | human gut metagenome | host: Homo sapiens | study: EMG produced TPA metagenomics assembly of...
CGGAAAAGCCGCCTGACACCAAGCGGAGAGCATGTGCCGGAAACAACATCCGGCACATCTTTTCACCGCCCCAAGAGAACAGAGGGCAGGGCCGGACGACCCCACCCACACCGCCACCGTAAAACCTTTTAAAACATCAGCGAATGAAATATATAAGAATGTTCCCGGACGTGGAGTATTCCACCGACAGGGATTTTTTCCTTGAAAATCAGATTGTCTGCATTGTAAGCAGGGAGGGCACGAAGTTTTGCAGCCTGATAGAGAACCGTCTGTTCATGCGTTCCCAAAGCCGCCATATCAGCAAGCGGATGCAGCTGCATATCATGTGTGAAATCCACAAGGAAATCTGCCGCCTTCGCTATGGCGGCGAGCCGGTGGAATGACCTGCCACACCCCACACCTGAATACTTCCTCTCAAAAAAGTCGGGCAATCCCTATGCGGTTGCCCGGCTTTTTTCTATTTTTGCAGGGTTGAATCAAAAAAAGAAGGTTATAAGATTAAAGAATTTGAATGATAACATATTAGAATAGCTTTTAGCTGTTTATTCCCGAACACGAAACGACCAATTTTAATGCAGGAGAATAAACGAGCGGAGTCCTTGTCATATCCATTGGCACGGACTTAACTCGTCTCCTGCGAGGCGCTTGGTCGTGCCTGTGTTCGGACTTGTTAAGTTCCGTGCTTTTTTCGGTACTTAACAGTAATTACGGACAAGGCATTAACAAAAAAACTCATGGAAATATGTATGACAGGAATGTTGCCGTTACAGGCTGTACCATTGAAAAGACAAGCCGATACGACCGGTTCAGGGAAAACAATATCCGTATGGAACTCTACCGTATTATCCTTGCACTTTATGGCGAAGGATACCGCATGTTCTCCTGCAATCTGAATACCTATATCGGATTATTGGCGGCAGATACGGCCATCATGCTCCGTGAAGCGGACAAATGCCCGGAGATACATCTTTCAGCCGTCATCACCGGCACACGCTATCCGGCAGATACCGACAAAGTGTATTGCGCCTTATATGATGACCTGATAAAGAAGGCGGACAGCAAGGAGACGCTTTCAGAGAAAGACAGCCTCACCGGTGCGCTTGCCGCAGGCATATCATCTGTTATTACGAGGACTTTTCTTTGGAAATGCAGCGGATACGCATGTCCGCCACTCCTTGTACCAATATCCGCAAAATGATATAGGCATCTATTCTTTATCGCAGGTTACAACAACTTTTCCAGCCGGACAATCCGTTTTTCGTTGATGGATGCGTGCTCATGATATATTCGGTGAACGAAGGCCGCTCCCCACCCGTTTCCGCCACCTCCAGCCGACGCAGGAACGAGAGCAGGCCCTCCCCGCAACCGTAACGTACCGCATACGTGTCGCAACGGTATTCGGCATATTTGTTGATATTCACCTCTGCTATCCGACTGATACCGTAAATCGTATGATGTAACAGTTTATAAAGCTCCACCAGAGTCTGGCCATCCCCACCACGGCGAAACGGACAGCCGGAACCACGGCGATTACCAGATTGCCTGCCAATCCGAAAAACAGGGCCGGAATCAGGAACAGCCCGTACAGGCAGCGGTAGCCCAGCGACTGCATAGAGAAAAGAAGCACCTGATAGACAAAATCATAATGCAAGATGTGTCCCACCTCATGGCTGATTACCCCTTTGAGTTCCTCGTCCGATGCCGTCTGAAGAATACCGCCTGTCAGCCCGATTGTATGGAAGCCGAAAGTCACGGCATTCGTGCGTGCGTCCCTGTTGCAGTAGATATTCAGCTTCCTCTCCATCCCCATTTCCGAAAGCAGGCGTTCCAACCGTATCCGTTCCTCACCGCCCAGCGGTCTGTAACCCTCTTTCATCCGCATCAGCCATACGTTCAGCGGTGAAAGGCTGTACAGAATATAAAGCAAGACCATATAGAAAGGCAATGAACAGACCAGATGATGCGCAAAGCCGTATCGGGCAAACAATCCCGCAGGAAGGAAGGGGACACCCATTCCACGACAGCCAGCAGCAGGACATAAAAGGCCGATATAAGAATAATGTTTACCACCGCCACATAAGAGAACAGAAGCAATTTGAATAAAATGCGGAATATCCTGAGTGTTGTTTTCATACGTATCTGATTGATTAATAAACTTCCGGCTAAATATAGAAACAAATTCCGTGCAATAGGAAACAATTACTCATTCCTTTGTTTTCATTAAGCAAATTTCATAAAATCAAGAACGGCGGGATACCCCACCGTCCTTCCTGACCGGCCTGACAACGGCTATTCTCCAGCCGTATCATTCGCTGTGTCAAATGTTACTGTCAGTTCCCTTTCCTGTCCGAAATTGTCCCGGACAAAGAATTTCAGTTCCGAGCGTCTGGCACTTGTCGAACGGTAAAAGAGGGTGAATACCTGCCTGACCGGATTTTCCCTATCCAGTTCCGGCACTTCCGCCAACGGCCTCACTTCCCGGTTGACGAGTCTTACGCCTTCACTGTCCGTTACCTCTCCCTTGCCTTCCATCTGGATGTAACCGATTTCATACTCCGCCTTTTCATAGTCCCCTTCACGGTCAAGATAAAAGCGTATCTCCACCGTTTCACCCGTTTCAATCTGTTCTTGCAGATACCATGACGAGAGGCTGAAATCATAATCCTGCCGGATGTCTATAGCATCGTTGCAGGAACCGAAGGCCAGCACCGCAAAGAGTGCGCCTATACATATATATAGTACATTTTTCATTTTTAAGTTTCTCCTTTCTCTTTTCATTAGTTAATGATAAGGCGGACTCCCAGTCCTACCTGCGTATGGAAATTACCCGCATCCGTTCCGAACAGCCCTTTCCTTGACTTGCAGCAGGAGCATCACCCGGTCGGTCAGATAAGTCTCAAAGGCCGCAGTCAGCCCACCGCCATAGATAAAGCAGTCACCGTTTGTCACCGTCGCCCCGTCAGGAAGCAGGGAGGTTCCCCGGTTGACCGTCTCGAAACCGCCCAATGCCGAGAGTCCGATACGTAGACATACATTCCGGCCCTTGTCCCACAATACGGGAATAAAGTAACCGAGTTCCCCTGTGAACTGCGCTTTGGGTATCGCCTTATTTTCATAGGTGTACTCCTTTATCTGATAATCCAGCCATACAGCCAATAGGTACGGTTACGGTTGGTATGTGTAAAGGCCAGCGAGGTGAAGTAGTGGCGTTCACCGCCACTCTTCCATGAAAGGAAATGATTCACCCCGCCCGTCGTAAACTGTATGCCCGTCTGCCCCGGCAAGTCACGCTGCGCGTATGCTTCGCCCGCAAGGAGCGACAGTACAGCAGCTGTCAATATGAATAATATTCTTTGCATATACATTATATTATATATAGGTTATTATTTCAGGTGCAGCTCACTGATTGGTTTTGCCGCCACAAGGTCTGTATTCTCTATGCGGAACGACTGGTGACGGGCACCACCTTTTTCGTAAATCTCCACTACCAGCAGCTTGTCATCCGGCAGTGTCAGCTTGGGCAACACGAAGATGTTGCGTACCGTGGCCTTGCCGTCCACCGTTGTCAGACGGTTGTAAGTCCTTACCGGCTCTATAATATTCTCCTGCATGGCCGTGCGCCTGGCCACCTTCTTGTCGACCACCTTGAAACGGATATGGTCAATGTCGAACGATATGTCCGAGGTGTTGCGCAGGGAAGTATGCAGGTACAGCAGGTCATTGTTGATATAGATTCCTTTGAGCAGGGTCTGTATGCCGTACTTCTTGCAGCCGATATGCCTGATGTCCCTTTTGTTCTTCTTATACAGCGTGTACATGATGCGGTTCACCACCAGCGGTGTCTCCCCGCCGAGTTCCTTCAGTTTCACGAACATGCGGTCGTCAGCCGCCCCGCCCATCGGGTTCTTCCGCAGCCAGTCTTCCATCTCAATGGAAAGTTGTGCCGGTTCATTCTTATATACCACATTAAAGGAATAGAAGCAGCCGTCAGCCGTAATGACCGAGAAGTTCGTCTCACCCTCAAAGCCCTTTACGGCAGACTTGATACGTACCACATTCTCCACCCCCGTAGCTTTGTCGGCAATGATGTCGTAGGAGCCAAATCCACATATTTCACTTCCGAAGGGAACAGGATATGTACGGTCTTCGAGAAAGTCACCTCTATGAGGTGCGGTGCGATAATCTGATTGGTGGGGAAAATCCTTGTTTCCACGGATTCCTGCGCCTTTACCGACAATACGGTCAAAAGCATTACTAATGATAAAATAATTCTTGTCTTCATCTGATTACTGTTTTTTTGAGATTAATAGAAGTTGATAATTTGCTTTCACGGCCACCTTCACCTCACGCATCTTTGTGGCCAGGTATTGCGACCCGCCGCCAAGCACGCCCCTTGTCACGTCCATGACCAGTTGCTGCGAGGCACTGCGTGCGAATGAGATGCTTGTCCCGAAACTGCCCCCGATATTGGCGGCGGCTTCCTTCATGGCGGTACGTTCCGCTGTGTTCGGGACGAAAAGTCCTTCCTGCCCGTCCATATCGTAAGCCACCAGTTCCACCGGCAGGATATTGCCGCCGCTCTCTATGGAGTTTACCGTGACCGCCATCCGTTGCCCCTCGATACGCACCGTGCCATATAGCGGAGTATTGGCAGGCACAGGCACGCCGCCCACTTGCAGCGGTTCCAGCAGCCGGAACTTCAGTCATGCCCCGGTGGTCACCGTCTGGTCTTCAGCCACGCAGGCACGTATCGTATTGGTTCCGGCAGGCTGTCCGGCACCTACCGCCGTGGCAAAACCGTAATTGCGGGGTATCGTGTCGGGAGCCGGTGGCGCAGCCAGCGACGAGACCACGCTTTCCGTGGCACGTCCGGCGCTATGGCGGCAGGGTTGCCGGACGGACCGCCCGACTGTATGCTTTTCACCTGCCCGCCCGCCTGACCGGGAAAATAGCGTGCCGCCATCTCATACGACTTTTCCATCAGTTCCAGCGGATCTTGTCCCTTCCGTTCCCGTTCCAGCTTTTCATTAAGCTCCTTCACCTGCCGTTCCAGATCGCTTACCCTGGGATTGTCTTTCGGTTCCTGATAGAACGAGGCTATCTGTCTTGATATTTGTTGTTGCTGTTGCCGTGACTCCCGGATAGCGTCCTGTTCCGGTGCCGCTTTTTCCGGCTTCAGCCGTCCGACGTGTCCGGTATCAGGTAATCGCCCGCCATGTCCTGCAAGGTTCTTACCTTTTCCTGCCTGCGCTTCTTCATCCGCTCCAGTTCGTAAGCCTTCTGTTTGTCGGTCATCGTTTCCGGTGCGATAGCGTCGGGTATCGTTGTATTGATGCCTGCCGTCCCTTCCACCGTTTCCGTTGTGTCCGGCTTGAAGATAAACCAGATGAACCGGCGCAAAGCAGGGACAGAACAGCCGCCACGCCATAGAATTTCAGCTTGTCGGCACCTTGCGGCTTAACTGTTTCCCCTTTTCGGGTACGGACTCCGCTTTCCGCATTTCCTTCTCCTTTTCTTTCTTATCGGATTGTGTCATTGGATATATTGTTTTTTAATGGTTGGATACTGTCCGTCTGGGGAAACGCAATCCTTTGGAGATGCCGTACCTCAATCGGAAATTTGTCTGTTCCGCAGAAACCGCCCACGATGCAGGCAAGGTCGATGGCGGCGAAGAGTCCGAGCAGGTAAAGGATGACAACCTTTTGCTGCCGGCAGCTCAACCGCAGCCAGCGTCTGCAAAGTCCGGCATATGGCGGTCTATCCCCGTTCTGAACGGTGGAAGACCTTTTTTATCCCCTTATCTTTCATACTGTCCGATGTCCCTGTTTTCGATGATGGTAAAACTCTCTATCAGAAAGCCCTGCGGGTTGTTGTCACTCCGGGTGACGTTCCTCAGACGGCAGGTGGTGACAAGCGACCTTTCGGTAACGCTGCTCGAACGGATGATGTGCTGCCGGCAATAGGCCTTCATCCGGTAGGGATAACTGTCGAAGTTCCCCCTTATGCTGTCCACCGTCAGCGTCTGCGAGATGTTTCCCGCTATCATACGGTTGAAATAGCCTTTTTCCTGCAAGTTCCGGTAGTAGCCGATGGCGCTTTCATCCGAAAGGTAAAGGGCACGCTGCACATTGCTTTCAATGGCGCTCTTGTCCGGTGACAGGGAGAAGAACAGCTCGTGGAAACGCCTGATATGTTCCCTCGCTTCCACCGGACGGTTCTGCTGCACGTCTTGCGAAAGGGCCAGCATCAGTGATTTTCCGCTGTCCAACACATAGATTTTCTGTCGCTGCGCCTCGGCGAAATCATAAGCCTTTCATACGGCAAATACCGTTACCAGCGTACACGCCCCCAGGAATATCATCCCGAACAGCCGTAGCTGCCGGAACGATGTCTCGATGTTTTTTAATGATTTGAATTCCATTTTTTTCTTCTGTTTTTAATGTTGTCATTATACAATTATTGATGTAAGGTTAGAACATTTTCCTGATACGTCCGGCTATCGCTCCGCCTGCTGCACCGCCTACCGCCGCGGCACCGTTACCGGCCATCTTTCCGGCACCGTTTGCCTTCTGCCGTAAGCTCCGGCACCGCCCGCCTGGATAATCCACGATGAAACGGTGGGGACACAGAAGTAACCGATGATACCTATAATCATGAAAATACAGTACACTTTCCCCGACGAGTCCGGTATGAATGCCGGGTCCTGCATATTCTCTATGTCCTGCTGCAACATCAGTATCTGTATGCGTGAGAGGACCGCTCCGAACAGGTCACTCACCGGCAGCCACAGATAGATGCAGATATACCGGGACAGCCAGGTGGTCAGCGTGCTCTGGAATCCGTCATAGACGGCCAGCGCGAAGGAGACAGGTCCCAGGATGGACAGTACGATCAGGAAGAAGGTCCTCAGCGTGTCTATCAGCAGCGAGGCCGCCTGGAAGAAGAGTTCCAGCAGTTCGCGGAACCATCCCCGGATTTTCTCGCCGAGTTCGTATATCTTCTTCTGTCCGTACATGTTTATCATCGTGTCCATGTCCCCCAGCGACCAGCCCAGTTCGTCCAGCCTCTTGTCATACGCCTCGTCGCTCACCAGGAAGGCCTTCGCCGGGTCACGCAGCATCGCCTCGCGTTTCAGCCTGTCTTTCTCTTCCTGGTATTTCCTCATGTCGAGGTCTGCTGTTCGACCAGTGAGGAAGTCGCTTTGCATACGGGAGAAAGAATCCCGTTGATTGTACCCAGTACCATAGTGGGAAAAAACATGATGCAAAGGCCCAGCACGAAGGGCCGGAACAGGGGGAACACGTCTATCGGCTCGGCCCGGGCAAGGGACTGCCATACCCGGTAGGCCACATAGAACAAGGCGCCGAGACCCGCCACTCCCTTCGCTACCGAAGCCATGTCTTCACACAGCGGCATCATTTCATCATACAGCGAGCGCAGAAGCTCGTGAAGGTTTGTCCAGTCTATTGATAATAATAACATAGTCTTCTTGATTTAACGGATGAATGATTACCAGTAACGCTGCTCGTGTGTCCCGTACAGGGAGAGCACCCGTGCGGCATCCCCCTTTTCCTTACTCCGCAGGTACGACACGCCAATGTTCTTGCGGGTATAGTACCATGTCAGGTTCTTGTATTCCAGCACCTCGCCGTATATCCGGTTGATGATGTCCAGCCGTTCCTTGTCCGTCATCGAGAGTCCGGTTGCCGTGGTCACTTCCTTCAAGTCCAGCAGCAGGTCGCTGCTTTCCTTGAGCAGTCTGTTGTACCCGAAAGCGATGGCCGATAGCTCTTCCACCGTAAAGTTGGGGTCGCCCGTCATCCTGTTGAAGTTCGTCACGTAGATGTCGCTGATGTCACCCACCAGAAGGATGGTCTGCTGCACCTTGCGGGCGCCCTTTACCAGGTCATGCACCGACTTCAAGGCATCGTAATAGGCCTTCCCCTGCTTATAAATCTTTACAGTCTCCTGAAAATTACTCCACATGTTCTGTGCAGTTGTGGAAGTCTGTACGATTTCATTGGCCGAGTTCACGATACTCTGTGCGAGGTTCGTGGGGTCTATCACCGTCCATTGCGCCTTGCTTGTCACTGAAAGGGATGACAATGCCATAAACAAAATTATCGTTCTCTTCTTCATGCCCTATCTCCTTTCTTTAGTCAGTAAATACCGGCTGTCGTCGTCACGGGCAAACAGACCGTAACTGCCGAACAACAGCACCTCGCTGCCTGAAAAATACCCGATGCATCCGGCATCCCTGTTCCCGTGCAGGAAAAGGTCGTCACCGCCGCGCAGCGGGATATTGATTTCAACGTAGGCCCTTTCTCCGGCGAACAGCGTGGCCTTGTATCCCTTGAAGCCGTCCGTCACCCGGTTGGATTTACGGATGGTCAGCGTCGAGCCGCCTTCCCTGTTCATTCAGTGCCCGCAGATGCGGTCATGTTCCAGTTCCTTTCTCATCTCCCCAATCAGGTTCAGCAGGTCCAGATTGGTCAGGGTGGCATCTCCGAGCGCTTCCCTGCATTGGCTTAATAAATCTTTCTTACTCATTGTGTTTTATGGATTAAAGGATTGTTTGTTTTCCTGCCGCTTGTTTTCGGCAAGCTGTCTGATAGCCAGCTCGATGTTTCCATCCAGCTTTTCCGTAAGCCTGGTAAGTTCCAGTTTTTCAGTCTCTTCTGTGGTGTAGCAAAGGTATTCTTCAGCCGAAACTTCTGTCGCATATACCGCACTTTGTGTACCGCCAAGCCCTATCCAGACCTCTTTATAAAGCCGGTTGGCCGCATTGGCAAGATTGATGGAAAGTATCTGTGAGCGTTCCTTGTCCGTCAGGCCGAGCAGGTTCTGTATCTGGTCGAACTTGTTCTGGTACTTTCGTTGGTCAAGCAGTATCTTGCAGTCCGAATTGTTGATGATTGTCTCCTTTACAACCGGACTCGATATGATGTCGTCCACTTCCTGCGTCACCACAACCGCTTCGCCGAAAAATTTTCTGACCGTCTTAAACAAATATTTAATATAAGAGGCCATACCTTCCTTGGCGATTGCCTTTCATGCTTCCTCAATCAGTATCATCTTGCGGATGCCTGCAAGCGTCTCATTTTATTAATGAAAGTCTCCATGATAATGATAGTCACCACCGGAAAAAGGACGGGATTATCCTTCACGACATCCAGTTCGAACACGATGAACCGCTTGTTCAGTAAATCCAGTTCCTTGTCCGAGTTCAGCAGATACCCGTATTCGCCGTTCTTGTAATAGGGTTCCAGCACGTTCAGAAAACCGTCCACGTCAAAGTCCTTCTCGCGCACGTTCTTGTCCGCCAGCACCTTGCGGTAGTCTTTCCTTACAAAGTCATAGAACGAGTTGAAGTTCGGCTTTATCTTCCGGTTCTTCTTTATTTTCTCGATATACAGGCTGACTGCGTTCGAGAGCGCCACCTCTTCCGAGCGCCGGGGCGGTTCGTCCTCCCTTTTCCATAAGGTCAGAATCAGCGTCTTGATGCTGTCCCGCTTCTCGATGTCATACCGGTAATCCTCGGTGAAGAACGGATTGAAGGAAATCGGGTCATTTTCCTGGTAAGTGAAATAAACTCCGTCATCCCCGTTCGTCTTCTGGCGGATCAGGTCGCACAGCCCCTTGTATGAATTTCCGGTATCCACCAGCAGGATGTGCGTGCCTGTTCCCAATACTGCCTCACCATATGGTTGGTGAAAAAGCTCTTTCCGCTGCCCGACGGGCCGAGGATGAACTTGTTCCGGTTGGTCACCACCCCTTTTTCATGGGCAGGTCGGATATGTCGAGGAAGACGGGCTTTCCCGTCAGCCGGTCCACCATGCGCAGCCCGAAGGGGGAGAGCGAGTTCCGGTAGCAGGTTTCTGCCGTAAAGAAGCATAGTGCCTGTTCGGTGAACGTGTAGAAGCTCTCTTCCGAAGGGAAGTCCGCCTCGTTTCCCGGTATGCCCGCCCAGTAAAGGACCGGCAGGTCGGTGGTATTATGGCGGGGTGTGCATTCCATCAGCGCCAGTGCGCTGCCCACGTCGTTCTTCACCCGCCGCAGCTCATCCCCGCTTTCGGCCCATGCAATCACGTTGCAATGGCAGCGGACGGATTGCAGCCCGTTGGTATGTGCCACGTTCAGGTATTCGTCCAGCCATTCCTTGTTTATCTGGTTGCTCCGGCTGTAGCGTGAAAGCGACTGCATGTTCTTCGCCGTCTTCTCGAAACGGGCGAGGTTCTCGCTGCTGTCGTCTATGAATATCCACTGGTTGTAGATATGGTCGCAGGGAAGCATGATACCCACGGGCGAGGCATAGCTCAGGCGCAGTCCGAGCGGTCCGTGGAAAGACGCTCATAGCGTCCGTCGGTCCGTACCCTGCCCGGCAGGTCGTCGAGGTCGGAAAGGGTATGCAGGCAGAGCTGTTTGTCGCCGATACGCATCCCGTCCGGGTTCAGCTGCATGTCCTGCAACATGACGCTTCCGTCCGAAGACAGGGTCAGGTACCTCTCGATGATGCCCGGTCCGTCTTCCGTTCCCGTTATCTCTTCCGTGGACAGCCGCTCCAGCCTGGCAAGGCCGCTGTCATTCACGATACTCTCGAACTGTCCCACCGACTCCATGAAACGCTCCATCGTCTCCCTGTCCTGTATCTCCTTCGGCACCAGAAACTTCCGGCACAGCGTGTTCCAGTTGCTCTGCTGCCGGGAGCGTTCCCTGGTGGTCTTGGTGAGAAACAGGTAGCAGGTGTGGTTGAGGTAGGGCCGTTCGTTGAAGTGGCGTTCAAAACTGCGGGAGAGGAAGCCCGGGCCGTCTTTTCCGATGTCGGGCCTGTATTTCTCCGTGATGAAAATATCCTGCTTGTGGATGATTGAATAGTTCGGCAATACCTTGATTGCCTTGGCTCATGTGGCGTGCATCGCCTCATATTCCGCGGATGATACCGAAAACACTTCCGGCAGTGTCACCCGGAAAGCCACCGTGATGTCGGCGTCCTTGCTGACGATGCAGCCGTGCTCCACCGCCATGATGGGGAATTTGCTTTCCAGTGTGGATGTTGTCAATGTACTTCTCATGATTTACGATTGTTGTTGTTTAATCAGACGTGTGATACGTTTGCGTGAGAGGATTCTCCTGGGATGCTGCCGGGCGGCAAGGAGCTTCATCAGTCCGTGGCTGCCGAAACGCCGGTTCAGCGAGAAGGTCAGCCAGACCACTGCCGTGGCAGCCGATACCCCGAAGCCGATACACGTCCATTGCCCGATGCCCGCCGTGTACATGATGACGAACACCACGAACACGGCAAGCAGCCCGAAAGCAAAAATAAAAAGGTACTGGGCACGGAGCCCTTTGAACTCCACCTCACGGCCCACGCCTTTGTTTATCTCAAAGTCAGACATAAGCTGTTGTCTTTTATCTGTTCTTAGAGGAAGAATGACCTCAGGATAGTGGCGGCCACTATCAGGAAAATGCAGGCTCCGAACCATGAGCTGGCGGTTTTCGAGGTGTCGGGGTCGCCCGAACTGAATTTCTGGTAGACCTTGACGCCGCCTATCAGGCCGATAATGGCACCCACCGCGTACACCAGTTTCGTGCCCGGGTCAAAATATCCCGTCACCAACTGCGTGGCTTCCGTGATGCCCGCCTGTCCGTTTCCTTGTGCCATTGCCGCACCCGCTGCCGCCAGTACGGCCAGCATCATAATCAATCTTTTCTGTTTCATTGAATTACGAGATTTTTAAAGTGAATAAAAATCCACGGGCTGCCCCCTTTCACTATCCCCATAATAAGGCAGCCGTGGCCGTTTATGGTTTAATAGTTCAGGGGGTAAGTGCCGGCAGGTAATCAGCCGGAGTCATAATATGCCATTTGCATTGTTACATGATTTGGTGGTGAAACTTCATTGTTAATTCTCTCTTGAAAGCGGGATGCGAATCATCCCGAATCGTAATAGCCGTTTGTTCCCATTGTCTTTAACTGTCTTTATCGGTTTATTTCAGATATTCCCCACACTTGAATCCCTTGCGGGGTGCGTAGTTTTCAAAAGAGGTGGACTTGAACAGCCACATCCGGTTCGCCCATCGGGCAAGGTCACGCTCGTACCTCGTAGGCGTCCGTTCATTTCCATAATCCCGGAAAGGATGACAAAGGGGGTAATTCCCAGTTCCCTGAGGACATTTAACCGGAACAGGTCCTGCTCAATGGTCGAATTGAATCCTATCAGTACGTAACAGGTTATCTTGTAGGGCTTCACGTGCTTTACCATCTCTTTCAGGCGGTCCCTCAGGTCAAGCTGCGGCAGGTCCCATGCGATATGGATGTTCTGCTTCATCCTGAGCCTGTTCAGGTGCCAGGCCTGTTCCTCGTCCATAATCCTTACGTCCACGCCGTGCAGCTTCACGGGCTGGCCCGCTTTCATCAGATAGCTTACCGCACTCCTTCACTGCGGGTTCGCAAAGAAATTGTTGTCCAGCACCTCAATCCATTTCCCTTTCGGGTTCAGTTCCACCGGTTCCACGGTCTGAATGTATCCTTCTTTCTCACGGACGAGGCAGAAAGGACACTTGCGGATGCAGCCTCTTGAAAAGAACTGGAGCGAAAAAGGGTATTCAGGGTAAATGGAATAGTCCATCATCGGCTGTTCTCCACAGCTTCGGGAAGCCTGCCGGCTATGTCATACCCGGTGCCGCCCCTTACCACTTCCCCCACATCCAGCAGGTCATAGTCATAATCAGGCGTGAAGGTGAATACCTTGCTTGCCAATACCTTGTCATACCGCTGTCGCGGTGCCGCCCATTCCACCCGGTGCCCTTTTGCCTTGTAACAGGCCGAAAGGCGCATCAGTGCGAAATTGGGGAAGTTATGCCCGTCCACATCTACCAGTCCTATGTTCATACAAATAAAATTTAATGGTGAATAGTTCCTGTTGTCTTACCGGGTGAATGCCGCAAGCGGTCTGTCATCCCGAATCGTAATGGCCTTTTGTCATTGCCGCTGTCGTTTTATGGATAAGTTAATGGAATGATTGTCTCTCCGAAAGTCTGTACGTTTCCCCCATAAGGGGAAGCCGCCGTTTGTCAACTTGAATCGAAATACGTCATAAACATGGATGATACGTTTTGTTGTTGGTATTCCTGCAGGTTCTCTCTTTTTACAGTGATACGGGCATCAACCCGTATCGAAATAGCCTCTTGCCATTGTTACCTCCTTTTTTAATCGGTTAGTCACTGTCCGGAGCAGCCCCGCCCATTTGCTCGGCTTCATCCAGAAATTTGCTGATACGGCTGTCGCTGCCATTGATACTTTCCAGTATCGAGCGTTCAATCTGCGTATCCCTGATATGGTGGATCGCCCTTAAAAGGGACAATCGTCTGTCTGTCGGAATCTCCCTGCCGTTGCAGAGGTCGATGATTAAATCAAGCTCTTCCGGCCCTATGCCGGTTGCCCCGTCCGAATAATCTTCGCGGACACAGTTCAGATCTTCCAGTTCCTCGTTCAACTCATCGGTATCCACTCCGTCACCGTTTCCTCTCTGTCCGTCATCGCCTTCATGTCCGCCGGAACTCCCGTCCGGGGAAGCCCGCCACTCTTCCACACGCTTGTCCCGGAACAGATCCGGGATGCGCTCCGGCGGCACTTGTGCAACCTTTGGCGGTGCCGTGTCCCCGTTTCTGCCAGCAAAAGTAGAGGCATTTTCCTTACCTGCAATAGCCCCGGAACCGGTGGCGTTCATTGGCGGCTGCTGGCGTGTCCCATAGCTTTTCGTGACGACAAGGCTGTCCGTTTCCGACTGTTTTTCCACCGTTTTTTCACTGCTTCTCTCCGCAGTCTTTTCTGTGGGCCTCATTTCCGCCTTGACAGGTGGAAGCTCTTTCTCCTGTCTTTTCACGACTGCCGGAATCTCTTTCCTGCCCGTTTTCCCTTTCGCCTGTCCACGTCCCTTCTTCCGTTCCTCTTTCACCGGATCGAACCAGCCTGCCGCACCCCGCAGGCTTTCGCCATGCGGCGGCGTGCCTTCCCGAAACATATCTCGCCAAGCTGTCCCCTGAACAGGAACTTGTCCATGAACAGATAGGCGAACAGCAGCCAGAACAGAACCGCCCCGGCTTCATAACATAATCGCATATCCATAGCTTAAAAGATTTTGTTGTAACTCTTCTGGCAGTATGCCTTCACCTCATCCGAATGTTTCTCGAAATGTTCCCGCAATACATTGTCAATGTAATTGCCCACCGTCAACTGCCGTTTACCGGCAATGCCGACGATGACCGATATTTTCCGGTGCAGTTCCTTGTCTATATAGACACCCTGCCTGCCTTCGCATTTGTAAGGGGTGAGGAATCTCCTCATAAATTCGGCCTGTGCGGCTTTCAACGTTTGGGATGCGGTCTTTTCCGGCATCTCTTCCGCTTCAGATTCCGTCTTTGCCTTTTCAGCCGTTTCCCTGTCCGTTTCCTCTTCGGGGGGAATGGACGGTGTTACCTTTTCCGGCGGGCTACCCGCCATCAGGCTGCGCAGGTAGGCTTCATCCACCGGATTCTGTCCACTCGTTTTCCTTGCCATGACTATACAATTTTGATTATCCGCATGATTTCATCCATAAGCGCATCAAAGCCGCACTCCTTCGTAAAGCCCGCATCCGGTGCAAACAGGGTGCTCCGGTAAACCGGGCCGCCCGTAGTAGAGAGGTCTTTGGTGAAGTTACTGCGCACGGGGACACGGGTTTGGAGACAGTCCAGTCCCAGGAGGGAGAAACCTTGCTGGTAAATGTCATATAAGACGGTACGTTCCCTCCGGTCCACCATATTCCAGAACATGCACAAGGCTTTCAGATTGGAGATGCCGGTCTTTATCAGGCGGTCATTGACAGTCGTGGCAAAGTTCAGCGTACTTTCCAGCACAAGGCGGTCTGCCTTTATCGGTACGAACAGATAATCGAGCGCACTGATTGTGGCAATCACCCCGTCACTGCCCATTGTTCCGGGCAGGTCGAACAGCACCACATCATAATGCACGTCCGCCTTTTCCTCAAACGCCCTTCAGTCCGTCATGCAATCCGCCGGGGTACTGCCGATAACAGGGTAAGCCTTCTTCTTCAACCGCCCGGCCTGTTCCACCAGAAGATTCTGATAGACGGGTGTGGTCTTTACCACTTCCATATCCCGTTTTTTCTGTTTGATGATTGAATGCTGCGGATAGTCACAATCCACTATCGCCACATTCAGACCTTTCACATAATGCAGTCACGACGCCGCATAAATCGCAAAGGTTGATTTACCCACGCCGCCCTTCTGGGAGGCAAACGAAACGAACACGGTTTTCTTTCTCTTTTCCATTGTTACTAATTTAAGTGAATAAATTGATTTATAGACAGCCGGATGAACAGCCGTCTGTCTTTGGGGCTATCTGTCCGGTTACTCATTCTGTTATCTGTTCATCCGGTTAGCTATATAGTTATTTAATTATGCGGCTACTTGGCTATCCGGCTATCTACTTATATGGCTACTCTATTACATGGCTATTTAATTATGTAGCTATTCAGCTATCTGTCTATTCGGCTATGTAGCTATATGGCTATGTACATATTCGGATAACTATTCACATATCCGATTGCATAGCCATTTATCCGAATAGCTGTTTATCCGTCTATACATTTATATATACGTATAGCTATATATCCGGATAAATGCCTGTTTGAATATCTGCCTGATTGCATATCTGTTTATCCGTTCAAATAGCTATCCGGCTACAAATAAACCTCAAAAAGAGCATCCATGAAGTACCCCCGGCTCCAAAGTCATTCATTGGCGGGTGTTGGCGTGATACGCATGATGCACGGACAGAAAAAACTATCTACCTTTGTCGCCGGGAGAGCGGAGCCCGTTCTCGGTAAGAGAATGTAAGACAAATCCTTCAGACCTTTAATCCGGCCCAGCCGGATTTTAATATGCGTCAGCATATAGCGAGGTGTACTTTGAGGCCCTCACTTGAAGTTCAGGCCTCAAGTCTCGCCCGAAAGGTCTTTCGGGGGTGGCGGTTCTCCCAAGTCGAACCTTCTAAAATATTCATGTCATGAAGAAAAGGATGCTTGTAAGCAATGAAAAGGGGCACAAGGTGCTCGCAGACCCACGGGTGCATCGCCACTCAGTGCGGTTGAACAGTGAGGAAAATGAAAAATTCCTCACGATGTTTGAACAATCGGGTATGAAGAACAAGGCCGAATTTATCTTCGCCCGTATCTTCGGCTGAGAGTTCAAGGTGGTGAAGATTGATAAGGAAGCGCAGGAATACTACGCCCAGCTCACCGCTTTCTATCAGCAGTTCCGCCGTATCGGGAATAACTATAACCAATGTGTAAAGGTCATTCATACCATTTACGGAGAGAAGAAATCGCTTGCGTTTCTCTACAAACTTGCCGAAGAAACCCGTAAACTGGAAGAAGTATGCAGGCAGGTTATCGAACTGACAAAGCGGTACGAAAAGGAGTATCTCACTAAAAAGGAATAACTTCATGGTGCCGAATATCACATCCGGCAGTTCATTCTATGGAGTGATTGCCTATAATAAGATAAAGGTGGACGACGGTACGGCAAAGGTATTGTGACACCCGAAAATAGCGGCGGACACTTCCGGCAATGTACCGATTGGAAACTGCGTGCAGGCTTTCGAGCCTTATATCGCACTCAACCCGCACGTCAGGAAACCGGTTATCCACATCTCATTGAATCCTTCCCCGAAAGACATTCTTTCAAAAGAACAAATGACCGTATTGGCGCAGGAGTTCATGGAAAAGTTCGGTTACGGGAACCAGCTATATCGTATGGCTACACGAAGACATAGACCGTAAACACATGCACATCGTTTCGGTACGCATCAACGGGCAGGGTGAAAAGATAGACCACAACCGGGAGGCTATCCGGGCACAGAACATCTGTCGTGAAATGGAAGTGAAGTACGGGCTTCATCCCACACTCGGAGAACACAGTGAGCGGGAACTTTTGAGTCTGCAAAAAGTGGTGGACTATGCGAAAGGTGACGTGAAAGCGCAGCTAAAGCATACCGCCCGTACTTTGCTGGAATGTTACAGCTGTCACTCGCTTGCCGAATACAACACCCTTCTGAACTTGTATAACATGACTGTTTATGAGGTCAGGGGGAGTGTGGACGGGAAGGAATATCACGGCATCATGTACAGGGCTTTGGATGATAACGGACAGCAGGTAGGCACGCCTTTCAAATCCAGCAAGTTCGGAAAGGCATTCGGTTATGAAGCATTGCAAAAGAAGTTTGCCGCTTCTACTGAAAAGGTGAAAAAGAACAACCTTGCCGAAAGGACAAGACAGGAAATTATCAAAGCCATGCAGAATATCGATACGAAAGAGGATTTCGTCTGAAAGCTGAAAGAGGCGGATATAGAAGTGGTTTACCGTATCAATCCCGAAGGATGTCTGTATGGTATCACCTTCATAGACCATACCACCCGAACGGTGTTCAACGGCTCTCGTCTGGGCAAGGCCTTTTCGGCCAATGTGTTCAACGAGCTGTTCAACAATCCGGATGCGGACCGCATAAGGCTGATACCGCTGGCACAGCAGGATACGCCCCGGCTGGAAAGGGAAGAAAGACCGGAAGATGCGGAATACCGGCAGCAGGAAAATCAAGGCTACAATCAGAGTGAACTGTCCGGCAGTCTGATTGATACGTCCGCACTCGGTGCCATTGACATTTTCTCCGTACTCATGGAAGATGACCATACACACGAGTACATCGATCCGGCCTTCCGCTTCGGACGCAGGAAAAAGAAAAAAGCGCAGGCGCAGGTTATAATATAATAAAGTATAGAACAAGAAGTCGAATTTTAACAGTTATAATTATGCAGAATGAAGATGATTTAAGAGGTCTTGCCAAAGTCACGGACTTTA
>ENA-OQCK01000608-OQCK01000608.1-human-gut-metagenome-genome-assembly--contig:-NODE-608-length-17901-cov-2.368741_pt1 | contig 17901 bp, 22 predicted proteins | sample MGYA00242498_ERZ504578 | MGnify/ENA primary metagenome ERZ504578 (study PRJEB26092, sample SAMD00036229) | human gut metagenome | host: Homo sapiens | study: EMG produced TPA metagenomics assembly of...
AGGATTTGCTGGAGCGTTCCCGCATTGCCAACACATCAAAAGCGGATTATTTTATATCGATTCATATGAATTTTTTCGGATACAGCGCAGGATTCCGCAAGAGGTGCGGAAATCTGGGTAAGAGAGAGTGATGCGAAAAGCAGGGCACTGGCAAAGCAGGTAAATAAACAGCTCACGGGTCTGAAGGGGATGAAAAGCAGAGGGCTGAAGGATGAGGCGGACGCCCCGCTTTCTCTGATGGAATATACCGATATTCCGACAATTTTAGTGGAGGCAGGCTTTTTATCCAATGATGGTGACCTGTCCTATCTGAAATCAGAGAAGAATCAGGAGGCAATGGCTAAGGCGATTGCGGATGGTATTGTGCATGCATTTGACAAAGAATCATAAAATACCGCAAAATCTTTCTATTTTACTGTAAAAATGATACAATATGACTTATACTATAGGAAAAGGAGGAATATTTATGTTTGAACGCAATGAAGATTATTTTGAGCCGCAATATGCAGCAACCAGCCTGCAGAAGCATGCTGTACGTACATTTGGATGGATGACATTGGGTCTTCTGGTGACTACGGCTACTGCCTTTGCTGTATACTCCACAGATTTGATTTATTATATTTATACGATGCGATTTGCGCCACTGATTCTGATTGCCGCACAATTCGGTGTGGTCATCGCTCTGGGGGCACGTCTGATGAAGATGTCCGCCACAAGTGCCAAGATTTTATTCCTGGCGTACTCTATGCTGACCGGTATCACCTTCTCAACGCTTGCTCTTGTATACCTGCCGGGTACACTGGCTATGGCGTTTTTGATGACGACTGTGTATTTCGGAAGTCTGGCTGTCATCGGATATACGACGAAAATGAATCTGCTCCGCTTTGGACCGATTCTCTTTGGCAGCTTGCTTGCTTTGATCATCACTGAGGTTATTATGATGTTCATGGGGGCTGATACCAGCACAATGCTGATGAGTGCCATCGGTCTGTTGATTTTTACCGGACTGACTGCCTATGATGCACAGAAGATGAAGGCACTGTATGCAAGCTATGAAGGGGATGAAGAAATGCTGAAAAAGCTTTCGATCTATTCTGCTTTTGAGCTGTATTTGGATTTCATCAATATCTTTCTGTATATTCTGCGTTTTGTAGGAAACAGAGACTAGCTGTATAGGTTAATAGAATGCTTCCCGCCGTCATGAGAACGGTATGGAAGCATTTTTTTGTGTACAGTATACAAAATAGCCAACATTTCATAAGGCATGAGGGTACTCGTCGTATGAAATCATAATCTTCTCTGAATAGGCAGGTGTATACAGTAGGCGTATATGTGTATCCTATATGGCGGTTTTCTGCAATCCGCTTTTGATTTAGATGGTTCATCGATGATACCGGCATATGAAAACAGCCGCAGCACATATCCAATATGCTGCAGCTGGTATAGTTATTTTATATGCAGATAGTTTGCGATATTCGCGTTTGGATCCAGAATCGGCTCAATGCTTCCGCACCGACTGCTCATAATCACAGCCAGTCCGGGGCCGTGTCCGCTTGTATAGGAATCCGCATGCACAACAATACCGACAGATACCGCTCCCCTGCGATAGTGCGGACCGTTGTGGTTATCATGATCCTTAATCATGACCAGATCACCAAAGCGCAGCTCATTGATTCCGAATTCCTTATTTGCCTGTGCATCCTGCGTCATAATGTCGTAATCTCCCAGCATGGTGGTCGCACTTCCCAAACCGCTTCCCATGAGATAGGCCGGAACACAGGTCACAACCGGTATTTTGATTCCCTGCTCCTCCTCCACGATTCCCAGTCCTTCAAACAGCGCTGGATCGATGTTCATCAGCTGTATCTCTTCATGATCAATCAGTTTAAGTCCCTGTCCGCAGGCTTTGATCAGCACCTTATCCTCTGTTGTCATCAGCTCCAGCGTTTCTTCATCGAAATAAACCATTACATGATCAATACCGCCATGCTTCCCGGTCACATAGCCCTCTTTGCCCTTTGCATCGCCGCTGATGACCTTCGCTTTGTTTCCGATACAGGCAAAGGCCTGCAGTGCATTGTTTTCTTTTTCTACAGGATTCTTCAGACTACGCCCGGCTCTATGTGATCTCCTGCAATACCCATGCAGGAATCACCGATTTTATAGTTGTAAATAATACCGCCTGTCGCCATCGGGATTCTGCCATATCCGTCATAACCGACACGATATCCGTTTCCGCTCATGATGGGATGATCCACCTTTCCCTGAACACTCATCACAGGCAGTGAAGCTTTATTTGTCTGCATATCAATCACTCCTTTTCCATGTTTTTACCATGCATCCATTTTACTATACCATGAAGAACTCTTCAACATGAAAACGTAATCTGTGGGTATTCTTTCCAACCTTTCATTATTTTATGCCAGGATGCGTGTACAGCAGGCTGTACCGGAATTGCTTGAACAGGCAGCTGCAATCGAAAAACTTGAGAAATTGATAAAAATCCGCACCATAAGGAAAGTAACCCACAATTCTCACATATGCTTATGATATAATCGAACACAAAAGACAGGAGGTGATGGCATGCATAGCTGTAAGGTACAAAGTCATCCTGCCGCTCATGTGCAGCCGTCAGAATATGAGGAACAGAGGAAACGGATATCCCTTGGTCTGTTTCCGAGTGCATTATTAAAAGCGCAGGAGCAGGTGATGGGGAAGGAACATGCATGGGAGCTGCGCTATTATCAGCGTGAATTTTCCCTTCCGCTTTCCCGCAATATCTTCGGACTGTTTACAATTCCAGTCTATATCAATCATGTACGGGCTGTTTTTGTTGTGGATACAGGAGCACAGATCAGCGGCATCAAGAGTGAAAAAATTGCACAGCTGAAGCTGAAAAAACAGGAGGTAAACTGCAGATTGGAAGTATCGGCGGAACCGGCGGGATATGCAGGGGCTGGTGGCGGACTCCGTCCAGCTGGGGGGGACTGGAGGTTTTAAACATGGCGATGATTGCACTGGATTCCTCAGATTTTTCCCTGCGCTTCGGTAACATCGATCTGTTCGGCTTTGACGGAATTCTTGGCTGGGATATTTTGCATCAGCTTGACTTTGAGCTGGATGATGTCGCAAAGCAGTTCATCGTTTTGAAAAACAGGTTTCGGATCCCCTATCCCAATATGCTGAAGGGAAGCTTTCCCTGCTTTCTGGTAAAACGAGCCGATCAGGAGATTTCGCTGTTTGGCTTTGACAGCGGCTCCCGTGTCAGCTGGATTGGGGAACAGGCGATTCAGGAGCATGCGCTCACGGTTGTACATGAAGGCAGTGCCATGGGTTTTGGCGTGCATGGACTGGAAAGGATGGATTTAAAGATTATCAAGCAATGGACGCTTTATCTGGATAAGGCTGAAATCACCCTTAAGGATACGATGACAGGGCGGGTCAGGCTGTTTGATGATTTTGCATTTGACGGAGTATTCGGAAACGAAATCTTCAGAAAGCGCAGAATACGCATCCTGAACAGTGCCAATATGGTACTGCTGGCATAACCCTTTTCCTTTTGGAGGGCTGAAAGTCAGGGAACTGCAGGAGTTTGAACCGACGCTTCCGTTTGTATGCTTTTCACCGCCTCAGCTTCCCGGCGGTTGTTTTTTTGTCGGATTATAGTATATTTATAGAATGAAATAGGAGGAATGAACATGATATACCATGGAACAATAACAATGGAGAACGGGGCAGAGCTTCCCTTTGAGCTGTATCCGGAGGATGCTCCGCGCACCGTTGAGAATTTCGTCAAGCTGGTGAAGGAGGGCTATTACGATGGCAAAACCTTTCACCGTGTCATTAAAAACTTTGTATCGCAGGGCGGCTGCCCATATGGAACCGGTGCCGGGGATCTGGGCTATACGATACCCTGTGAAACGGCAAACAACCCGCATAAGCATGAGGATGGAAGCCTGTCTATGGCACATCGCGGTAAGGATACCGGCTGTTGTCAGTTCTTTATCTGCCACTGTCCGCAGCCGCATCTGGATGGGGTACATACCGTATTCGGCAAGGTGACAGACAATCTGGGCGCTGTACGCAATATGCGCAACGGCGATGTTATGAAAAAAGTGGTCATCGAGGAAGTATAAAATGGATGATGTCAAACGACTGGGAACACCGCTGCTGATCATCGTACTTTCAGCCTTTCTTACCAAGCTGGTGGAAACCTGGCTGAAGGGCGGCTTTGTGCATACGCTGCTGATCATCATCATGGTTGCTTCTCTGTTTATGTTCGGTGTTTCACTGAATCGTAAAAAGCGAAGCAATGCTGTTTTTCGCAAGGTGGTCGCAATCGTTATCGTTCTGCTGCTGCTCTTTATGCAGCTGGGTTATCTGGATCTTGCCATTGTGAACCGCTGGTTTGCATACCTTGGCATGGGGTCCTTTTACATCAATATGCTATATATATTCTGCGGCTATCTGTTCGTGGATTAGGAGGCGGCTATGTTTGGATTTTCTTTTGATAAAACAATGGAGGAAGTAAAGCAGGAGCTGGATGCAGGGAAAGACATCCAGCTGATCGACGTGCGGGAAACGGATGAATATCGGGATGGTCATATTCCCGGAGCGGATCACCTTGCCCTGAGTGAGCTGGAAGACAGGGCAGCTGCTGTTGTGGCGAAAGGGAAGCCGCATTATCTGTACTGCCGCAGCGGGCAGCGTTCCAGGACGGCATTGAAGAAGCTGCGGGCTCTTGGTTATGATGAGCTGTATAACATCGGCGGTATCGTTCACTGGCCTATGAACAAAAAACGGGGAGTCAGAAATGAGGACAGCACGCCGTATGCGTTTGCAGGGAGCCGGCAATGTACGGGATCTCGGCGGCTATCCCTGTGGGGAAACGATAACGGCATGGCAGTGCTGCTATCGCAGTGATATGCTGAATAACCTGACACAGGAGGACTGGAAAAAGCTGCAGGAAGCTGATATTCAGCTGATTCTGGATCTTCGCAGTAAAACGGAACAGATACAGGCACCCTATGACAGCGAGCGCTATGGAATTGCGCGGGTATCGCTTCCCTTTATGAAGGAGGAGGTGCCGCTTGCGGATTCATTGGATGAGCAGGCTCAAAAGAGGTTTCTTGACAGTATGAAGCTGGATTATGTGGATATGGTGAGAGCCGTACCGGAGGCGGTATGTGCAGCACTTCGCCATATACGAAATACAAGGAAAGCGGGACATGCAGTCTTGTTCACTGTACGGCAGGCAAGGATCGCACCGGCATACTGGCAGCACTCCTGCTGAAGCTGTGCGGTGTATGCAATGAGGATATCCTTGCGGATTATCAGGTGTCCGACACCTATAATGCATTGGGTGTAAACCGGATGCTTCCGGCGGATGTAATGGCGATCCCGGCAGTGCGCGCATTGCTTGACAGCACACCGGACATGCTGCAGCCGCTGCTCACCATGCTGGATGAAGCAGGCTGTTTTTCCTATCTGAAATCCATCGGCATGCGTCAGGATGAGCTGGAAGAGCTGTCTGCACTGCTGCAGGAGCCGTAACGGGGCAGTGCATGCAGGAACCTCACGCTTACGGACAGCTACGCAAATACCACTGTATGTGCAGGTCTGAAATGTCATTGCGACATTCTCCTGCAGATACAGTTTTTTTGTATCGGCGCATATGAAAAAGAAAAACCATACAGCCGAAGCTGCATGGTTTGGATGGTTAGTCTGCTGTTTTCTGACGGACAAGCTCAAAGGCGAAGATTGCCGTAGATGCCGCTGCCGTCATGGCATTGCGGAAATCCTGACGATAGGGAATAAACAGATTCTGGTCGCTGTGATTTTGCACATGCTTACTCAACCCGCGCATTTCACCGCCGATTGCCAGACACAGCTTTAAAGGAAAGGCATAGTCATACAGGGAGATGCATCCTTGCGCTGTGCACATATAAGCTGTATGTCTGCCTGCTTCATTTCCTGAAGCAGAGCCTCCATATCCGTTGCGACAATCAGATTCAGATATTCACTGGCGCCTGCACTGGCTTGGTAACAACTCCTGCAGCAGTTGTCCAGTTCCGCGGTGGAATGATGACGCCGTCGCAGCCTGCCGCATACAGCGTACGCAGTATGTAGCCGAAATTAAAGGGATCCTCCACCCCCTCGATCAGTGCCAGAAAAACTGAATCCTTTTCAGCGACAGCCTGCAGTGTCTGAAAGCGGCGCTCGCCGCAAAGTGCCAGCAGCCCGCCATGCGTTTTTCCCTGTGCAAGCTCATCAATAGCTTGACGGCTGTTTTGTTCGATCGGGATATTGCGCTGTGCTGCCTGACGAAGAATAAAGGCGGTATCGCGATCCTTTTTCTTCTCATCGACGATGATTTTTATAATGTCCCGCTTCTGAGCGAGTAAAACGGCTTTTACAGAGATATTCCCCTCTACGATATATTGTTCCATACAACAAACCTCACTTTTCCTGTTTCTATATTATATAGGAGATGCCGCAACTTTAAAAGGGAATTCTTCAATTCTCGTACGATTCATGGTATGATACTCATGTTGAAGATGAGGAGGGATATCATGAAGGTTGCCGTTGTGACCATGCATGTCAAACAGGGAAATGTGAGGAAAACGTTTCCTATATGAAACAGATGATTCAGAAGGCCAGAGAGGAACAGGCGGATATGATTGTATTTCCGCAGAATGCCGTCAGCGGATATCTGCTCGGTGATCTGTGGCTGGATGATGACTGGTGCCGCTATGTGGACAGCTTCAATGAAGCACTGCTTGCGGAAAGTGAGGATATTGCCATTGTCTGGGGAAATATCCGCTATCGCAATCGCAGAAGATTCAATGCGGCATTTTTTGCGTATCGCAAGCAGACACATATGCGGGTTAAGCGGAATACGCCCTTTACGGATGATGCGCGCTATTTCGAGGAAAACCCGATCAACAGCGCCATTGAATTTAAGGGACACGTCTTTGCATTGAATTTTGGACGTGAGGTTCAGCTAACAGATATCAATATCAATCTGGATGCCGCAATGTACGAGCTTGATCAGACATACAGCTTAAAGGGCAATGTCATTTATGCCAATGCCCTCGGAATGCAGAACAGTGGCAAGGATGTTGTGGTCATGGCCGGAGCAGCGGTGTCCGCATGCAGAAGAATACCATTTATCAGGCTGCTTGGTTTCATGAGGAAATGCAGATTGTAGACCTTGCGGAAACAAGGGAAGTGGAATCCACACAGCCGCAGCTGCTGGATGCGCTGCTTCTGGGAATCCGGGATTTTGATGCGCAGATATTCAATCGTGCAATTCCCTGGATCGTCGGTATGAGCGGTGGGTTGGACAGCAGTGTGACGGCTGCACTGCTGGTTGCCGCCCTGGGGCCAAAGCGTGTTTACGGCTATAACATAGCAACACGCCACAACAGTAGGACGACCATTTCCAATGCTGCTGCGGAGGCGAAGGCTCTGGGCATTGCATATCAGGAGGGAAACATGGAAACACTCGTGCAGGCAAGTGTTGAGCTGTTTCATAAGGAATACGGCTACGCGGTGGAAGCAATGCCTTCGCTGGTAATGGAAAATGTACAGGCACGCTCCCGCGGTTATCTGTTAAGCGGCTTTGCAGGTATTCTTGGCGGTGTTGTTGTGAATAATGGGAATAAGGTGGAAACCGCTCTGGGCTATTGTACCCTCTACGGGGACAGCATCGGGGCATTGTCGCTCATCGGTGATTTGACCAAGGTGCAGCTGTTTGATTTGTCAAAAGCATTGAATGCGCACTTCGGCAAAGAGGTGGTGCCGCTGAATCTGCTGCCGTGCGTGCATGAGCATGGGATGGATTGGACAATGCCGCCGAGTGCGGAATTGAAGGATGCACAGTTTGATCCGATGAAATGGTTCTATCATGATTATCTCATCGAGCATCTGGGTACAGACCTCAGCCTTCGCTCATTTATGGAGAGCTATGCAGACGGCAGTATCTGGAAGCAGGACATTGCACGCTGGATGAAATATTATCATCTCGATGACCCGGATACCTTTTTAAAGGATTTGGAGTGGCTGCTGACCACCAGGCAAAAAACGCTTTCAAGCGTCTTCAGCTGCCACCGCTGTTAAGTGTGCATAAACGAACACTGGCCAATACGAGGGAAGCGCAGATGCGTGAGGACCGCTATGTGTTTGAAGAGCTGAAGCAGAGGATCCTGAATGACTAATACTTCGAATTTGTAAGAAATGAAACAGAATTTTCATGATAGAATAGATAGGGATGGAGGCGATTTATATGAAATTTAGATTAACCGAGGACATGAGAAAGAAAATATGGCTGTATGTGATTGTGATCGCCATAGGAATCAGCATATATTTCGCTTTCGATAAAATTGATTTCATCATTCGCTCACTCAGACGCGTCTGTTCTCTGACAACACCGTTTATCCTTGGATTTGCGATAGCATTTCTGTTAAATAAACCGATGGAGCTGATTGAAGTAAAGCTGCTTGGAAGGCTCCGCATGAAGCCGCAGCATAAACGAAGCATTGCCGCCGTACTGGCGGTTCTGCTTGGAATCATCATTGTATGTGCCTTTCTGGCACTGCTGCTGCCGCAGCTGTTTGACAGCATCTTTTCCCTGGTGAAGGCATTTCCGGGCTATGTGGAGGATTTCCAGAAATTTGCATTGGATTTTGTTGAAAAGTATGCCATTGATACCCAGCAGGTCACCAATTACATTACGGATACCGATTTCTTCGAAAAGCTTACCGGCTTTGTAACGGATGCACTACCGCAGATGGCAAAGGCCACCTATGCCTTTGGAAGCACACTGCTGAACATCCTGCTGAGTATTATGGCTGGTCTGTATATGCTGATCGACAAGGAACGTCTGTCCGGCTATGCAAAAAAATCAACTATGCACTGTTTCCGAAGGAAATCAGCGAGTATCTGCATCGTATGGTACTGGCAAGCGGTGATATCTTCAATAACTTTATCGTGGGAAAGGCGATCGATTCTCTGATCATCGGAATCCTCTGCTATATCGGATCTCTGATTTTTCAGTTTCCGTATGCACTGCTGTTATCGGTGATCGTCGGTGTTACCAATATGATTCCGGTATTCGGACCGTTTATCGGTGCTGTACCGGGGATTGTAATTCTCTTCATCATACATCCGATTACCGCATTATACTTTGCACTCTTTGTCTTCGCCCTGCAGCAGTTTGACGGCAATATTCTGGGACCGCTGATTCTGGGGGATAAGCTGGGACTGCCAAGTATCGGTATTCTGTTCTCCGTCTGTGTAGGGGGCGGACTGTTTGGTATCATCGGTATGTTTATCGGTGTACCATGCTTTGCTGTGATTTATATGGCGGTGAAGGAATTTGTAAATTACCGTTTAAAGAAAAAAGAAATTGATCTGGAGAGTATTTCCAGAGAAATGAAGAAGGAAGCGCTGGAGATTGAAGAGCGTATGGAGCAATTGGAAGAATAAAGGCAAGCGGGGATACTGTGTTCAACAGGCACCGCTTTTCTTTTGGGAGGATCATATGCTGAAAACAGATAGATGCAGTATATATGAAATAAAGGAATCGGATTTGGCGGATGTACGAATTCTTTTTACAGATGATGAGGTACGTACTATCTTGGTGGTGCTTATGATAAGGCCAGGGCAGAGGAAAAGCTCCGCAATATAATGATGGGGATAGACAATCAGGGCTTTACAGTGCGTAGGACAAGTGATTCTACCTTACTGGGACTGATTGAAATCGGACCTTATCATAATGGCATGGAGCAGGAGATTTCCTATCAGTTGCACCGGAGGTTTGGGGACAGGGCTATGCGAAAGAGGCAATCCACGCTGTTCTTGTATTTCTTTCAGAACAGGGAACGCTGGAAAGCATCCTAGCAGAAACGCAAAAGAAGAACATTCGCTCATGCAGACTGCTGGAGGCTCTGGGCTTCAAAATGCGGGAGTCTTTGATACGCTTCCGCCAGCCGCAGGTGGTATATATGAAGCGGTTATGCAAAAGTATCAAAGCGTCTAAGGCATTCAATGAAATGCTTGAATAGAAGTAAGCGGGTAGTGCCTGTATGCAGTATAGGATAGTGAATGGGGAATCTCCTGAATCGGATAAGAAAAAGAGGCTTCTAAAGCATTGCTGTACGCAATGGTTTAAGAAGCCTTTTATCATCTGTTACGATGAGACTCTATAAAGGTTTTGAACATCCTGATTTAGCGGATAGCGTGGTTCCATGCGCCGCCTTACTTTGCACTGGATATTTCCAGTGTCTTTTCATAGGCGAAGATACCCTTTAGATGGTGCATCCGGAACTGTTCGCAGAAGTAGTCGCATTTGCATAAAAGCAGATAATAGATTGGCAGGCCACAGCCATACAGGGATTCAAAGTTTGCCTGTCCCTTGGCGATAATCATATCGCTGGATGCAAGTAGTGCTCGTGCGTCTTCACCAATATGACGCAAATCGCAGCCGGCAAGCGGTACCTGGCTGCTTGTACATGGACACACCTCATCCAGATGTATCTGCCGGACATCACGCATCGTCGCGTCATTGAGCACCTCGCCGCCGCGTACCATGACCGTGATCTGTAAATGCGGAAAGTGCTTTTGCAGCTGCAGTATGAGTAGCTTATCCAGTACGATTTCTCCGCAGTTATCACAAAGATAGAGCACTGCTGCTATTTGCCGCCTGTGATAGGAAGCGTTGATAGACACTTGCATCCAGTGTTTCCTCTTTTACCTGCTTCAACAGGGAGCGCAGAATGTCCTCATCCACATGATCCATAGCACCAAAATCGATGTAATTGCCGCAGCGGGAAAGCCGCAGAGCATAGGAAAGAGGATCAACCTCCTGCTCAATGGCATTTTTCAGCATCGGCTCCATTTCCAGCAGGATGGTATTGAAATACGTTTTTATTTTCGCATAATCCGGAAGACTTCTTGGAACAGGTGGCTGTAGCTGACGAATCTGATCGGAAATCCAAGGCATTGTATCTGCGGGGTCTGCCTCCAGCATGATTCGCATGACGTCCTTGAGATACTCTGCTTTCTGATGCTCATCCAAACAGGCCCGTATGCCTGCCTCCTCTTTATTTAAAAGACATAGAATACAGCGGGAACTGATATTCATAACATCACCTCTGTCTCTAAGTATAGCATGCTCCTGCGCAAAAAGACACCTTGTATTCCTTATCCTGTGAAGGGTTTATCATAACTGCAGGCTGTATCAGAAAGTAAAGTGTTCATTTGAAGCACTTCCTGCAGATTGCTGTGAATTTGATATCAGCCGTATGCATAGGATGCGCATACCGGTTCAGCATTGACTGTATACATAAGTAGGACCTATAAACGGATATATCAGACACAGCTGAAAAAGGAAGGGATGAAAAAAGACACCATTCGGTGTCTCAGGCTGCAGACAGGGCAGGGTCGCTTTGTATAGCCTCATCACTCAGTGTGAAGTTACAGCGCTTGGCTTCCTGAATGATGTTCATGATATGATCGGATACACGCTCCACATCTGTAAGGATTTCAGAATAGATGACACAATCCAAGGCATTGACCTTTTTCTCCATCAGTCGCTCAATCTGTGCTTGTCGATAGCTTGCGGTCAGCTCGTCAATGCGATCCTCGATCCGTTCGATTTTTTCAAAGCATTCATCCTGAGAATCCAGGCTGTAGGTTGACAGCAGTGAGAAGCTCTTGGAAAGAAGGGAAGCCAGCTGATGCAATTCATCCTCTATGTATTTTGAGCTTGAAAGCTTATTATCCTCATCGGTGGAATACTGTATGATATTGATTGCATGATCGCCGATCCGCTCGATGTCGGAAAAGCATTTGTATAAGGCGTTGCAGGTCGTGGAATCAGACTCATTCATTTTCAGAGAGCTGACCAGCGTCATATAATTGGTGATTTCGTAATTGATATAATCAATGCGTTTCTCGCGCTTTTTAATTTTCTCCAGACTGAAGGCATTCCCGCATAAGGCATCCATGGATTCCGCAAGATTTGTTTCTGCCAGCTGGAGCATTGCCATTGCTTCCTTACGTAAAGAGGAAATGGCGATCGGCACGGAACCGATATTGTCCTCATCTACAAAGGTGAGCGGTATGTTGTAGCCTGCATCCTCAATTTCCTCCTGCTTCACAGGAAGGATTACCTGCGCAAGCTTGGCAAGACGGGAACCGAACGGTATCAGCAGCAGCGTGGTGGCGATATTGAATATCGTATGTGTATTGGCAATCTGTGCCGCAGGATTGGAGGTAACACTTTCCATCCAGGATACAAACGGAACAAGAGCCGCAAACGCCATGAAGACAATTGTACCGATAATGTTAAAGGACAGGTGAATAATGGTTGCCCGCTTGGCATTTCGATTGGCGCCAAGTGATGCCAGCACCGATGTGATGCAGGTACCGATATTCTGTCCGAAAATGATATAGATGGCACTGCTTAACGGAATCAGACCGCTGACAGCCAGTGCTGCAGGATACCGACGGAAGCAGAGGAGCTCTGAATCAGAGCAGTGAAGCCAGCGCCCAGCAGAATTGCCAGAACAGGGTTGGAAATTGTTGTCATGGCATGAATGAATGCCTCACTTTGCTGTAACGGAACCATGGCATCCTTCATCATATCCATACCGATGAATAAGATACCAAGACCGGCAAAGATCTCGCCGAAGGCATTGACCTTCTTGCCTTTGAGAAACGTGACCAGTACAACACCGAAGATAGCCACAAGCGGTGCGATCTTGATGCATCCAGGGCAATCAGCTGTCCGGTGATCGTCGTACCGATATTGGCACCCATGATGATCCAGACTGCCTGATTCAATGTCATCAGCTGTGAATTCACAAAGCCGACAACCATAACGGTAGTGGCAGAAGAGCTCTGGATTACTGCTGTGATGGCCGCTCCCACGATAATGCCCAGAAAACGGTTGCTGGTCAGTCTTTCCAGAATGGTTTTCATACGATCTCCCGCAGCTCCCTCCAGACCGGAGCTCATCATATGCATACCATACAGGAACAGGGCAAGGCCCCCAAATAATTTCAGAATACTATCAAATGTCATGAATACATAACCTCCTGTTCGAGTATTGTTACGAACATAGTTTAGTATATCGGGAAACAGATATTCATACAATATAGGTTTTGTTAAGACTCTGTTAATAATTAACACAAAATATTTATAAACCTCATTTGAAACCGTTTTCCAGTCGAAAATGTAATATAACGGTTAAGATTTGCAGTGAAATGACTGCATGAGTCGATGTCTTCGCTATCGCTGTAAACAGTAAGCAGGCTGTGATGGAAATACGGAAAATCAAAAAGCCTGCATCTATATCGAGGTAACATAAGCAGGTGCTGGAAAGATGCCCTGCAAACAGAATTGGCACAGCTGGAGCTGGATGCCCTGGATATCGTTGAATTCTTCCAGCATAGAAAATTGGTTCTTTCTTACTTTGGGGTGTATGCAAAAGGGAGACTTCAGCTTCTATTGATAAATACAATAGTGTTGAAGTCTCCTGTTTTATATTACCCTACAATCGAGAAAGAACCGCTGTATAGCCTGCATGTGGAAAATGCGGTATCTGTGCACGATAAGAGCTGGTGTCTGTTTATGAAATATCGAAGGGATATTTGAATACGGCTGAAATTGAATTTAGGAAAGAACTGCAGCTGCAGTTGTGAAGTATGCGGTTTTCCTGTTCATAAGGATGGTGGTGTGATGCACATGCAAAGTAAATGCCAATAGCTTCCGAAAAAATAAAGCTACACACTGTTTTTTACCCAATGCTGACGCGTTCATCAGCTTTCCATACAAACAGTCTCAGAATACAGCGTTCCTGTTTTACTACCGTTGTAAGTTTTATTATGCAGCACATTCCTGAATCAGCGGCATATCTTTTAATTCCTCGTCATTCAAGGTAAAGCTGCAGCGGCGGCATTCTTCAATAATATTCATGATATGGTCGCTGACACGTTCGATATCTGTCATGATTTCCGAGTAGATAACACAATCTCTTGCATGTATCTGCTTATGCACCATGCGTTCGATCTGCCGGTTTCTGAATTCTGCCGTTAATTCATCAATACGGGCCTCTATGCGTTCTATTTTCAAAAGACTTTCATCCTGTGATTCCAAACGGTTTGTATACAACAGCTGGAAGCTTTTATCCAGCAGCTCCTCCAGCTGCATCAGCTCCTCACGAATCACACCGACATCCTGCAGACGCTCCTTTTCATTTTTAGTGTATTGCAGAATATTGATTGCATGATCTCCGATGCGTTCGATATCCGCATAGCATTTAAACAGTGCATTGATTGTATTGGATGCAGTGGGATTCATAGGTAGGGTGGATACAGAGGTCATATAATCGGAAATCTGATAATTGATGGAATCGATCCGCTTTTCACGCTTTTCGATATCCTGTATGCTACATGCTTCTTGACAAACGCCGTGCAGTGCTTCGATCAAATTGGTCTGTGCCATTTTCAGCATCGCCAGCGCTTCCTTGCGCAGGGAGGAGATGGCAATCGGAACACTGCCAATATTATTGACATCAACAAAGGCAAGCGGCAGATTTGCTTCATCCCTTTGATACTCTTCTTTGCGTATCGGCATCAGCAGCTGTGCGAGATGAGCCAGACGGTTTCCAAACGGCAATAGAATCAGGGTCGTTACGATATTGAAAATCGTATGGGTATTGGCGATCTGTGCCGCCGGGTTTGCAGTGATTTCACACATCCAGTCCACAAACGGAAAGATATGGATAAAGCAGAAGAACAGCATGGTTCCGATAATATTAAAGGATAAGTGAATAATGGTTGTCCGCTTGGCATTTCGGTTCGCACTCAGGGATGCCAGCACGGCGGTAATGCAGGTACCGATATTCTGTCCGAAGATGATATAAATCGAGCTGGACAGTGGAATCAGTCCGCTCAAAGCCAGAGCCTGTAATATTCCCACGGATGCGGAGGAGCTTTGAATCAGTGCAGTAAAACCGGCTCCCAGAGCAATCGCAAGCAGCGGATTGGAAATGGAGGTCATGGCATTCAGGAATACAGGAGAGTCCTGCAGCGGTGTCATGGAATTGGACATCATATCCATACCGATAAACAATATTCCAAGCCCTGCGAGAATGTCTCCAATGGAATTGATGCGCTTTCCTTTCAGGAAGGTCACCATGACAACACCGATGATGGCAACCAGCGGGGCAATGCGGGAGGCATCCAGGGCAATCAGCTGCCCGGTAATCGTCGTGCCGATATTGGCCCCCATAATAATCCAGACTGCCTGATTCAGCGTCATCAGTCCGCTGTTCACAAAGCCGACAACCATAACGGTTGTGGCAGAGGAGCTTTGGATAACGGCAGTGATGCCGGCTCCTACGGCAACACCGAGCAGGCGGTTGCTGGTCAGCTTTTCCAGAATGGCTTTCATGCGGTCCCCGGCAGCCGTTTCCAGACCGACACTCATCATATGCATTCCATATAGGAACAGTGCCAGACCTCCCAACAGAGATAATACATTTTGAATGGTCATACATCATCGCTTCCTTTCCTTATCAAGTCGGCTTTAGTATAAATAACGAAGGAAAAAGAAACAAGCAGGTTTTGTTAACATTTTGTTAAAACAGAGAAATACGCTTACGAAATCTTAACAAATTCCACCGTTTATGAATTTGCTGTTTCAAAAGTATAAATAAATTATTAACACAGACAAAGCGAATTAAAAAAGCCGCCTGTCACTGACAGACGACGCAATGCTATTGCATGGAGATAAACATATCATCATAGGTTGGAAACGGGTAATTATCCGAGGATACCGCTTCCTCAATCGCATCAATCACTGCGCGCAGCTCCTCCATTTTCGGAACGATCACCTGATTGAGATACTGTGCCTTTTCCATATTATCCGGATACTGCTGACGCTCAATCATATGCTTCTTCAAATCATGATAGCGTTCATCAAAGGTGGCTAACAGATCACACAAATGCTTGATTTTCCGCTGATAATAGCTGTTCTCTGTACCAAGAGAATTCTGTGCATCTGTATAAAATTTGATTTCACGAACGAGAGCAGGGAGGATATCCTTTTACTGATATCCAGCAGCGTCAGCACCTCCGCTTTGACGGATTTACGGTATTCCTCTGTCAGAATATCAACGCGGGCCTCCAGCTCCAGCCGGTCATATACCTTGTTTCGCTCAAACATTTCCACTGCCTTGTCATCCAGCATGGAATAGATGCTGTCCACATAATGCTTAATGTTCGGCAATCCGCGTTCCTGTGCTTCCTGAAGCCATTCCTCACTGTAGCCATCCTTGGAAAAGAGAATACGGGAATGCTTGCGCAGAATATCACGGCAGATGTCCAGGGACTTCTTGCGGATATCGTCAATGTATTTATACTGCTGCAAAGTGTCGGCAATACTGCGCAGTGAATCCGCAACAATGGAATTCAAGATAATGTTTGTCGTTGATGCACTGCGACTGCTTCCTACCATACGGAATTCAAATTTATTACCGGTAAAGGCGAAGGGAGAGGTACGGTTTCGGTCACTGGTATCCTTTGGAACATACGACAGATTCGCAATCGCATATGGCTGTGTCTCCACATCCGGTTTGATTTCATGTTCACCGTTACGCAGCTTTTCCAGAATGATTTCCAGCTCATCACCCATACAGATGGAAACAATAGCAGGCGGTGCTTCATCAGCTCCCAGCCGGTAATCATTCCCATAGCAGCTTGCCGCCATACGAAGCAGCTCCGGATATGTATCCACAGCCTCGATGATTGCACAGACAAACAACAGGAAACGAATGTTTTCATGCGGGCGGTCCCCCGGCTCCAGAAGATTCTGTCCATCATCGGTAACCAGTGACCAGTTGTTGTGCTTTCCGCTTCCGTTCACGCCCTGAAACGGTTTCTCATGAAGCAGGCATGCCATACCGTGCTTATCCGCCTTTTTCTTCAACACATCCATGATGATCAGATTTTGATCCACCGCAACATTGGCATCGATAAACAGCGGTGCGATTTCAAACTGACAGGGAGCTACCTCGTTGTGCTCGGTCTTTGCATAGATTCCAAGCTTCCACAGCTCCTCATCCACCTCTGTCATGAAGGCCTGTACACGGGAAGGGATGCTTCCAAAGTAATGACCGCGGATATCCATGCTCTTTGGCGGCATGGAACCAAACAGTGTGCGTCCGGTATGCACCAGATCCTTACGCTCCAGATACATCCTTTTATCAATCAAAAAGTATTCCTGCTCCAGACCGACCATAGCATTGACATGCTTGATATCCTTATCCTTAAACAGATTGACAATGCGGGTGGCCTGCTTGCTGATCGCTTCCGCTGATTTTAAAAGAGGTGCCTTTTTATCCAGGGTTTCTCCGTTGTATGAAACAAAGATGGTAGGGATACAGAGAACGTTATCCCGCAGAAAGGCCGGGGAGGTACAATCCCAATACGTATACCCGCGTGCCTCAAAGGTTGCCCGTAAACCGCCGCTTGGAAAAGAGGAGGCATCCCCCTCGCCCTTGATCAGGGACTTCCCGCTGAATCTGGAAATCGGCTGATCGTGATCCCCAGGCTCGATAAAGCTGTCATGCTTTTCGGCAGTGGAGCCGGTCAGCGGCTGGAACCAGTGCGTAAAATGCGTCGCTCCCTTGTCCATTGCCCATGTCTTCATTGCATGCGCAATCGCATCTGCCGTCGGACGATCCAGCGCATCCTCCTTGCGGGTTGCGGTTTTCCATTTTTTATAAATCGGATGAGGGAGACATTCCTTCATCACACATTCACTAAAGAGATTGATTCCAAAATCATCAAAAGGGTGTTTTTTCTGCCATGATAGATTCCTCCTATAGTG